>Ga0209517_10006235_pt1 | contig 14810 bp, 8 predicted proteins | sample PeaSoiMetSII2010_FD_187695 | JGI IMG/M metagenome (GOLD analysis project Ga0209517, IMG submission 187695) | Peat soil microbial communities from Weissenstadt, Germany - SII-2010 (SPAdes) (version 2) | ecosystem: Environmental > Terrestrial > Soil > Wetlands > Peat | place: Germany: Weissenstadt... | reverse complement strand
ATTGGGTTGGCGACGACTATGACCCCGACGCTTTCTCCATCGAGGACGTCAACCACATGCTCACGCCTTTGCGTCGTCGCCGGGACAAAGCCTCACGCGGTTAGTCGCCAGCACGGTAAACAAATACGCCGGTTTTTACACTGCGCCGCCGGTGAACCCCGGGATGTATTCCGTTAGTGCTTCCAAGACGGGATTCAAAGTGGACGTGCAGAATGGTGTGGAACTCCGCAGCGCCGACCGGAAGGATTTGGATTTCAAGCTGGAATTGGGCGCTGTGAACGAGACCGTGGCGGTCACCGCGGAAGCTCCTTTGCTCGATACCGTCTCCGCGTCCAAGAGTAGTACCATCAACGAAGACCTCGTGGCGGCCGTTCCCACTTATGCCAAGGATGTTTTCCAGTTGGTCCGGTATTCAGCGGGCGCTACCGGGGGTACCACCACCAGGCCGTTTGACGGGTCAGATAACGGCGTCAACATCCTGGGAGGGAGCAACAACGAGGTCTTGCTCGATGGCTCCCCCAACACCTACCGGGAGAGCACCGGAGCCGCCAACACTATCTCGCCTCCGCCCGATGCGGTAGGCGAAGTCAAGATCATTACCAACGTCTACGATGCCGAATACGGCCGCACCGGCGGCGGCGTCATCAGCGTTTCCATGAAGAGCGGCACCAACGGGTACCACGGGTCGCTCGGGTGGCTGGTGCGCAACCCGATCCTCAACGCCAACAGCTTCGACGCGAACGCATCCGGGGCGCCGAACGCGTCGTTCCACATGAACGAGCCGTCCGTTGAACTGGATGGTCCCTTCCGCATTCCCAAGCTTTATGACGGCCGGAACAGGACCTTCTTCACCTACGCTTTAGACATCTATCGCGATGACCGGCCGACAACCAACACCTTGACTGTTCCTACCGACCTCGAGCGGCAGGGAAACTTCTCCCAAACTTACGTGTCCGGGACCAGCGGGCCGACGGTTGCCATCTATGACCCCCTAAGCACCGTACAGAACGGCAGCACCTATACGCGAACGCCTTTCCCCAACGGCATCATACCGCCAACTCTCATCAACCCCATTGCCGCCAAGGTGGCAGCGCTGAATCTGGAGCCCGGTTATGTGGCTCCGAGGGGACAGCCCAACCTGGGGGTCTATCCCAACTACGATCACGAACCGTTCAATTCGCACGCCTTCCGCATGGACCACAGATTGACAAAAAAGGAAACCATTTTCGTAACCGTGGCGCGTGACCTGCGGGGCCAAACGAATGGCCTGGGCGCCGGCCTGCAAGCGTATCAGGCCCTCGGAGACCCGTACGTCTCGAGCACCTACACACACTGGCGCGGCAATGTCGCGGCCAGCATTAACGTGACCTCCGTGATTTCGCCAACCTTCATCTCCACGGCGCGCGCCAGTTTTAACCGGCATGAGTTCGGCATAGAGCCTTACTCTTTCGGCTACGACCCGACGCAGCTCGGCTTTGACGCCTCGTTGGCTAAGCAGGTCCAGAACGTCTCCTTCCCGCAGTTTTCGATTGCCAACTACGTGCAGTTGGGCGGCGGCAACGGCACACTCAACTACAGCACCAACGTAACCGCCGGGGAGACGCTGAGCAAAATAGTCGGCAAGCACACGGTGAAGTTCGGCGGCGAGTTCCGCAGTCTGGATAATAACCAGTCGAGCATCCCCAATTCCTTCACCATTTCGGCTACGGCGGGCTTCACGCAGGCGAACCCATTGGTGGCCAGCGCCACGTCGGGGGACGCATTGGCGTCGTTCCTGCTGGGCTACCCAAGCAGCGTAAGCAGCAGCTACAACTCCTTCCCCGCCGAGGGGCAGCATTTTTACGCCGCCTTCGTACAGGACGATTGGCGCGCCACTAAGAAACTGACACTGAACCTCGGCTTTCGCTGGGAGTATGAATCGCCCATCACCGACCGTTTCAACAACATCGTCAGGGGGTTCGACACCAGCACCGTATCGAACCTCGGATCCCCCACCGGACCGGCGGTCACCGGAGGCCTGCTGTTCGCCGATAGCAAGAACCGGCTACCCTACGGGCGCGATCTGAACAATGCCGCGCCGCGTCTGGGCTTCGCCTATCAGGCCACCGCGAAAATGGTGATTCGCGGCGGCTGGGGTATCACCTACACGCCCACAGCCGATGTCGCCCCCACCACCGGCTTCAGCTACACCACGGCCCCGAGCACGTCGGTATCGAATGCGGGCATCGTGCCGCTCACCGCGCCGGACTGCACCGGTAACACGTGCGGAATGGTCACCAATCCGTTTCCAACCGGCGTCAGCCTGCCCCCGGGCCGTTCCCTGGGGCTGCTGACCAACGTAGGGCAGAGCATCTCATTCATCTCGCCCACTCGCGTCACTCCCTACAGCCACACTGTATCCGTGGGCTTCCAGTATCAGTTGCCCTTCCGCTCCGTTCTGGAGGTGTCTTACAACGGACGCTTCTCGCGCGATCTCGCCACCTCCTATAACCGGGATTCCGTCTCGTACACTCAGTACCAGACACTTGGAACTACTTTGAACAACTCTGTAACGAGTCCCTATGCGGGCCTGTTGCCCGGGACCTCGCTCAACGGAGCAACCATCACGTTGCAGCAATCGCTGCTGCCTTACCCCCAGTACACCGGTATCACCGAGAGCAACATGCCCATCGGCACCGCCGCGTACAACGCACTGGTGTTTCAGCTGGAGAAGCGCTTGTCGGCCGGCCTTTCGATACTGTTTAACGGCACGTTCGGCAAGAGTACCACGTACAGCACTTACCTCAACAACGGACTCGATGCCCCCGGCCAGTTCATTACACGCGACGGCGGCACACCGCCCTACCAGATCAATCTGGTGGGCACTTACACGGAAAAGCTCTTCAATCGCGCCAATCGCGTGATCCGGACGGTGTTGAACGGCTGGCAGGTATCGGGATATGCCCAATGGGTCTCGGGTGCGTTGCTCGGTGTTAGCGGTAGCGCCAACAATCCCGTCACCGCCACGGGAATCGATCCCACGCTCCCCAATCCGACGTTCCAGCGCTGGTTCAACACCTGCACCCTCAATAACAACACCGGGCAGCGTCAGGACTGCGCCAGTCCCACGGAACCGGTCGCCTGGATCATCCAGAAGCCGTTCACTCTGGTCACGCAGCCGAACCCGCAGTGGAGCGACTTCCGGGGCCGGACAGTACCGGAGGTGAGTGTCTCCCTGTTCAAGGATTTCCAAATCCGAGAGCGCGTGAGGTTCCAACTGCGGGCCGACGCGGACAACGCGACCAACCAGCCTACGTTTCCCGCTCCGAACACGACCCCGACTTCGAGTCTGTTTGGAGTCACCACTCTGAGCCAGGGCTTCGGCTACTCCTCCATCGCGCCGCGGCAAATTCAGTTGGGCGCGAAGTTGAGGTTTTGATGATCCGGCGTTCCTTTACGCGAAAAGAGGCCACCTTTGCCAATTCGAGAAAGTAAGGGGAAACGTCATGGCTAGGTCCTAACCCGCTACGTCATCGTTCGCCGGGACGGTGGAGTATGTATCCCATGCCACTGGCACGCCGTGGTTCATGCTGGACTTGCGCCAGACAATGCCCTGAACTTCTTCGACCAGAGCACGACCGTCGAAGCTGCTGACGTTCAACCAGGGGCTGGAGAATGGCCTGTCCGGCCACCGCGACTTGCCCGCGCGGCGCCCGGCCCGAACACGTTCGGGTTTCTCATCCGCGTCCGCTAAGGCGGAATCTCGTTTCCGGCGTCTTCCTCCGCGTGCTCGCGCGATTGCACGCCGCGCCTGCCGATGGCAAACGTTCTCTCGCCACAGGGAGGCGCTCGCGTTTGGGCCGCTCCAAACCGAAACCGCGACTTCCGCCGCAGGTCTCGCCCGCGCTGCCGGCGTGGCAGCTATCCCGTCGCACTCCGCCGGACGGAGGCGGCTCGGCCCGGGCGAGGTGCGCGCCGATGGACGGCCCCGCGCAAGGGGGTCGAACGGGCGTCAGGCGGCAAAGTGGACTGTCTCCGGATACGCCTTATCCGCCCGGAGCGTAGGAACGGTAAAAGCCGGCGACCAGGCAGGACTATCGGTCAAATCTCACGGCATTGACACGCACACGAAAGTGTGGTTCCGCACAGTACAAGTCCTTGGCCGTCTCCGAGCGAACAAAGCCACCATTCGCAAGGTGGTCCGCGATCTTGACCGCGCCGTTCCCATTCGAGAATCGGGCCCCTGGAACAGCCAGCTTGGACTGAGTCTCTTTCCCTCCCAGGTGGCTACAGTCGCCCTCGGCCTCTTTGGCGCTTTTGGACTCCTGCTCTCGATCGCCGGCACGTTCGGCCTCGCCTCATATACGGTCAGCAAGCGGCTGCGCGAACTGAGTCTTCGTGTCGCGCTCGGTGCGCAGGCGAAACAGATTCTCTGGGCAGCGCTCGGTCGTATGCTGATCCTGCTTGGGAGCGGCTCCGTGGTTGGCATTGTGCTGGGCGTGGCGGCGAGCCGGCTACTCTCAGCCATCGTCTACCAAGCCTCCGCGCAGGATCCATTTGTGCTTGCCTCTGTTGCATTTACCATGGTGCTCACCGGATCACTCTCGGTCGCCCGTCCCGTGAGACGCGTCCTGCACATCGATCCGGCAAAACTGCTCCGAGAACAATAGTCTTCAGGCCAGAACCAGAAAAAGCTGTGACAACCCGCGCATCATTCCGAATCGTAGGCACTCGGAAGAGGTTCCGGGGAAGGTCCTGGCCATTACTCCCGTGACGTCGCCATCTGGGAAGCTCACCCGCATTCCCCGCGACTGATGCTGAAGTCGCTCAACTCCCGGCTTGTCGGTCATCTGGAAAGGGCCCATTATCTGAAAGAGCCTTCTCTTGCGCTCCATCCGGCGCGGCCGTCGATTCCGTCGCGCGATCGCGCGACTGGCCCGCAGCCGCACGCGATGGAGCGCCGGACCGAAACTCCGACTGCCGGCCGCGTCTTCCGCCGCGTGATCGCCCGATTGGGAGACACGTTTGGGGGGATCCCCGCGCATTTTACGTGCTGCCTGCGGCGGCAAGCCCTCGCCCGTTTTTGTGAAACCACGCAAACGGGTGGCAGGAAAAGGGCAATCTCAGCCGAAGGTCCTTCGCCTGCGTTCAAATGCGAGGGAACCGGCCGCCCCGGCGTGGTCCCAGGCCGGGGCGGCACACGTCCTGCGGCGTTCTATTCAATGGTGAGCGCGAAAGTCGACGGTGTGATTCCCACCGCCCGCTGCACAAAAATGATCTTCCCGGAAAGCTGCGAGGTGTCCGTGATCGTCAGGAAAACAAAACCCGGGCCGCCGGAATCGGAGAGCCTTATCGAGCACGTCCCAGCCGCGAAATCCGCCGCCGTGCCGGCGCACAATTCCAGGTTGGTGCCCGATGTCCTGTTCTCAAACGAGAGTTTCAACACCGTCGCAGCGGTAGTCGTCACCGGGGCGCCCGTGACAAGGTATTTGCCGCTCGCGCCCACGGTTCCGGTTATGGTCGTCAAGGCCAATGCATTCCTCGTGGAAACCGCCAAAAGCCCGAGCCCGATGGTCATAAGCCCGAGCAACGCCCGGAAGCTGGGTGCAGGTCCGGCAGTTCTAAGGGTACGGAGTCTCTGGAACATTTCTTTTCTCCTTTCTCACTTCTTGGAGGCATCGCCCCCACAAGTGCGAGAGTAAAGCCGGAAGGATTGGAAGTCGTTGCAGGTCGGTAAAACAATTGTAAATAGGGAGTCCCGCTCCGGATTTCTGTTCCGCGCCCGGCGGTCGTTTGATGCTGCGCAACGAACTCAACCGGCTCTTCGACGAACGCGGTCTCAGCCGACCGAACGTCACCAAGATTTTGGATATCGGTGCGCGAGATTCTGAAGGCCCATCCCAAGGTTGAGACCGGCACCCTTCCCGTCCGTCTCGTCGGCGTACGCCCGTGTTCGACACCGTCGGTTACGACGAATTTCCCGCGCTCCAGCAGAACTTCTCCTGCGGATGTTACAGGCGGTGGAGAAAGCGGGACGGCGCTGGCCACGATCGGCAGGTTGATCAGAAAGCCGAAGATCCCTGCGCCGACGAAGTTCCAGACACCCACGGCCGCTGCAAGGAGTCCAATCTGGATCTGTTAATCTTCTGTTCATGTACAGCGAAATACAATGAGTGTTCTCCATGCGCAATCCGCTGGTCTTAGTTTTCTACGTCTCGCTTGCCGGGGAGGCCTTGGCGCAGGCTCCGCCCGGGGGCACTCCGCTTAATCTCACGCTGCAGGACGTGCTGCAGCGGGCGCGCCAGTACAGCCAGCAGGTGTACACCGCCGATATCGCCGCCAGACTGGCCCGTGAGGACACCGTCCAGGCCAAGGCAGGACTGCTGCCGACGGTGAACGGGGGCAGCCAGTTCATCTACACTCAGCCCAATGGCACGCCCAGCGGCGTGTTCGTGTCGAACGACGGCCCGCGCGTCTACAACGACCAATTAATGGTCCACGGCGAAATCTGGAATCCCGAGCGGCGCGCCGAGTACCGCCGGACCATCGCCGCGGAAGCAGTGGCGCATGCCAAGGCGGACCTGGCAATGCGCGGCCTCATCGTCACCGTGGTGCAGGACTACTATGCCCTCGTGGTGGCGCAACGCCGTATCGCCAACGCACAGCAGAGCCTGAAGGAAGCACAGGAGCTGGTGGACATTACGCAGAAGCAGGAAGCCGGCGGCGAGGCGGCGCATGCCGACGTGATCAAGGCGCAGATTCAGCTCGAACAACGGCAGCGCGACCTGCAGGATTCGGAACTGGGCGCGGACAAGGCGCGCATCGCCCTTGCCGTTCTGATATTCCCCACCTTCGGCCAGGCCTACACCGTCGTGGACGATCTGGCGACCGCACCCGAATTGCCCCCTTTTTCCGACGTGCAGAGGCTGGCAGGCCAGAGTAATCCCGACATCCGGGTGGCGCAGGCAACCGTGGACCAGCAGACCTACGCCATCGCTTCGGCGCGCGCCGGTTACCTCCCTACGCTTTCGTTCGATTATTTCTACGGCATCAACAGCAATACGTTCGCCATCCACAACCCGGAAGGAGTGAATCAGGTCGGTTCCGTGGCCCAGGCGCAGTTGAATATTCCGATCTGGACGTGGGGGGCGCAGCGCAGCAAGGTCAGGCAGGCGGAGTTGCAACTGCAGCTGGCGAGGAACGATCTGAGCCTGGCGCAGCGCACGCTTCTGAGCGAGGAGCAGTCGTTCTACCTGGAGGGGCGCGCGGCGGGCGTGCAGATGGCGTCGCTGAAGAAATCCATGGACCTCTCGGCCGACAGTCTGCGGCTCACCGTAGAGCGCTACCAGGCGGGCGAGGCCACGATCCTGGAAGTGGTGGACGCGCAGAGTACGCTGGCGCAGGCGCGCAACGCGTACGACGACGGGCTGGCCCGGTATCGCCTGGCCCTGGCGAACCTCCAGAGTCTCACGGGGGCTTTTTAGGCAATGAAGAACAACATCGCTCTGCTAGGCGCCGCGTGCCTGATCGCTACCTGCGGCTGCTCGAAAAAACAGGAAGCTGAAGTCGAAGCGCCCGCTCCGGTGCAGTTGGCCGCCGTAACACAGGACACCGTCCGCCGGACTGTCACCGCCGACGGCACGCTGTTTCCGCTGAACCAATGGAACGTGATGCCGAAGATCACGGCGCCGGTGCAGAAGTTTCTGGTGAACCGCGGCGACCAGGTGAAGGAGGGCCAGCTTCTGGCCGTACTGGAGAATCGCGACCTGGCGGCGGCGGTCGCGGCCAACAAGGGCCAACTGGAGCAGGCCGACGCCAACCTCAGCGCCATCGAGGATGCCTCCGTTCCGGAATCGGTCGTGAAGGCCCAGACGGACGTGGAAAGCGATCAGGAGCAGTACGACGCCGCCAGGAGGGTGCTGGAGAGCCGCCAGCAGCTGTTCAAGGACGGCGCCCTGGCGCGCAAGCCCGTGGATGATGCCGCGGTGCAGCTTGCCTCGGCCAAGGCGCAGTTGGAAACGGCGAAGGAGCACCTGCGAACGCTGCAGGCCGCGGGCAAACAGGCGCAGATCAAAGCCGCCGCGGCGGCGGTTTCAGCGGCCAAGGGGCAACTACAATCGTCCGAGGCCCTGTTGACCTATTCGGAGGTTCGCAGCCCCGGCTCGGGCGTAGTGGCGGACCGGCCATTGTATGCCGGTGATATCGCAGCCACGGGCACGCCCCTGCTGGTGGTGATGGATATTTCGCGGGTGGTAGCTCGCGTGAACGTTCCTACGGCGGACGCTACGTTGGTCAGAGTCGGCCAGCCCGCCACGATCACTTTGGCCGAAAATGCGCGGGAAGTCCAGGGGAAAGTAACGGTCGTAAGCCCCGCCACGGATCCCAACAGTGCCACCGTTCAGGCGTGGGTGGAGGCGGAAAACCCCGGCCGCACGCTCAAGCCGGGAGCATCGGCCCACGTTTCAATCGTCACCGAAACCATCAAGAACGCCATGCTGGTGCCGGTGGCCGCAATTCTTCCCGGAGAAACCGGCGGCACGGCGGTGCTGGTAGTAGATTCGGAGCATACGGCCCATCGGCGCACCGTGCAACTCGGCGTGCGGCAGGGAGACAAAGTGCAAGTGCTCACCGGCGTGATGCCCCGCGAGGACGTGGTGATCGTTGGCGGCATGGGCGTCGATGACAAGGGCAAAGTCAAGGTCGTCGAAGCCACCGCCCCGGAAGCCGAGGAAGACCAGCCCGAAGCCGCCGAGCCGGAAAAGGGCTCACCGGACCAGAAAGAGGGGAAGGCAAAACAGAAATGAGCATCCCTCCGACTGCCGCGCTTCCCGACGATGCACAGCACTGGACGGCGCGCCACGGCAAGCCGATCATCTTCATCATCCTGACGCTGGTCGCGGTGGGCGTGTTCCTGGCGCTCTCGATCCCTATAGCGGTCTTTCCGGATACCGATTTTCCGCGCATCGTGATCGGGGTGGATAACGGTGTCTTCCCCATCGACCAAATGCTGGTCACCGTGACCAGGCCGCTCGAAGACGCCGTCAACGTGGTGCCGGGGCTCGACCACCTGTGGTCCATCACCAGCCGGGGCACGGCGGAAATCGACCTGTTCTTCGACTGGACCGTGGATATGTACCGGACGTTGGAACTGGTCAACGCCGCGTTGGCTCGCGCCCAGGCCTCGCTGCCGTCCACGGCCAAAATTACGGCCAATCGCCTGACGTTCGCCGCCTTCCCCATCATGGGCTACAGCATGACGTCGGACAAGGTTTCGCAAACCGCGCTGTGGGAACTGGCCAACTATGAGTTGAAGCCGCGCCTGAACCGCCAACCGGGCGTTTCGACCGTGATCGTGCAGGGAGGCAAGGTCCCGGAATTCCAGGTGCAGCCCGATCCGGCCAAAGCGATGCAGACGGGCGTCACCGTGCAGAATATCCTGGATGCCATCGGCCGCACGAATATGATCGATTCGCCCGGACTGATGGAAGAGAATCACCAGCTCATCCTCGGGCTGGTAACCGGGCAGACACGAACCCCTCCGGAGATAGCCAACATCGTGATCAGGACCACTCCGGCGGGTGCGCCGGTGCGCATCGGCGACGTGGCCACGGTGGGCCCGTCGGAGATGCCGGTATACACCATCGTCACCGCCAATACCAAACCGGCCGTGCTGCTGAACATCAATCGCCAGCCCACCGGCAACACGGTGCAGGTGGCCAATGCGGTTCACGATGAGATCGGGCAGATCCGCAAAGAGATCCCCAAGGGCATCGAGCTGAGGCCCTTCTACGACCAGTCGGAAATCGTGAAAGACTCCATTAGCAGCGTGCGCGATGCCATCCTTCTGGGACTGGTCCTGGCCTCGCTCATCATGGTGCTGTTTCTGCGCGACTGGGGCACCTCGCTGGTGGCCGGAATGGTGATCCCGGCGACCGTCGCCGTCACCTTCATCGCGCTGCGCGCGCTCGGCCAGACCTTTAACCTGATGACCCTCGGCGGCCTGGCAGCCGCGGTGGGACTGGTGATCGACGACGCCATCGTGGTGGTGGAGAATATCGTGATGCACCGCGATTCCGGCCAATCGCGCGCGGAAGCGATCCGCAGTGCGATTCGCGAAATCCGCGTGCCGCTGGTCGGTTCCACCGTTACGCCGATTGTCGTCTTCCTGCCGCTCATCTCGACGGCAGGCGTTTACGGCGTTTTCTTCCGCGCGCTGGCGGTGACCGTGGCGGCGGCCCTGCTGACTTCACTGGCGCTCGCGCTCACCTGGACTCCGACGCTCAGCCACTATTTCATCCGCAGGCATGCCGGCGGCGCGGCCGCCGAGCACCACTCCGTTCCGCCGGGCCTGCTGCGTGTCTACGAGCGGGCACTGCGCGTCACGCTGGAACACAAATGGGTTCTAGGCGTCTTCTCCCTGCTGCTCATCGCCGGTACGTATTTCGGGTACCAGGTGATCGGCACGGACCTGCTGCCGGAGATGGACGAGGGCGGCTTCATTGTAGACTACATCATGCCCGCCGGCTCTTCGCTGGCGGAAACCAACCGCGTGATCACCCACATCGAACAGATTCTCCGCGCCATCCCCGAGGTGGAGAACACGTCGCGACGCACCGGCCTGCAACTCGGCCTGGCCCAGGTCACCGAAGCCAATACGGGCGACATTTCCGTAAAGCTGAAGCGCGGCCGCAAGCGCAGCGGCCTGGAAGTGATCTCCGAAGTACGCGACAAGGTCAAAGCGGCCGAGCCGGTGTGCGACATCGAGATTCCGCAGCTCTTGCAGGACATGGTCGGCGACCTGACGAGCGCGCCGGAGCCCGTGGTGATCAAGTTGTTCGCGCAGGACCCGGTGCTGTTGAGCCAGTGGGCCAGCGCCGTGGGCGAATCGATCAAGAAGATTCCCGGCGTGGTGGACGTCCTCAACGGAATTGAAAACACCATCAGCGGCCCGGCGCGAACGTTCGCGGTGGACCCCGTGGCGGCGGCCCGCTCCGGCTTCTCCGCGCAGGAAGTGGAACTGGACGCCAGCGCAATCCTGCAAGGGGAACCCGCGCCGGCCCCGGTTGTGGTCAACGACCGGGTCTACACGATCCGCGTGCGGTTCCCGCACCAGACGCCGCAGACTCTGGAATCCGTCCAAAAGACCCTGCTGGTGAGCGGCACGGGGAAAACGGCGACACTGGGTTCCCTGGCGACCATGACGGAGGACCCGGGCCAGAACGAAATCCGCCGCGAAAACCTGCAGCGCGACGTGCAGGTGACTGCGCGTTTCGAGGGCATTAACCTGGGCGACGGCATGAAGGCAGTGCGGCAGGCCATAGCCGATCTCAAGATGCCCCCCGAGATCCGCGTGCAGTACGGCGGCCTGTATGCCGAGCAGGAGACGTCCTTCCGGGAATTCCGCGTTGTCCTGCTGCTGGCCGTGCTGCTGGTGTTCATCGTCCTGTTGTTCGAATTCGGCGAGTTCGCCGCCCCCCTGGCGGTGCTCTCTTCGGCGCTACTTTCCACCTGCGGAGTCGTCGTGGCGCTGCTCGTCACCGGCACCACCTTCAATCTCTCTTCGTTCATGGGGCTGATCATGGTGATCGGGATCGTGGCGAAAAACGGCATCCTGCTGCTGGATGCGGACCAGAAGTTTCGCGCCGAGGGGGTGTCCCCCGAAGAGAGCATGATCCGCGCCGGCGAACGCCGGCTCCGCCCCATCATGATGACGGCGCTGGCCACTGTCGCCGGCATGCTGCCGCTGGCTCTCGGCCTGGGCGCCGGCTCCGAAATGTTGAAGCCGCTGGCCATAGCGGTGATCGGAGGCATCGCCGCCTCCATGGTTCTGTCCCTCGTTGTAACTCCGGCTGTTCGATTCTATCTGGGCAGTAAAGCATAACGGAAAAGGAGTAATCACAAATGAAGAAGGTTCTGACAATCGCTCTCGTAGCCGCGGCGGCATTTGCCGCGGAAGGCTACAAGATTCTCACCAAGATCAAGATCGGTGGCGAAGGCCGATGGGACTATGTCGCCATGGACGCCGCCAACCGCCGCCTCTACGTTTCGCACGCCAGTTCCGTCGAAGTGGTGGATCCGGATTCCGGCAAGATCGTCGGGACCATTTCCGGCCTGCACGGCGTGCACGGAATCGCTATTGCCAACGACCTCGGCAAGGGATTCATTACCAACGGCCAGTCCAACAGCGTGACCTTCTTCGACCTGAAGACCTTGGCCAAAAGCGCGGAGCCGGCTGCGGGCAAGAACCCCGACGCGGTCTGCTACGAGCCGAAAACCAAGCATGTCTTCGCCATCAACCATACCGGCGGCGATGCCACCGCGATTGACGCCAAGTCCGGCGAAGTGCTGAAGACCTTCCCCGTCGGCGCCAGCGCCGAATTCTGCCAAGCGGACGGCGCCGGCAAAGTGTATGTCAACATCGAATCCTCCAATGAAGTGGTGGAGATCGATGCCGCCAAGAACGAAGTGACGCGGCGCGCCTCGATTCTGCCCTGCGAAGGCCCCAGCGGGCTGGCCATCGACCTGAAAGGCAAGAAGCTTTTCTCGGTCTGCGACGGCGTGATGGCGGTTACCGATATCCCCAGCTTCAAGATGGTTGGGACCGCCAAGATCGGCCAGGGTCCCGACGCGGCCGGCTTCGATCCCGGGCTCGGGCTCGCGTTCAGCTCGAACGGAGACGGCACGCTGAGCATCGTAAAGGAGGTGAGCGGGAAGTACGAGACCGTTGACACAGTAACCACCGAGCGCGGCGCGCGCACGATGGCGCTCGACCCGCAGAGTCACAAAATCTTTTTGCTGGCCGCGGAATACGGCCCAGCTCCGGCGGCCAAGGAAGGCCAGAAGAAAGGCCGTGCCCCGGTCCTTCCGGACAGCTTCCACGTGCTCGTAGTGGGAAAGTAAAGAAGACGGGAACAGGACCGGGGTTCTCTTGCCCTGTCCGATTACGTGGCATGGCAATAGAACGGGCGACCGGCTGGTCGCGCCAACGCCGCACGTCCTTGTTTATTTCAGGAACCGCCCACCCGTGAGTCGTCCCGAAATGGGCTTGACGCACGGCGGGCGGCGCAAAGCGTTTATCCGCGGCTGATTTTGCTTGCCGCACTGGGCGGCGCCATGCTCCAGAGATGGTCGCCGGACCGTTCGTTGTCCCACTGCGGTGTGGGCTCGAAGAAACCTGTCCCGGGCGCCAGGCGCCGCCTGACCGCATCCTCGTTGAGTGTCAGTCCAAGCCCGGGCTTATCCGGAACGGTGATGTAGCCTTTATTGATGATGGGCTTTTCGATGCCCTCCACGAGGTCCTGCCACCAGGGGATATCCAGCCAGTGGTTTTCCAGCGCCAGGAAGTTCTCCGTCGCCGCCGCACAATGAACGCTGGCCATTTGATGGATCGGCAGACCGGCATAGTGCATCATCATGGGCACGCCGTACTCGAAGGCAGCCTCGCCGATCCTGTGCGTCTCCAGAATGCCGCCCGAGGTGGAGAGATCCGGATGGATTTTGCTGATTGCGTGCTTCTCGCAAGGGTTGATGAATCCCTCTTTGAGATAGATGTCTTCCCCCGTGCAGATGGGAGTGGGGCTTTCGTCCGTGATGTGCTTCAGCATATCGGTATACTGCCAGGGAATCACGTCTTCCATCCACGCCAGATTGTACTTCTCGTAGGCCTTTCCCAGCCTGATGATCGAATTCACCCCCAGGTGGCCGAGGTGGTCCATGGCCAGAGGGATTTCCATTCCAACGGCCTCGCGCACCGCCGCGACATACTCGCATAGCTTCTCGATCCCCTTGTCGGTCACTTCCATGGCGACGAAAGAATGAGGGAGTACTCTGGATTCCCAGGGGCTCAATCCCGAGGGGACCGTTACGGTGCCGGGGATATCAGAAACCATCTCGATTCCCAAGTCCATCTTGAGCCAGGTGAGGCCCATGACTTCCTTGCGCTCTTTCTCGCGTTGCGCGTAGATCTTGGGATCCTTCGATTCGGTGGTGTCGCCATAAATGCGAACCTTATCGCGGAACTTTCCGCCCAGCATCTGGTAAATCGGCACGCCGTACACTTTGCCGATGATGTCCCACAGCGCCACCTCCACGGCAGTTACTCCGCCCGCCTGGCGCCCATGGCCGCCGAACTGTTTGATCTTCTGCCACAGGTAATTGAGTCTGAGGGGGCTCTCGCCCAACAGGCGGCTCTTCAGAAACAATGCGTAGGTTGCGCTGGCGCCGTCCCGGACTTCGCCCAGTCCGTAGACTCCCTGATTGGTGTCGATCCGAATGATCGTACACCCCATGCCAAAGGCGGGTGCGCCCGCCCCCCGGCAGCCCGGTTGGCGGCAGCGCGGGGATTGAGGGGAGCCTCGCCCTCGCCGGGGCCCCTCACTACGGTGGCTATCCGCATGTCCGTGATTTTGAGCGTGGACGGGCTCGAATTGGTGTTGACGTTCCGAATCTGGGGCTCGGGATCAGCTTTGGCATCCCGCCCCATTAAAGCTCCGCCCAATATGGCGGCCGAGGACTTGAAGAGCCCGCGTCGTCCAATCTTGCTGATATTCCGGTCAGACATCCTTCGTGATCTCCTGACGCCCCGGTTTGCTGGGTTCCACCTGCTCCATACGGTTGCGCCGCCCTGAAACCGAGGCCTGACCAAGGCACGAAACCGCACGGAGTACGTCCGCGATTTCCTCGTGTATCTCTGGAAGCTTTAATTGTATTTGTTTACCGTGCTGGCGACTAACCGCGTGAGGCTTTGTCCCGGCGACGACGCAAAGGCGTGAGCATGTGGTTGACGTCCTCGATGGAGAAAGCGTCGGGGTCATAGTCGTCGCCAACCCAAT
>Ga0209517_10006234_pt1 | contig 14811 bp, 9 predicted proteins | sample PeaSoiMetSII2010_FD_187695 | JGI IMG/M metagenome (GOLD analysis project Ga0209517, IMG submission 187695) | Peat soil microbial communities from Weissenstadt, Germany - SII-2010 (SPAdes) (version 2) | ecosystem: Environmental > Terrestrial > Soil > Wetlands > Peat | place: Germany: Weissenstadt... | reverse complement strand
CCGGCGCCGCCGCTTCCGCAATGGCGCTGGCGCACCTCGCTGGCGCTGGCATTGCTGGCCTGGGGATCGATCTTGCTGGCGTTCAGCATTGTGGTCGTGCCCAGCGGCATGGCCGGAGTAAGGATCAGCCAGACCAGCGGGACGGTGCCGGGAACGCTGTATCCGGGCGTGCATTTCGTGATGCCGCTGGTGGAGGACGTGGCGCTGTTCGACACTCGGGATCAAGTGTTCACCACGGGAGTGTCAGAAGATGGGAAGAATGCGGCGGCCAACGTTGCGGCCAAGTCGCAACTGCTCGACGTGCAGGCCCGGGAAGGACTGACGCTGGGACTGGCGATCACGGTGCGCTACCGGCTCGATCCCAAACGGCTGGACTACATTCAGAGCAATCTGCCGCGTCCGGTGGAGAAGGAAATAGTTCCGCCGGTCGTGGCCAGTGTGTGGCGCGAGCTGGTGCCCAACTACACGGTGCGCGACGTGTTCTCGGCCAAGCGTGAGGAAGTCCGGTCGAGGGCGGCAGGCCTGATCACGCAGAAACTGGCAGCAGATGGGATTGTAGTTAAGGAAGTGATGCTGCGGGATATCCAGTTGCCGGAGGAGTATGCCAAGGGGCTGGAGACTCTGCTGCTGAAAGAACAGGAAAACGACCGCATGGGCGTGGAGACTGAACTGAAGCAGAAACAGGTGAAGATCGCCGAACTGGAAGCCGAAGCGACCAAGGTGCAGCAGATCAAGCAGGCGGAGGGCGAGGCGCAGGTTCACGTGTTGCAGGCCAAGGGTGAATCGGATGCGATGCAGTACACGCTGCCACTGAAAGAAAAACAGATCCAGCAGAGCAAGCTGGAAGCGGAAGCGCGCAAGGAAGCGACCATTCAGAATGCCGAGGCGGCGGCGCAGGCCAAGGTGATTGACAGCAAGGCGGAGACCGAACGGCGGAAACTGCTGGCCGACGCGGAGGCGGATCGCATTCGTGTGACGGCGGCGGCCGATGCCGAGCGGTTGTCGAGTGAGGCGGCGATTCTGAAGCAGAATCCGCTGCTGATTAACAAGATCGTGGCCGAGCGTTTGTCGGACAAGCTGCAGATCATGATGGTTCCCTCGGAGGGCAAATTCTTCATGAATGATGTGCTGCGCAGCATGAATTTGCCGGGCCAGGGAGCTCCGGCCGGACCAGCAGAAGAACAGCAGAGGTAGGCAATCCACTCAGGAAAATCCCCACCCTGCCGAAAAGAACGCGGCAAGGGTGGGGCACCCCAACGCAAAGGCAGTGTAGCGGTGTCCAAACAGTACAGAGGGAGGAGGCCGGACTCATGCGCGGATCGGTTTATAATTCGGCCATCCCTGACGTCATTTCGAATCCGGTGAATCGTGCGTCCCGCCAGGAGCTGAACCTTCGCCTCAAGCAAGTCTTTTTCATAATCCTCCTCATAACCCTCGCGCTGGGCATGGCTGCGGATGCTGCCGATTGGAGCGGTCCAGAGCAGCAACTGGCGCGAAAAATTGTGGCCGTTACGGGTCCGGGCGCGGTGGCGCTGACCGTAGACAATCGCTCGTCGCTGGCGAAGCGCGACGGCGAGATCATTCAAGGCGGCATGCGCAGTGCGCTCGAAGGGCTGGGGCTGCGCTTTGTCAAACCCGAGCAGGCGGCGGCCACGGTGACGATTTCGCTGTCGGAGAACCAGGCGTCTTATGTTTGGGTGGCGGAGATTCGCCAGGGCACGGGCGAGGCGGCGGTGGTGATGGTTTCCACGCCGCGGCCGCGGAGTGCGACGACGGCGCGGGACTCGGTGCCGCTTAGTTTGCGCAAGATTCCGCTGTGGGCGCAGGACGATCCGATTCTCGACATCGCCGTCTTGGAAGACAACGCGGGACCCACGCACATCGCGGTGCTCGATTCGGAGAAGGTTTCGCTGTATCGCATGCAGGGCGGAAAGTGGCAACTGGAGCAGGCGCTGGAAATCGCGCACGCACGGCCGTGGCCGCGGGATTTACGCGGAAGGCTCATCCCGGCGAGAGATCATCTGCTGGATGCGTATCTGCCGGGCGTGATCTGCGCCAGCACGGCGGCGATGCCGCTGACCTTCAATTGCCGCGAGAGCGATGATCCCTGGCCGCTGGTGGCGGGGACGCTGAGCGGAGGAACGATGGGCGGAGAGACTATGAGTGTCTTCCCGAGCGCGGGCGTGGCGAGCGGAGCTTCCACGGTGGTGCCTCAGAGCAAAGCATTCTTTGCTCCGACGCGCAATTTCTTCACCGGCGCGCTGACTCCCGGGGTGGGTAAGTTCACGACGGTGCCGAAGTTCTATTCGGCCGCGCTGCTGCCGCGCGACAAATACACGCTGTGGCTGTTTGCGGCGACCGACGGCCAGGTGCACATGGTGGATGGGGTCAGCGACCAGGCCGCGAAGCTTGGATGGGGCAACGACTTGGCCGGAGTGAAAACGGGGTGCGGCGCGGGCTGGCAGATATTGGCTGCATCTCCGGGAAACGACAGTCAGGATTCGATCCGCGCGTTCGAATTTCCCGATCGCGATCCAGTTGCGGTGAGCGCGGCGGTGGATTTTTCCGGGGTGATCACGGCGCTGTGGACCGAGTCGCGGGGCGACACGGCGGTGGTGGTAGCGCGGAATCGAGAGACAGGAAGTTATGAAGCTTTTCGACTGGCGATGTCTTGCAGTCAGTAGCGCGCTGCTGGCCGTGGTGGCCGCGCAGGGCGAGACGCGCCCGCAATACGGGGGCACGCTGCATGTGGCCGTGCGGGCCGCACCAGCATCGCTCGATCCGGCGGACGGCGGGCCGGATTCATTCGGACGGCGGAATGTCACGCGGCTGATGTTCGAGACCCTGGTGACGACCGACGACAACGGCCGCGCTCATGCCCTGCTGGCCACGTCGTGGCAGGCCGCGCCGGGCAACCAACGCTGGCAGTTTTCCCTGCGTCATGGCGTGAAGTTTCATGACGGAACGGCGCTCACGGCCGAGGCTGCGGCAACTTCTTTGCGGGTGGCGAATCCGGCGTGGAATGTGTCCGCGGATGGAGACTCGGTGGTAATTGAGCGCGACGCGGCCGACGCAGAAATGCTGGCGGAGCTGGCGCTGCCGCGAAACGCCATAGCGAAGAGGACCGCGGACGGAAGGCCGGACGGGACGGGGCCGTTTCACGTGGTGGATTGGCAGCCGGGGAAGAAGCTGACCCTGGCAGCGGAAGAAGGATATTGGCGCGGGCGGCCGTTTCTGGACGGCATCGAGATTGAAATGGGCAAGAGTAATCGCGATCAGATCCTGGCGCTGGACGTTGGAAAGGCCGATCTGGTGGAAGTGGGGGCGGAATGGGCGCACCGGTTTTCACTTGAAAAGCGGGGGCTGGAGAGTTCGGCTCCGGTGGAATTGCTGGCTCTGGTGTTTGTCCGCGACGCGCGGACTCCAGAGGAAAAATTACTGCGCGAGGCGCTGGCACTGAGCGTGGAGCGCGGGTCCATGCGGAGTGTGCTGCTGCAGGGAGCGGGGCAGCCGGCGGGCGGCGTGCTTCCCAACTGGATCAGCGGATATGGATTTGTGTTTCCGGCCGAGGCGGATTTGCCGCGGGCGCGGCATGACCGCGAGCAGGTCCGCAGCGCGCCGGGGTGGACGTTGGGGTACGATGGCAGCGATCCGATGGCTCGATTGCTGGCGGAAAGGATCGCGTTGAACGCAAAGGATGCAGGATTGGCATTGCAGCCAACGTCGGCTGCGATGACGGATTTACGGGTGGTGCGGATTCCGCTGGCGTCGGGCGATCCTTGGCTGGCGCTGGCGAATGCAGCGGCAGTGGCGGGATTGCCCGCGGCAAAGAATAAAGGTTCGTCAGTGGAGGATCTCTACGCGGCCGAGCAAGCGGCGCTGGCTTCGCAAAAGATCATTCCGCTGTTTCATCTGCCGGTGTACTGTGCGGCCGGGGCCGAGTTGAAGAACTGGACCGTGCGGCCGGATGGAAGCTGGAGCCTGGCCGACGCCTGGCTGGGGAGCAGCAAGCCATGATCTTTCGGCGCAAACTGCTGGCCGTGTTTGCGCTGACAATCTGCGTGTCGGTAGCCGCGGTTGCGGGGATGGTGCTGGCGCTCACACGGCGGGCGTTCGAGAAAACCGAGGAGCACCGCACGGCGGCGCTGCTGGCGCAGTTTCAGCGTGAGTTCAACCGGCAGGGTGAGGATGCGGCGCGGCGCGTGCAGGCGATCGCGGCCTCGGAACCGGTCACTCACATGGCCGCTGCACTGGAACACTCCGCGGGCGACTCCGCCGCTTATTTCGATCTGGCCCGCTCCATGGCGGACAACTACCAGCTCGATTTTCTGGAATTCGTGGATGCGCGTGGGACCATTATTTCTTCGGCGCAATGGCCAGCGAAGTTTGGTTATCCGGAGGGCGCGTTTGAGAGCCTGGCGGGGGCGAGCGACCAGGGAGCGTTTCTCAAGCAAGAGGAACTGCAGGATTCGACCGCTCTCGGCTTGTTCGCCGTGCGAGCGGACCGCGTGGGCGAGCGCGCAATGTACGTGATTGGCGGGCGGCGGCTGGACAAGAATTTCCTCTCCGCCCTCGATCTGCCGGCGGATATGCGGGCATTGCTTTATCAGAATCGCGGCGATCATTTTTCGCCGGACTTGCTGGTGGATCCTGCGGCGGCGGGGAATGTTGCGGATGCCGCGCATCCAGCGGAAAAGTTTGCCACGCTGATTGAGGCGGTACGGCAATACGATCAGGAGGCGGCGGGAATCGTGCAGTGGTCTTCGGATCGCGCGGAGGACGAGGTGTTTCACGCCATTCCGTTGCGTGGCGTGGGCAAGGACCGTCCTTTGCTGGGGATTCTGCTGATTGGGCACTCGCGCCGCTCGTACGTGGAGTTGAAGAATCGCATTGGGGCGTCGGCACTGGCGGTGGGCGGCGGCGGAATTGTGCTGGCAATCCTGTTCAGCAGTTGGGCGGCGGCGCGAGTGACCCGTCCGGTGGAGCAGTTGGCGCGGGCGGCGCAGAGTGTCGCTGCGGGGAACTGGAACACACGGGTGGTGGTGCCGGGCGACGACGAATTTGCTCAACTGGCGGAATCGTTCAATCGCATGACGGCGGAGTTGCTGACGCAAAAAGAGCGTCTGGTGCAGGCGGAGCGAGTCGCGGCCTGGCGTGAACTGGCGCGGCGGTTGGCGCACGAGTTGAAGAATCCGCTGTTTCCTCTGCAGCTCACGGTGGAGAACCTGGTGCGGGCTCGGATGCAGAGCCCGGAGCAGTTCGATGAAATTTTCGGGGAGAGTTCGCGCACGCTGCTGGCCGAGATTTCGAATCTGAAGGCGATCATCGGCCGGTTCAGCGAATTCTCGAAGATGCCGCATCCGCAGTTGCAGCCGGTGCAGGTGAATGAAATCCTGCGGGGCGTGGCGCAATTGTTTCAGGCACAACTGCAGGCGCCGGGGCGCGAACCCATTGTTTGCAAGCTCGAGTTGGACGAGAGTCTGGGTACGCTCGCCGCCGATCCTGACCTGCTGCATCGCGCGCTTTCGAATCTGGTGCTGAACGCGATGGATGCCATGCCGAAGGGCGGCACGCTCACGCTGCGCAGCCGGCGCGACGACGGGCGTACGGTCATCGAAGTGGCCGATACCGGATCGGGGCTGACGCCCGAAGAATGTGAGCGCATCTTCACTCCGTATTACACCAGCAAGCAGCACGGCACCGGACTCGGCCTGGCGATTGTGCAGTCGGTAGTGAGCGATCATGGGGGAAGAATCGGTGTGCGGAGCGAAACGGGAGTGGCGACGACCTTCGTGATCGAACTGCAGGATAATCGCGATATGCTGCACACGACGGAGGCTGACGGACCGCAGTCGAACAGCTAGACGACGAAGGGCACGAAGTTACACGAAGGAAAACACTGCCAGGAGGACGATTGCCACCGAAAGCGCATCTCTTGATTGTGGATGATGAAGCCAACACGCTGGCGTCGCTGTCGCGCGCCTTCCGCCTGGCGGGACATGAAGCCACGGTGTGCGACAACGCGGGGAAGGCCCTCGAACTGGCCCGGGCGCAAGACTTCGACCTGATTCTTTCGGACGTAGTTATGCCCGGTAAAGACGGGCTCGCGCTGCTTGAGGAATTGAAGCAGCAGGGCGTGACTGCGCCGGTTGTGATGATGTCGGGGCAGGCGCACATCGAGATGGCAGTGCGAGCGACCCGGCTGGGCGCGCTCGACTTTCTGGAAAAGCCGATTTCGACCGACAAACTGCTGCTCACGGTCGAGAACGCGCTCCGGTTGCAGCGCCTGGAGAGCGAGAACCGGCAACTGCGCCAGCGGCTAGGCAAGCATGAAATTGTGTGGCAGGGCGATACCATGCGGCGCGTGATGGCGCAACTGGAGCGGGTTGCGGTCAGCGAGTCGCGAGTTTGTATTCTCGGCGAGACCGGCACAGGGAAGGAATTGGTGGCGCGCACCATCCACGAACGGAGCGCGCGCGCGGCAGGACCTTTTGTAACGCTGAACTGCGCAGCAGTGCCGGCGGAGTTGATCGAGTCGGAGCTGTTTGGACACGAGAAGGGATCGTTCACCGGCGCTTCCGGACGGCACATTGGCAAGTTTGAGCAGGCTGACCAGGGCACGATTTTTCTCGATGAAATCGGCGATATGCCGCTGACCATGCAAGCCAAACTGCTGCGCGTGCTGGAAGAAGGTGAAGTGGAGCGCATCGGCGGCGATAAACCGGTAGCGGTCAACGTGCGGGTGGTGGTGGCGACGCACCGCGATCTGGAAGCGCGCGTTCGGGAGGAGAAATTCCGGCAGGATCTGTTTCATCGCATCTACGTTTTCCCGCTTGTGCTGCCGCCGTTGCGCGAGCGGCGTGAGGACATTCCGGGGCTGGTCGAACATTTTGCGGCACAAGTGTGCGCACAAAACGGATGGAAGCCGGTTCCTTTCTCTGCCGAGGCGATGGAGGCGTTGCAGTCGCATGCCTGGCCGGGGAATGTCCGGGAGTTACGCAACATGGTCGAGCGCCTGATGCTGCTTGCGACCGACGGCGAAGTGGATCTGGCAACGGTGCAGATGGCTCTGCCGAAAACTTCTTCGGGCGGCGGGCAGGCCGCGGCTGCTATTGGCTCCGGTCCGCTAGCGGACCGCGTGCAGTCGTTCGAGCGGGAAGTGATTCTGGCCGAATTGAAGCGCAGCCATCACAACATGAGCCTGGCGGCGAAAGCGCTTGGCCTGGAGCGGAGTCACCTGTACAAGAAAGCGGAGCAATTGGGGATCGATCTTCGCGCTCTGCGCCGGGAGCAAGGCCCGCAGGATTGACTCGGTCAATCGGCCGCTGCGGTGACGCCGGAAGAGCTCCCCTTCAGATCGGCGGCGAGCAAGCGGTGGAACAACTGCTCTCCCGCTTCACGCCGTACCGACAGACGGCCTGCGCCATAGGCCCGCGATTTCAGGCCGCGCTGGACATCTTCGCAAATGCCGAGATCTTCATCTTGCACGCGGTTGCCCACGTCCACCGACTGCTGGTTGAACTCGCGCCGCGCTTCGCTCACATCGCTGAAGTAGAAATCGAAAATCACCGTGCAGTGATCGGCGTCCACGGGAATCACATAGTTGGTGTCCATGTATCCCTCGTAGCAGTTGATCATCAGGTTGGGATATTGCCAGAAATACCAGGCGCGGTCGCCTTTGCGCGTGGCTCCGGTGGCGGCGTCTTCCTCGGAGGCAACCATGGGGCTGGACTGCAGGCAATAGCGGTCTTCGTTTTCGATGGTGTATCGCTTGTAATCGAGCACGGAACTCAGCGCCTTGTGCAGATGGGGCACGTGATATCCGCCGTCGAGATAGTTGTCCACGAAAACCTTCCAGTTGCAGTGAATGTCGTAAGTTCTGCGGTCGAAGAAGTGAAGGTTGCCGAGGCCGAGTGGGGCAACGCGCTTCACGAGCCCCCCTAGAAATTCGCGCAAAGGCGCAGCCTGGTCGTTGAGGTTGACGAACACAAAGCACTCCCAGGTCTCCACGCGAACCGGAACCAGCCCGTGCTCGGAGCGTTCAAAATTTTGCACGCCGTCGAATTCGGGCATGCCTTTGAGTGATCCGTCGAGCCCGTATTTCCAGCCGTGATACGGACACTGCAGGATAGACGCATGGCCGCAGGGCTGGGTCACGACGGCGGCAGCGTGGTGGCGGCACACGTTGTAGAAGGCACGCAAGGCGCCGTCATCGCCACGAACCACGACGAGGGGCTCTCCGGCCAACCGCGCCGTGACGAAATCCCCCGGCTTCTGCAGTTGATCGGTGCGGGCGAAAAGCTGCCACGTCTTGCTGAAGACGTTGCGGCGCTCGAGTTCCGCGATCCGGGGGTCCACATACCAGGAGGCGGGAATGGTCCACGCCTCGGCCAAGGGAGCGCGGTCGTTGTAGCTGGAGAGAATCTGCGCGATCGATCTCTGCATGTCAGGTTCCTGAATGACCCCGGGTTAGAAAGAATGCCAAGTGGAATCGGTCATGGCCTCTTTGCCATTCTACCGGCGATGTTCCTTCCGCGCCTGCGGACGCTCACCAGCGCAGGCTGAGGCACGGCGGCGCCAATGGCTCGCCGAAGCACGTCGAGGAACTGCTGGATCCTGTCTCCACTGGTAAGCCTACTCCGATTGCTCGACAAGAAAGGGAATCGCGATGCACCGTAATTTCGGTGCCGTGATTCTGGATAGGATGCTGCGGTTCTTGCCGGTCCGATCCTCGGACGAGGTTTGACGCCACCCAGCGCGGTTGCTATGATCGGAATGCGGGGTGGAGCAGTCTGGTAGCTCGTTGGGCTCATAACCCAAAGGTCGGTGGTTCAAATCCACCCCCCGCAACCAATCTTAATGATTCGCAAAGGCTTGCTGGCTCACCTCGGCAGGCTCTTGTTTTTTCTGGGAAAGATTTGGGAAAGAAATCAGCTTCCCCGTCCTCTTTTCCGGCCAGCCTGTACCGAAAAGCTCTCCGAGTTTGTCAGCGGCTGCACGCTCATCTTGCGTGAAAGTGTGCGTGTAGCCTTCGGTCACCCCGTTCCCGCTGTGACCAAGTCGTTGCTTACGGATCTGTTGTGGGATTCCCAACGAGTCCATCGCGGTCGCATTCGTGTGGCGGAAAGAGTGCAGCCCCAACGAGGCCGCCCGCTTTTCGCTACGAGTTGCTTGTTCGACGGTTCGGTCCTTACCGATAATCTTGGTGAGGAGCTTAGGGTCAACCTTTGGTATTTCCAAACGGCTGAGTAACGTGTTCAACTTCCTGACCATGATATTGCTGGCGTCCCACGGGTTGCCCGTAGAAGTCTGGAACAAGTGGCCATCTGTCCGGTCGGCCAAGTGCTCCTTCAGCGCCGCGCCAAGGTGTGACGAAATGCAGATGGTTCGATTCCCTGCTTCCGTCTTCGGAACGTCCTCCGTTCCGCAGCGCGGCGACCTGCGTGGGACTTAAATGTTTCACTTCGACCTCCCTTTCCAAAATGTCTGAAAAGCAACTGCCACTGACCCGGTTCGTGCGAAGGGCGCAAATATGACTATTTGGTCACTCTTTCGCCCTCGGTTCCGGTCACGTGTCGTCCGGTCCTCCTCAGTCGTAATCGAGCGGGTTTGAGCTGCACGGCCAGCAGTCGGGACAAGTCGCGGTGATGAACAACTCGCGAAGGCTCGGGGGAAGATACGGGAAGGCGTGCTGCACGAAAACGCCGTCGTGATGACGGCGCAGGTCGTCGCTGTTAACGCGGACGACGACCCAGCGCTTGCAGGCCACGCAACAAATCAGAACTCGTTGATCTCGGTGCACTGCCCGTTCTCTCCGGGCATCAGGAAGGAGCCGAAAAAAGAAAAGCCGCCAAGAATCAGGCGGCGGTCGTGGCTTGCGGGGGCTTTGTTTTCCCCGCCACATCGAGCCCGTCGTTTCCGGGCTCAAGGCACCTTAAAGGTTGGTTTCTCTCTAACCTCCAGGTTGCCGGATGGCTCTTTGGGAACCATCGCTCCTGATGTCTACATTCAATATACGCCTTACTAGTGATCGTGTCAAGCGCAAACCGTGCATTTACAACAGCTTACGGCAGGTCGGAGTCCGCAAAGCGGGACATTGGTCGACGCCTTTGTCATACGCGCATCCGGCACCCGGATGACTGGGTGCCCCCCTACATCGCACTTCCCACATCGCGGGATCACCTAGGGGGACGCGCGCCATAAGCGCTAACTTAAAGGCCGACTTCCTTTTCGGGCCGTTAGGACGCCATCTCTCGGAGACCCGCACCCCACTGCTGAAATGTCCAGCGTCCCAAAAACCGATTTCTGGCTCGTAACGGTAGCTGCGGGGATTTTGAGTGTAATCGAGATGTTTCGCCAGTAACCGGACCCGTTCGAGAAGTCTGCCGAAACTGGTTTGCTAGGTTATTTGTTTTCAATAAGGTGCCGGTGAATACGCGTCGAAGACTTCCAGCTGATTGCCATAGCTCCGTTGTCTAGCACCCGGTTGAAGTCATTCTCTTAGAGACTAGGCAAACGCCCCAAGGGGCGGGCCAGCGACGATATCCTCAGGTGCAGAGCCGGGTGCAGTGGGGAAAGTGGTCACCACGCCCGTTGTGGTAATTCTCCCAATTTGGTCTAACTCGACCTCCGTGAACCAAACCGCCCCATCGGGCCCAAGCGTATTCCAGGTGGGAGCCGAACCCTGACTGAGGGCGTAAGTGCGAGTCAAGGTTCCGATGGTCGTGATTCGGCCAATGTTATTGGTGAACTCACCCACAAACCACAGTGCCCCGTCCGGACCCGATGTGATGCCGCTCGGGTCTGCAAACGCCGCGAGCTCACCATCCAATCCGAATTCCACCACCAGGCCGCGGGGGAGGACATAACCGACTACATTGGGCGTTTCGGTAAACCAAATATTTCCGTCCGGCCCCAAAGTGATGCTCGTCCAGCCGCTGCTGGTTAACCCGTAATCAGTCTCTGCCCCAGAGAGAGTAACCACCGCCACTTGCGTTGGCTCCATGATCCACAGGTTGCCGTCTGCTCCTGCACAAATTGCCAGCGGGTTCTCGTTCAAAGCATAGGTAGTAACCACTCCGCCGGGCGTGAACTTCCCCAGCAGATTCATTCCGACCCCGCCAGCTTGCGGGTTTATAAACCATAGGTTCCCATCCGGCCCGGTTGTGATCTGTGCATACTCGTAGGACTCCGCTTGAAAAACACCCACATTGATATTGGTTGGATACTCTGTGATCTGGCCCGCAAGCGTGATGGTTCCAATCGTGAACAGTCCGTTCTGTTTCTGGTCTACGAACCACAAGTTGTGATCCGGTCCTACCGTGATGCCTTGCGGGTAGCTGCCCGGAGGCAGAGAGTATTGGGTGATACTCGTGCCGCCAGTGCTGATGTGTCCGATTTTGCCCGTGAACTCATCGGTGAACCAGATGTTCCCGTCCGGGCCGCCTGTGATTCCGAGGAGAAATTGAGCACCAGGGATCGGGAACTCCGATGTCACACCAGCTGTCGTCATGCGGCCAATCTTTTTACCGGCGGTTTCGGCAAACCACAGACTGTTGTCCGGACCGACGATCATATTGACCGGCACTGCTTCCCGCCCCGGTTTCACGAGAAAGTCGGTGCTTGCCAAGGTTTGGGCTGCGAGGCTCACCACTGCGATCGTGCAGAGGACTAGATGTCTCATGACAGCACTCTCTGTGGAGCAGCAGGCCTGAGGGCATCCCTCGGGTCGGCCCATTTTCCTCTGTGTTGAGGGAAAGTCAAGATGCAAGAAATTGCGGTACGTGGTGCATCCAAACTGCGAAACACCGAAACTGCTCGGTCGAGCGGTTCGGCAGGCGCAAACATCTGTCGCCGAAGAGGATAGCCGTTTGCTGGGAATATGGGGTGTGACGTTTTCAGAGTGAATCTGAGTAACGGTTCGGAGTCATTTTCCGGGCTAACTGTTGTAACCAGGCCGTTACACTCATTGACCCCTCTCAAACGGAAAGGCCCGAGCGATGAAGCCCGGGCCTTCTTGCTTTCACAACAGTGTTACGACGGCTGATTAGTCGCCGCTGCCGCACGAGCAGGTGCCGTGCCCGCTGCCATCAAGAGCAATGGCGTAGCAGTCGATCAACAGGTTGTCGTTCCACGGACCCACTGCACGGTCCGAATACTCGGTCTCGGTTTCCGCGAAGTTGCCGTTCTGGATGTGAGTTCCCCACGCACGGATCGTGTAATAGACGTAGTTGTTGAGGGGACTGCACACGTTACCCGGGAGGGTGATGCCGGCGAGGATCGACACGTTGCCGTTCTGCAACGTAACGCCGGTCAACGGGTTCGAGGTCAAATCAGTGTTGACCGAGAGCGTACGCAGGCCGTCCGGTGTCACCAGGCAGGCGCAGCACTCCGACATTTCCTGATAGGGGTCGAACACGTAAATCTGCGCGCAAAGGTTGCCAGCGGCAGAGCCGGGGTTGGTGACGCGAACGGTTCCGTCCGGTGCACCCGCGGTGTTTGCATTGGAGAAATAGTTGACCTTCAACAGGTCGGTGTAGCCGCTGCCCGTCGACGGGACCGCGGTCTTGGAGCCCTTGAGCGTCCAGGCGAACTTCTGGGCGCTAGCTGTCTGCGAACCCAGAACCCCAATCGCCAGCACGGCAATAGCGAGGATCGAGCAAAAACGAAATGGTTTCATTTGTTTTTCTCCTGAGAGTTTTCACCGCAAGGTGGGGGCCTGGAGCGATGACGTGTTCCAACTTGCCCGACTCTTTGCGATTGCAAAACTTCGGGCACGCGTACACTACCACAGAACGAGGGCGATGAAAACCAGCAGAAGGAACTAGCTTCCCGGCCTAACCCATCGGACTACTCCAAAGTGTGCCGTTACACTCATTAGACAATTGCCGATCAGGTCATGAGTGTAATCGAGATTTATCACCACTTGCGGCCTCGTCACTTTGGGCTAGTCCAAAATTCCAGTGTGTGCCGTGACCGGCGTCACTGACAGGACTTGCTCCTCGGCGTAAGTTGCGCCCATCTAAAGTCTCGCCCCTCCGAAGAAACGTTCCTTCTGTTCAAACGCACACCCCCTGAGGCGAGAAAAATCCGCAAATCGCTCTTCGCCCAAACGAACCTGCAAGAGCAGGAGCGAAGTGCAGCGCGACCGACAAAAGATTCCGCACAAGGCGACTGTCGCCGCGGGCTCATGAACGTTCGCAACATCCCTTTTTAGGGAAATTCGGAGGAGGAACAATGAAGTGCAGATTCTTTGTACTAATTGGAATACTGTGCCTTCTCTTGGCGATCTTTGCGACCAGATCGGCACAAGCGCAAACTTTTCAAACCCTGTACACGTTCACGGGCATCTCCCCAGACGGGGCGAACCCTTGGAACGACCTATTGCCTGACGTGAATGGCACTCTGTACGGCACTACATCTGTTGGAGGCGTTTACGGCTGTGGGACCGTGTATAAGCTAACCAGCAAAGGCACGGAAACGGTGCTGTACAGTTTTACTGGGGGCGCGGATGGGTGTTTTCCCCAGTCGAATGTGCTGCAGGACTGGCAGGGCGACCTCTACGGCGTTGCCCTATTTGGCGGAAACCTGACTGCCACCAACTGTATCGACGATGGTGGCTGCGGAACGCTGTTCAAGCTGGATAACAAAGGCAACTTTACCGTGCTTTACACCTTTACCGGTGGGGCAGACGGCAACATTCCGCAAGGCTTGAACATGGACTTGGCCGGCAATCTCTATGGCATAACTTTGAGTGGCGGGAATCTGAGTTACCCGAACGTTCCTCCCGGTGCCGGAGTGGTGTACAAGCTGGATACAAAGGGTCATTTTACCGTGCTTTACACCTTTACCGGTGGGGCAGATGGAGCAATCCCGAATGACTACTTGACTCTGGACTGGGCGGGCAACATTTACGGCGTGACGGTCTTTGGCGGGAATCCGGCGTATTGCTCAGGGAGTGGCTGCGGAACGGTGTTCAAGTTAGATAAAAAGGGGAAATTGACCACTCTGTACACCTTCACGGGTACCGACGGGTCGGAACCCGACGGGCCCTTGGTGCTGGACGTCTGGCGCAACCTTTACGGCGCCACCACAAACGGGGGCGATCTCACTTGCAACGCCCCGAACGGCTGCGGGGTGGTCTACAAACTCACGGCCGCCGGGAACTATAGCGTGCTGCACACTTTCACCGGCGCGCCGGATGGGGCAGAACCCCCTATGGGTTTGATTGGAGACTTGTTCGGCAACCTTTACGGCGCGACCCAGTGGGGCGGGAATTCATCGGATTGCACATGGGGGGGCGGGTTGACCCCTCCCAGCGTTCCCGGCTGCGGAACGGTGTTCAAGCTGGATGCACGGGGCCATTTTACCGTGCTTTACACCTTTACCGGCTTAGCTGATGGAGCAACTCCCGGCTCAACTCCGATTATGGATTGGCAGGGCAACCTCTACGGAAACACTCTCTACGGCGGAGATTTCAGTTGCACCGCCGGTTTCCCCGGGAACGGCTGCGGGGTGGTGTACAAGCTCAATCCTTGGGAATAAAGTGGCGAGAGGCTGATGAACAGAACTGAAGTGCGCTAGAGAATTTGTAGTCAAACGGAAAGCACAGAAATGCCGCCCGATGGGCGGCTTTTCTTTTGCATCACGCAGAAGGTGGTAAAGCAATAACTGTCGTTATCAGGCGTGGCTGTTGAAAAAGTCCGTGATCGGAATGTAGTTTTGGCTGCGATTATCGCTGCCGTCGAGTTTTTCCTCTCACCTCAGCTAAGTGGCAGCTTGCACAGTAGGTGTTGTCGGTTGGCTGAGGAA
>Ga0209517_10006233_pt1 | contig 14814 bp, 20 predicted proteins | sample PeaSoiMetSII2010_FD_187695 | JGI IMG/M metagenome (GOLD analysis project Ga0209517, IMG submission 187695) | Peat soil microbial communities from Weissenstadt, Germany - SII-2010 (SPAdes) (version 2) | ecosystem: Environmental > Terrestrial > Soil > Wetlands > Peat | place: Germany... | reverse complement strand
GTCAGTTTGACGTGAGCCTGGAGGCCGGAGTGGAGAACGCCTTGCTGGCAACGCGGCCAGATCCGTCGGAAGCGGCGCAGTGGTCTCTTCGCGAAGTTGCGGTTGGCCCCGGCTACGTTGCCGCGCTGTGCGTTGCGGGGCACGGTTTTCGCGTGCAAGACTGGAAAGGGCGAAGTCTTGACCAAGGACTTCCTCCGTAGAGCGACCGGACCTCTCTTACACGAGATCAAGTCGTCACACCACAATGAATCGCACCATGGCACCTTGTGCAGAGGGTGATTAGGTTTAGTTCGGAATCGTCACCGGATTGCGTGCGAAATTCTTTGTGATGGACTTCCAGACTTGACATTGCGCCGCACGACTGACAGCGCCAGCCATCGCGACGCAGCACCTGTTGCCGCAGAGCTTCGTACGAGACGGGATCGAGTCGTAAGGGCGGGGACTTTGCACGGGTCGCAATCATGCCGCTGTCTCACACAGTTGCTTGAGGAAGGCTTGCTTTTGGGCTTCGGGCAGAAAGCGGAAAAATCGGGTTGCTGAAAAGAGCAGGGTTTCGGGATCCCCATTGTCCAAGTTGGCTCCCGCCAGAAAGTCGGCACAAATCATTTCCAGGCAATAGCCTCGGGATCGGTCACTGCCGAGCATCAACGCTGCCGTCTCGAGGGCGCGGTCGATGACCGGTATCTGGCTCTCGTAGAGCTTGAAGTAGATGATTTCCCAGGGCTCCGTAATTTTGCCGGTGAGTTCTCGTTCCACTGCCTGCTGGAAGTCCTTCTCTGGTAACTCACGAGCTTTGTGCAACCACATTGCACAATTGAAGTTCTGTCGATCCCTCCGTGCCAATTTCGCTAACTCCAGTCCCTTGGCCCAGCCCACCTTCTTTAACTCCTTCCTGGCTTGGGGCGGAAGATTCTCATGGATCGACATCAGGTAATAGGCCTTGCGCCGCGATCCTGGAAAACGCCGTTCCAGAAACTCGTCGAACGACTTCAGGGCCTCGATGCGCCAGTACTGTCCCGCTCGTACCTCGCACAGGTAATGCCCCAACTCCACGAACTTGGTGTCCCGTTCGGTCTCCTTCCGTTGTTCCCAAGCCAGAATCTCGTCAATCTTCGCCAGCACGAACAAGGCGCGGCGACGATTGAGTTTCGGGGCCATGGGCGGATATTTAGTAAGCAAGCTCGTCAAGCCAACCAAAGTCTTCTGCTCCTGGACGTCGCACCAAGTGAAGGTCGACGATCTCCTGCCGGCCCAGACAGAGTCCCACGTAGGGGCAGCTGCTGCAGGGGTTCTGCGGGAAGCGGATGCCGCTGTGGGGCAGGAACTCGGCCGCCTCAATGCCTCGGATAGTGTTCTCTACCAAGCGACCGAACTCCTGGCGCTGTTCGTCGGTGATGGTGGTTCTCAGGTACTGAATCTCGACCAAACGCTTGCGAACGAACACGACCTGGGCGACTTCGGAAATGCCGGTCATCCAGGAGTAGCAGACCAGTTGCGGATCCAGGGCCAACAATCCCTCAGGCTCTTGTGGGTATCGGCTCGCAGTGGTCTTCCACTCGAGCAGGCAGCGCCTGCCGTCGAGTCTCCCAATCCCGTCAATGTAGGCGACGAACTCGTTTCGTCCGATCGGCCGGGTGAACTTGATCTGCAGGTTGCGGCGTGGCTGGGGAATCCGGACACGGTCGTCCTGGCAAAAGCGGGTGAGCAACATGATCCCTTGCTCGAGCATGCGGTCCCAGGTGTCATGGTTCGAAAACTTCAGACCCTGGTTCTTCGAAGCGGACCATTCACGAAACAGGACGGCCCCGGGGTCTTCTCGTCGGAAGTAGGCCCCCAGAGCCAGTTCGAAGGAGCGGCCGAAGAGCATTGCTGCCCGGCTGTCTTTCTCCTTCCAACCATCGAGGTAGCGATGGCGATAGCGCCGTGGGCACATCAAGTACTGGCTGATCTGGGTGTAGCTATAGGTCATCAAGCCACCTGCGAACTGTCCAGATTGTTGGGGGAGAGTTCCTCCCACCGGCCAGATGGAGCGAAGCCATCGAGCCGGAGCAGGGAAGCGCCGTTGAACACGAGATGGCTGATTTTGATCACGCCCTCGAGGCCAACCAGCTGACGTTCGTCCACCTCGTCGCGTCCGAGCAGTTCGGTGTCGTAGCCGAAGTCGCGCAGGAACCAGTTCAGCTTCCACAGCGCTTTGGGGTTGCAATAGAGCCGGCTCGAAAGGAGGTGCCCAGCAAACCGGCCGGGCTCTAGAATGGCCAGGGTGAGGGTGTAGTAGGGTTTTTGTGCCTGCCGACAAAACCGGGCTCGTTGCACGCGAACCAGGAAGACGCCATCTGGTACCTGATCGGCGGCACAGCGATCGGCGGCGTGCAGACCGGTTATCTGGCGTCTCATGCGGCTCCTTCTTTCTGGCCGAGATAGCTGTTGAGCTGGCAGAGCAAGGCATTGCGGTCTTTCTCAGCCCAATCGGCCAGATGCGTAACGAAGTTTTCCACCTGTTCACGAGTGGCATCGCGCAGAGTTTTCACGCTGCAGAAGTCGGTCGCGTAGGACTTGACCAGATTAGGATCGAGTTGATGCTGGCGGATAATCTGGCATAGACGGTCGCGGACCTTCGGGCCGCCGTGGTTTGCGTTGCCGTTAGCGGGCTGCGGCAGCTTCTTTGACTCTGAGCTCGAAGCTAGTTGGCCGGCGAAGGACCCGATTTCCTCGACCGAGCAGATGCCGATGCCGTAGGCCTTGCGCAGGGCACGATTGACAGCCCTGGTTTCTGCCACGCGCATCTCGGCACCGTGAACGAGTGGGGATACATTGGACGGATCGGCGTCGCCGTGACCGACAAAGCCGCGACAGCTTCTCGACTTATACGCTGTCGCCTTGAATGACCAACGGGCGGAACTGGGATCGCAGAACTGAGACAACGCTTCGATCTCTATACCAGCGCAATGACGCCGCTGAGCCAGTCTTACGAGTCCGGTATGGGTGACATACCATGTCCCTTCAAGTAGCCGGAGGTCGCCCATAGCTACAGAAAGATGAAAATGTTTGGTGATGTCTCGTAGGCAACTGAGCCGCGTAGAGTCTAGGTGCTCGCCCCATAGTCTTCGCGCCAGCTTTCGATTTTCGGAAGCCAAATTCTGTATTTGGATGGGTGTTCTTGGCATACTTCGGCTCCTACCAGTAGTGGTACGATATCGTAATACTACGATACTGTAATAGTATCGTTATTGCAAGGAAAAAAGAGGACAGAAAGGTCCCTTGTCTATCTTTTCTTGCCCTGCCTGGAGCGTACTTCCTCGGCTGCGGCAATTGCCGCATTGGCGACAAAGCTGCTAATACTCCTGCGTTCAGCGTCCGCTGCGCCGTCTACGAGCTGTCGCTCCTCATCGGTAAAATAGACGAAGATCTTCCTTGAGAGAGGTGACTTAGATCGCCTCCGGGATTTCGGTGGTCGGCTTTTGGCCATTTTTCGAAATGGTAGCATGAATGTGAGAACCTCCTTGAGGGGATGCGCTCAGGGAGTAATTCATGCGTCCCGATCCCGCGTCGGTGGAGATTCCGTCGCGATCGATTCGATCAGCCAGCAATCGGTACCAATCGGAAGTGCCTGCAAAATATGCGTCACTGTCGGATATTCTGCATAGGTGGATAAGCGCCGCAACTTGGTCCTTCTAGCGCCCATCGTAAAATGATCCGGACTGTTTTAGGATACACGCGATAATGGTCCTGATGAAGAAACGTCGGCGTCTCTATACTGGGGTCTGAACCGACCATATCCAAAGGCACCCCCCTGGTGGCCTTAATCTCGGGACCGCGCCAGGTGGGAAAGAGGAGCCGCTCGAGCAGCAGCTCGCGGCAGTGATTGAAATCGTTCAGCAGCTCAACCATGCTCGAATAATTATTCGACTACGACGAAACATTATCGACTGGACTGGATTCGTGTGCTCATAGGGCCACCAAGCAATTGATTCAAAAGTGCTTACGGCCCATTGACGCGCTTGCAGCGACCGTGGTAGACAATAGTTAGATTGGTGAAGAGCAAGTCGATGCTGCACGTAGTCCAATCTGTGCCAGCATGAGAGTTTTTGGGATTGCCTAAGGAATGAGTCGTTAAGATTTCTGACAAACGTGTTGTATACCGCTGAAGAATGTGTCTCGAAAGCTGAATAGTTAGTCTGAGTCATTCCTGAAAAACACAGGTGTATGGAGCCGGAACCCGGCGAGTCGTCCCCGTTTGAGGTTTCAAACGGGGCGGACTGGCGTGCCAACCGCACTGCCAGGACCTTAGAAACTAGGGGGTATCTTATGACGCACAAGAAGACCGTCACTGAAGCCGTTCTAGCCGCCAATCGAGCCAACGCAAAATGCTCCACGGGGCCTCGAACCGAACAGGGAAAATCCAATTCATGCCACAACTCTTTCCGACACGGCATCCTGGCGCGAAGAATCGTGCTGGAAAACAAGGAACAACGGGCGGAGTTTCAAAGGCTATTTCAACGCTGTAGGGACGACTTTCGTCCGCAAGGGTTGCTGGAGAAGTTTTTCGTGGAGGAGATCGCGATCCTGTTCTGGAAGCTCCGGATTACTCTTGGCCTTGAAACCAAGGAACTTTCAGTTCGTCAACAATACGCGCAAGATCAGATAGACGACATCTTTGGTGGCAATCTTGAACTTCCCATCAGCGCCTCCGATCTTCCGCTTGATAAAGGCTGGAACTGCGAACGGATCGTCGTTCGGGCTGTTGCTGGCAAGCACGAGATTAACTCGAGTGCTTCGCGCGGCCCGAGAGTTTATCAGGGCGTGGTACTGAACATGCTTCAGGACTCGAGCAACCACAACAGCCAGGAAGCTGGGCACCTTGAGGTGGAGGCTGTCTTGGGGAGTTCTCTTGACAAGCTTACTCGCTACCAGTCGGCACTGAAGCGCGATCTTTACCGGGCGATCGAGATGCTGCGTTCCCTGCAGGCGGAAAGGCGCGAACGGGAAGAGGGATAACTCCTAACAGATTCAGCCACTACCCGACGGGCCAAGGGATTGGAGGACAATCCAGGAAGCCATGGCCAGAATCGCTGAAAAGGCGGTTTTTCCAAACGAACCCACTAAGTTGTTTGCTACAGTGCCTTGACTTTCTGACCGGCCCAGCTGACGTTCCACTACTCCGTCAGGGAGAAACCCGGCCGAGCGGATCCCTACGCGGCGAGCGGGATATGCTTCAATGTCGCTCATTCGGGAGGAATGGCCCTGCTGGCGTTCGGCCGCAGGCGGGAAATTGGAGTGGATGCGGAGCGGGTGCGACGGGATGTCGACGTCGACGCCATCGCCTGCCGATTCTTCTCACCGGAGGAACAAAAGCAACTCACAGCCGTAGGTTCCTCCATCCCACGCTTCGGGGGTTCGAAGCGTGGGACGGACAAAACTTGCGCTGCAACTGTGCGCAAGGCGCAACTTCTATGGGTTGACCTTCTGCGACAGCACTGCCGACATGCTGGTGATGAAGTTCGAATCGCCGCCGTACACTGCGGTGATCGAGTGCGTCCCCTTCACCAGCGTTGAGATAGCGAACGTCGCCTTCCGGCTGCTGTTGAGCGTCCCCCTGCCCAGCGTCGTACTGCCGTCCTTAAACGTGACCGTTCCGGTTGGAGTCCCCGCCCCCGGGGCTTTGGCCGTTACAGTGGCTGTGAACGTGACCTTGTCACCGGTGATGGACGGATTCAACGAGGATACTATCGTAGTTGTAGTACTCGCCTTGTCCACTACCTGGGATCGCACTGCCGACGTGCTGGTGTCGTAGTCGGCACTGGCCACATACACCGCAGTGACGCTGTCCGTTCCGGTAGTTAATTTCGTAGTAGCAAAGGCCGCAGATCCACTCGCGAGTGCGTGCGACCCTAGCAACGTCTTCCCGTTGTAGAACTGCACAGAACCGGTGGGAGTCCCTGCCCCTGGGGCTACCGCCTTCACGGTGGCGGTGAGCGTAACCGACTGACCGAAAACGGATGGATTCAAGGAGGATACTACCGTAGTTGAAGTAGTAGCCTTGTCCACTACTTGCGAAAACGCCGCCGAGGTACTGTCGATGTATTTCGAATCGCCGCTGTACACTGCGGTGATCGAGTGCGCCGCTACGGTGAACGTCGAGGTAGCATACTTGGCCGTGCCGGTGGCGCCGACGGCGACAGCGGCTAGTACCGTGGTTCCAGCCTTGAACGTCACGGTGCCGGTTGGTATGGGCGTCGCGGTGTGCTTGATGGTAGTGGTGAGCGTGACGGTTTCGCCGTACTTCGACGGGCTCGCCGAGGAGGTTACCACTGTGGTCGAGTCGTTTTTCACTACCTGAGTCTGCGCACCCGAGACGCTTGCCAGGAAGTAGGTTGAGCCCAGGAAGTCGGCGGTGATCGAGTGACTGCCGACCGCGAGCGCCGAAGTGGAGAACGTTGCCACCCCGCCGCTGAGTGCGGCCGTGCCCAGGACGGTTGCGCCATCCTTAAAGGTCACGTTCCCGGTCGCTAGGCCTGAAACAGGCGTCACATCAGCCGTGAACGTCACCGGTTTCCCAAAGCCTGACGGATTCAACGACGACTTGAAAGAGGTGGTGGTACTGTCCGTGATCCCGAAGGTAGCCGTTTGGGTGCTCTCTACGTTGCCGGCGTTGTCGGTGCTGTAAAACGTGACCGTGTTGGCGCCGTTCTTCCCCACGGCAAAGGGTGCGGAGTATGCCGTAAGTAATCCGCCGTTGACTTGGTAGTCGGTACTCGCTACGCCGCTCCCGGTCGGGGGGACTGAGGTGGATCCAGGGTCACTCGGGGTGAGAGTGACCACCGCCGAGTTCTTGTAATACGAGCCGACTTTAGTGCCGCTCACGCTATCGGTCGTGACGGGAGCAATCGTGTCGTAGCAAAGGGGCCCGTAAGTCCCGAATGTGGTGCGCCCCTCATTGTCCCAGCCTTCCACATGAACCGTGTGGCAGCCCTGACTGACGCCGCCCGAGCAACTGTCGGCCACAAAGGAGAGGCATCCGTTGGTGCCGAAGGCGTACTCTGGACCGCGGTAGAAGGAGTTGCCGGAACCGCCGTGGGGTTCGCTTTGGGGGTCGGCAGGAATGGAGTCCCAGCCCTGCGTGAATCCAGCGACGCCGGGTGCAGGGAAGCCGCCGCTTCCGGCGTCGGACAAGGCCCAGTCGACTCGCTGGTTGGTGTTGTACCAGGTGCTTGTGGCAGGGCCGGAGAAGGTGAGAGAGGGGTTGCCGTAAGCGGGAATCAATTCCCAGTTGATCCCCCAGGCCAACTGCATCATATTGGCCGAGCCCCACCCGGTTACCTGGTCGTAGCCCTTGGCCGCGCAGAAGAAGTTGAGATGGTCGTAATAGGTAGCGTCGTTCGAGTTGCAGCCCGTGGTCATGTCGTAGAAGGGGTTGTGAGGCGCCCCGTCAAGAGCATCTTCGTACATGAACGGAGTGGGGATGCCAACCGGTGTGCACGCGGAAGTCCCGTCTGAGCCGCAGATGTTGCCTATGTAGTTCAGGTAGGTGTTTTCCTGGGCAAAGAAGCCGGCCAGCTCCGGGGCCACAACGCTGGTGCCGTTGGCGTCGCCGTTGAGGCCGCCGTTGATGTAAAGATTTTGCCCGATGCCGTCGGCATTGAGAGACAGGTCAGGAGAAAGCCGCATGGAGCCGAGGCTGCTGAGGTCACTTTGCCAGTAGGGCTGGCCGTAGTACACGCTGACACCGCCGCCGCTGCCGCCGCCGTTGCTGTTGCATGACCCGATGGCGAAACCGCCCTGCCAGCCATGCTCGTAGTCCCAGGTTCTGTTGGAATAAAGCTGCAGCTGCGTACCGCCTGCAGCGACGAAATCGAAGTCGGATGCCGGGAAGGCCACGGAGGTATGAGCGTCTGGGTCCAACTGCGGGGCAGGCGGCGCCGGAACGTTGTTCTGGCAGTCGTCAGCGGCGCCACGGTCTCCGGAGGCAGCGATCAGCGTCCAACCCTCGCCCACCATGCTGTTGAAGATCAAATGACGCGCATCCATGGTCGATGTAGAGCAATCGTAGATTTCAGTGCAGCTCCAGCTGGTGGTCATCACGCGCGTCTTGTTGTCATCCAGAATCTGGCTGTATATGGTCGTGAAGGTGGCGTTGGCGAAGTTGCCGCCCAGGTAGATGTACACGTGCGCCGTGTCGTTGGCGGAGCCAAAGCTGTTGGAGGTGGCGATGGTCCATTCAATATCCTCCGTCGTTTCACCCGTCGCGCATGGGGGTTTTTCCGCACTGGTGTTGCAACCGGGAGTTCCATCGATGTTGTACGAAGTCCAGTTGTACGCCAGGTAAGGGTAGGTAGCGTGGAATCCGCTGATGTCCGTGCCCAGGAAATTGCCGAATCCGGCAATGGCGATGGAGGAGACGGCGGGCGAGCCGGTGGAATCGTTATGCACGTTGCAGCAGTGGCTCAGCGCCTGCAGGCCGTTGTAATTATAGGTTTGTGAACTGTAAAGATCCGTTGGGTCCATGAAGCCGCGGGTGAGATTGGACACCGTGCCGCCATTCGCCGCCACTCTCGCCGGGAGCCTGGTTGCATCGCCATCCTTGCGGTCGGAGCTGCCCGCGCCAACCACCGGGCCGGGGACATAGTCGGGGGCTCTGAGCTTCTCCGACCCAGGATAGGAACCGTGGTCTGCCTGGATGTTATTGAGACCCTGCACGTTGTAGACGATGCCAGACAAGCTCGACGGCAGGGCCGGGTCGCGATCGTTTGCGAAGCGCACCTCGTTGCCTAGCTGGTAGCTGTTGATGGTGACGCCAAAAGCTTTTTCGATGACGCCGGCTGGCGCTTCCAGGTTCACGATCAGGCGGTGCGAGTACCGTTTGGTCACGGTGAGGCCCTGGCTCTCGGCCCAGTCCACCACCTTCTGCTCATCCGCGGCCGACGGCGCAAAGCGTGCGTTCCATTCCTCGGCGCTTAGAAACTTGTGAAAACTGGGTGACCCTTTGGCCACCAATTCTTGGATGAATTGCTCTTCCTCTGCCATGTGCGGCACCTGAACGGCCAGCACGAAGCGCAACATTTGATCGGGATTGTAATGGTCAATCAGCGTAGCCGAGCCGTCCAGCACCTGGGTCGGCGTGTGACCCGCAAGGGTTACCAAACCTTCAGACGACACGGAACTTTGGTTGCCCTGGGCGGAGCTGGGAGCTTGGGCCAATGCTCGCCATGAGGCGAACACGCACAACACGACGATCAGGAGGAATTGACGTGTCCAGGCGCTGTTCGCGGAACTGGTCGAATGGCAATGTCGCATATTCTTCTCCTTGTGCCCCCACTTCGCGTGGGGCGGTGGTGGCGGATGTATTCGTGAGTGAACATAAGTGTCACTGCCGGTATAGTGCGGTTGGCCCCTGGTCCGTTTCACGTAAATGTGAACTGCCTTGATTGATGCTGGACCGCCGCTGCCGACGCGATACAGCTTCGAAAGCCAGCGCCTAGGAAGGGGAAAAGAGAGCTGCTAGGAAGAGGCTTCCCACAAACGTGCCTGCCAGAGTGTGCCAAAAGGGAGCCATTGTCAAGGCGCATGAACCTGCCCACGGCAGCTTGCGGCTTTCCTAATCGGGGATGAAGTCGGATAGTTGTCGCAAAATCTCTATTTCAGTGTGCCTCGATAAACCGGCATGAAGGTGTGTCCAGCGAAGGCTGGTGCATTCAGCGGGAAGCAGTCCCGCCAGGGTAAGAGTCAGGACCCTGTAGCCTGGATAGTCGGGAGGAAGGAAACCGAATCCTGAAACCTATCGACGAAGCCATAGAAAGGATGGTGAGCGAGTCATCGGGCCGCAACGAGTAAATGCATGAAAGTCGCCCCAAAGGCCGAAATCTTCGTAGCTGGATGAAGGCAGCATGGCGCGTCGCAAACTGACCGAAACGGCGAACCACTTTGGCGGGGTATTAGCGACAGCACGAGAATGAGAACGCCTTCGCCTCCATAGTGCAGGCTCGACCTTGCCCCACCTTTGGCCGACCGGTTCATCTTCGGGGTGGCCCCCCTCCGGAGTCGACTCCGGCCGACGACGCATTACCGCCGCTTTGGATATAGCGCCCCTCATCCAGGCGCCAAAGGGACTTCAACCCTTCTGAACAACGTGCTGCTCAGCACACACTATTACGGCCCGGTACTTCTCCGCATGCCCTTCGGATTCCATGGCAAGGACGCATTAAGCAACTGGAGAAGCCCTCCTCGTCCCAGTGAGTAATCAGTGGAGCAGGTCTGACCTATAACCGGCGACACCGGGAAAGGGTAAGGATGGCGAGAGGGTGGCGGAAGGGCAGTGGAAGCCGGCTATGCCGGGATGCCTTGCCGGCTGTGCGAAGAGTCCGGCTTGCTGATGCTGGAGGATGACATAACGAAACTGCGCGCGGTGGATCCTTATGGGGCAAAACGTAACAAGCCCCGCCCTAAGGGTGGGTTATGCGGCTCGGTAGTGAGGCGGTCTGACTGGCCCACTTACCTACTGCTGATGGGGCGTGCATGTAGACGAACGATGTGAATGTCGTGAACGTGTATATCGGGCGTGCCTGGGCGCAGAAAACACCCCGGCGGGTGCGGTCGCGGCGCCCAGGCTGGAAGTACTATCTAGGGTTCTCCAAGGGGGGCGGAGGGGTAGGGAACTACTTAGGCGGCCGTTTCGCGAAACGAACGCACTAAGTTGTTTGCTTGCACTGCCTTGACTTTCTGACCGGCCCAGCTGACGTCCCACTACTCCGTCAGGGAGAAACCCGGCCTGGCGGAGCCCTACGCGGCGAGCGGGATATGCTTCAATGTAGCTCATTCGGGAGTTGTGACCCTGCTGGCGTTCGGCCGCAGGCGGGAAATTGGTGTGGATGTGGAGCGGATGCGTCGGGATCTCGACGTCGACGCCATCGCCCGCCGATTCTTCTCACCGGAGGAACAGAAGCAACTCACAGCCGTGGGTTCCACCGAGAGGTGTGAGGCCTTTTTTTCGATGTTGGACGCGAAAAGAGGCCTACATCAAAGCCAAGGGGCAAGGCCTCTGGCTGCCGCTGAGTCAGTTTGACGTGAGCCTGGAGGCCGGAGTGGAGAACGCCTTGCTGGCAACGCGGCCAGATCCGTCGGAAGCGGCGCAGTGGTCTCTTCGCGAAGTTGCGGTTGGCCCCGGCTACGTTGCGGCGTTGTGCGTTGCGGGGCACGGTTTTCGCGTGCAAGACTGGAAAAGGGCGAAGTCTTGGCCAAGGCAATTAGACTATGATTGATGACTAGGAAATGAAAGGATGCCAGCCAAAGCGACTGCATCTGCGTGTCCGCGCTTCGGCTCTTCTGGCTACCCAGCTCGGCGCCGATGTTTTCGCCATTTCCACCGACACCGATTACGTCTACCTGGATTACAAGAGGCCAACGCAGCGGCCCCTTAAGTTGCTGACTGCTAGCGAAATGGAAGCGCATTGCAAGGTCGAGCATTTCCCGCCGGGCAACATGGGGCCCAAAGTCGAGTCCGTGCTTCGCTTCCTGCGTCGAGGGGGAAAAGAAGCCGTCATCACTACCTACGACCATCTATGCGACGCAGTTGACGGCACCGCTGGCACTCGCATCGTTTCTGATCCCGCCGGTGCTGGCACGCCCGGTAACTCCTCTGAACTTTCCTCGGGACTCCCGACGAGAGGACGGTAACGCATGCGAAACTCGAATCCCGCTTCCGCCAAAGTTGCCGAGCAGACATGGAACCGAATCCTATGAAACTGAAACACGTGGTTGAGTCGCAGCAGTTCACAGTCCCCCTGTTAATGGAGCTCTTTGTCCGCGCCCGTGGCATGGAGCGGCTGGTGGCACGGGGAGGCTCCCTCGATTACCAGAACCGGATCATGGCGACTGTGTTCTACGCGCCCTCGACGCGCACGCGCTTTTCCTTCGAAGCTGCCATGCATCGTCTGGGCGGTCGTGTGCTTTCGACCGAGCAGGCGCGGGTGTTCTCCTCGGAGATCGAAGGCGAGCAGGTCGAGGATTCTATCCGCGTCGTTGCCAGCTATTGCGACGTCATCGTCATTCGCCACAATGAAGAAGGCGGCGCCAAACTTGCAGCCCAGGTTTCCCCGGTTCCCGTGATTAACGCCGGGGATGGCAATGGTGGCCAGCATCCTACGCAGGCTCTGCTTGATCTTTACACCATCTACCGCGAGCGTCCCCTCGATGGTTTGAGTGTGGCCATCATCGGTGAACTGGATAGGGGGCGCACGGCCCGCTCGCTGGCCTATCTGTTAGCAAAATTCGAACGGGTGAAGATCTTTTTCGTTAGTCCGCCCGAACTCCAGATGAAGCCCGATATTCTGGAGTACCTGGACGAACATGATGTTTGCTACCAACTGGAGTCCGACCTCGACCGCGTTATTCGCGAGGTCGACGTGGTCTATCAGACACGCGTCAGACCTGAGCGGGTGACCGATATCAAAGACCTGAAGCGGTATGCGATTGACTCAGCAGTCCTGCAGCGCATGAAGCCGGATGCGATGATCCTGCATCCGCTTCCTCGCACGGTTGAGCTCGACAAGACCGTTGACGATGATCCCAGGGCTTTTTACTTCCGCCAGGCAGTCAACGGCCTGCACGTCCGCATGGCGCTGCTCACGATGTTGCTGGATAGAGACCAGGTGCAGCTCACTGGACTCAGGGACTGGTGCTAGTAGCAAATGCTGATTTCAATCGAGCAGCTTATGGTGAAGGTTTATCTTGGGGTGCACGACTCCGAGCAACACAGACTGCGGAACATTCCAGTTGATGTGCAGTCCGAGTATGAAACTGCGGGTGTTGATGAGTTCTCGGCAGCCATTGATTACAGGGCCATTCGCGACAGAGTTCCTAAGGCAAGTCAAGGTCGACGATTTTGTTTGATCGAAGCTCTTGCAAGAACAATCTTGGACGATTATATCGAGGCTGATGGATCTGGACGCGATTGTCCTGGCAGAAGCGGGTCAGAAGCATGATTCCCTGCCGCAGTATGCGATTTCAGGAGTCGCCGTTGGAATAGTGCAAGTCTTAACTCTGGCAGGCAGACCACTCGGTGAACAGGACGGCTCCGCGGTCTTCACACCGAAAGAGTGCACTATTGGCTCGTTCGAAGGCGCGCCCGAAGAGCATTACTGCACGGGTGTCTTTCTCCTTCCACCCCTTGAGATAGCGATGCCGATAGCGCCGCGGGCAGGTGAGGTATTGGCTGATCTGGGTGTAGCTGTAGGTCATTCAGGCCACCTGCGGATTGTCCAAGTTCGCGGGTGAAAGTTCCTCCCAGCGGCCCGCGGGGGCAAAACCGTCGAGTCGGAGCAAAGAGACACCATTGAAAATGATGTGGCATGAAAAGTCTAGTTGGCCCGTTTCTAGTCCCGGTGCTCATGGCCAGCCTGACGGTTGGGTGCAATTCGCGCCCGCACCCGACTTTGGCACTTTCCTCTCAAAAAGAAATCGCGGGGCGGGAAGGCCCCTTCCCTATCCTCGCGCACCCATCCCCAAGAACACCCATATGACAATGAGCTGAAGCGAGAAGAGATTCGCGTGAACTCTTACGAAAATCTAGAACACTTGCGAGCGAACATCGAGGTGTTCATCGAGCAGTATTACAACCGACAGCGGTTGCACTCAGCCTTGGGCTACTGTACTCCGGAGGAGTTTGAACGACAGATCTGGTGCCAAAATGAGCCAGCAGGTTTGAGGCCGGCGACGATCCCTTTTTTCCGAGGCATGGCTCAATTTTCTACAGGGATGCTGAAGCAGGGGACTCAAGCGCCGTTTCCTGCTCCAGACCTCATCCCCGCTGACGAGACCGAAACTACAACTGCTGTGCCAACCTAATTTGTCTCAACCGAGGGGCTCACCCCATAAGAGCGTGCCAAAAGGGAGCCATTGTCAAGCGCATGAACCTGCTTCGGGGAGGCGAGAGAATTTACGGCCCGGATTGTACTCCTGTTCGACTGGGGCGGCGAAGAAAAATGACCCGGGGACATTCGCTGCATGCAGCTACCCAAACGGATTCTATGCCGGCGATTCGACCGCCTGCGTGATCCGCCACCCTAAACGAAATGCTGCCCGGACATCCGCTTCAGTATGTCTTGTGCTCCTTGGCCCAATTAATCCCTGTCTGAAGATCGTTGAGCGCCTGATCGATGAGGGCAAGTGCTTTCTCCCTTCGGCCACCCCAATCATTGGCGACTTCTGCGACGTCGGCCCTGGCGGTTTGCAGGTTCGATATTCCACTGTCCATCATGCCGGGCTCGTCGACATTGCCAGATTGCATTTCAGTGGGAGTTGACTCCGGACTCACACCAAGTGCTTTGAAGGCTTGGTCGATGGATGCGATGCCCTTTATGCGATACCCGCCCCACTTATCTCCCGCCTTCTCCAGGTAGCCCTTAGCGATTCTTAATTGCACAATTCCCGCCTGGTATTCCGCGGGTACATTCTGAGCGGTAGTCGGCGCCTTGGTTGATGGTTGCTTCGGCTTTGGCGTCTGCGCTTGAGACAATCCTGTGAAAACACCTAGGCTTGCCACTAGCGCGAGGATTGCCGTTCCTAATCTTCTCCGTGTCATCAGATTTCTCCTCGTTTCACGTTGGCCGGGCGCTGAGATGAGCGCAGGAATCTTGCCCCACGAATTTGAACACCCCAGTTTCCACCCTGATGCGACTTAGTTTACGAGAACGCCGGAGTTTCTGGCGTAAAATCTTGTGGCTGATGTCATAACGACGTCGGCCTCACAACAGACCCGAGTAGACTTTTCGGTATCCAACCCAAAGGCTCGGGACGAAGGAGGCCGAGATGAAAATTGTA
>Ga0209517_10006232_pt1 | contig 14816 bp, 10 predicted proteins | sample PeaSoiMetSII2010_FD_187695 | JGI IMG/M metagenome (GOLD analysis project Ga0209517, IMG submission 187695) | Peat soil microbial communities from Weissenstadt, Germany - SII-2010 (SPAdes) (version 2) | ecosystem: Environmental > Terrestrial > Soil > Wetlands > Peat | place: Germany... | reverse complement strand
TCCTGTCGGCGATCGCGGACTCGCGTTCGGGGAACGAGCAATTCCACGGCCTCCGGCTGGCGCTCCTAATAAGAGCTGACGAGATCGGAGAGGCACGCCGTCCAGGCCGCAGTGGCGGCCAGCCCCCACATCACTCCCGCCAGCGACCGGCAGCCACTCGCCGACCAGGTGCTCTCCCTGCCCATCACGTAGCCAGGCGACACTTTCGGCGCAAGCTATGCGACTGGCATCGCGAGGCGATCGCCCGGTCGGCGGCTAGGGTGAGGTGCGCGAGCGCTGATCAGCGCTCGGCTATCGAGGACGCAGTAGTTACGGGCGTCTGGTCGTCCGGGCGGCGAGGAAGATCGGGACGTTGCGGTAGACGGGCTGGTCGGTGGCGAGCCGGCCGCTGGCGGGGGGCTCGTCGACGAGGTCGAGGGTGAGCCCGCAGGCGGTGAGCGTGTTGAGGTAGGTCGCCACGGTGCGGTGGTGGTTGCCGACCCGGCGGACCCCGGCCGGGTTGGCCGACCGCCAGAACCGCTCGCGGAGGTAGTCGCCGATCAGCCGGGCGGGACCGCCGTCCGCGGTCGCGACCGTGGCTGCGCCGGGGGCAAGGAAGCACGGGTGGCCGATCACGAACACAAAGGATCCGCCGGGGCGCAGCACCCGGGCGACCGAGGCCAGCGCGGCGGGCAGGTCCGGGATGTCCATCAGGCCGAGCTGGCAGGTCACCACGTCGCAGGACGCGTCGCCCAGCCCGGCGAGAGTGCGCGCGTCGCTGGTCAGGTAACGGATGCCCAGCGGCTCGGCTACCTCGTAGCCGCGGGCTATCTCGATCATCTCCGCCGACAGGTCAGCGCCGGTCACGGACCCGGCCCCGGCCCGGGCCAGGGCCCGGGTCGCCATGCCCTGCCCGCACGCCACGTCCAGGACCCGCGCGCCCCGTAGATCCGGGACAAGCCGCAGCGTGGTGGCCACGGCAAGCTCGTGCGGCCCGCTTCCCTGCCGCACCAGCTGGTCATACCAGCCCGCGATCTGCGGCCACGTCACCGCCTGCTCCTCCGACCCTGCCATCACCGTCGCCTTCCGCCACCCCCGCGACCATGCTGCCAGGCATCCGCTCGCGCAGTCAGGGCTACCCCGGAGCGCACCTATCTGCGGCAGAAGAGTGCGACTGGACAGAGCACAGGGATCTGCCTATGTCTGCGTCCATCGGGCAAAATTGCGACCGTGGCCGACGCATATGGGGACGGCGAGTTTGAAGACGTGCTGTGCTACTTCGGCTGGTGGGACTGCCCTCGGTCAGGGATCTCGCTCGTCGGAGCGCGCCCGCATTACTTCGACTGCCGCTTCTCCGACGATCTCGACGACTACCCCGATCAGTACCGTGTGTGGCCGGTACCTGATGATGAGCTGGCGGATGAGCTAGAAGTTTGGCAGTGCTTCGTCCAATGGCGTGGCCAGTTTGATGGGGGCGCTCAGCCGGGCCCGTTCCCGGGCCAGTTGCGTACGGAAGCCTTCTCGCGCGTGCAGGAGAGGCATATCCAGCAACCGCCTGAGTCCGCCAGAGTTGCCATCCCGGCGTGGCGGCTGGATCGGAATCGGTCATTCGCTGGCCGCGTGCCAATGCACAGGGCTCGCTGGACTTTCTGCTGATCGGCCGCGACATCGCTCGGACCGCGGTAGAGGTCATGCAGCCCGGGTGGGCAGAACGCGAGCGATGCTGGTCGCGATCTGATCCATGACGCCGTCCGGTACATGGCGAGCGGGATCGCCGCCGAGCAGCCCGAACACGCGCGGTCCGCGCCAGCTGGCGTCCAGGTCAGCAGGCCGCGGGATAACGTGAAAGTGGATGTGCTGGAAGCCTTCGGCTTCGGCGAAGAGCGCGACGCAGGTCTTGTCGCAGCCGGTGACCTGCCGCAGCGCGGAGGTCAGGCCGGTCAGCAGCGGCCCGAGATCGGCCGCTTCCGCAGGCGTCAGCTCGTCCAGTGCGATCATGTGGCGGCGGGGCAGCACGACCATCCAGCCGGCCAGCGCTGTCCCGAAGGCGTGCGCCACCCGCCACGTTGAGCTGACGTAAATCTGCTCTCGCGGAGGCAGATCCAGGCGGGCGTTGTTGATGCAGCTGCGGCAATCGTGGTCGGCAGGCACGGCTCGGATTATCCCGCAGCGAGGCTGCGCCGCGCTGGCCGGCGAGGGGTGGGACTTGCCTGGCCGCCGACCGCGCTACTTGCGGCAAAGTCGCCCGTTCCGCAGGCTCACGCCGGTGGCCGGGTACTAAGGCTATTCGGTGGCGGAGACGGGCGGCCCGGGTTACGGTCGGGCCGTGGCCCGTCAGCAGCATCGTGGTGATCTTCGTCCGCCCGAGGTCACAGCGGATGAGAAGACCACGCTGCTGGTCTTCCTGGATTACCTGCGCGAGGCGCTCGCGGCGAAGCTGGCTGGCGTGAGCGAGGAGGACGCCCGCCGTTGCCTGGTCCCGTCGGGCACCAGCCTGCTCTGGCTGGTCAAGCACCTGACGGCAGTGGAGCAGGCCTGGTTCCTGTACTCCTTTGCCGGTGAGTCCGCCCGATGGCCGGACGAACCCGTCAGCGGTGCCGACACGATCGACGGCGTGCTGGCCGCGTACCGGTCGATGGTCCGGCGGTGCAACGACGCGATCGCGGCGGTCACCGATCTGGGCCGGCTGGGGGTGCGGTCGGCGCGCGAGACGGCACCACCGAACCTGCGGTGGATACTGACCCACATGATCGAGGAGACCGCCCGGCACGCGGGCCACGCGGACATCATCCGCGAGCAGATCGACGGAAGCGCCGGCCGCTGAACCGGCATCGGCCCTGAGCCAGACGCTAGTCGCGCGATCCGCGGCACAGCGGGTGGCCCCGGCAGAGGCAGACGCGATGCGGTGCAGCGTTTCGGTGGTCGGTGGGTCACGATTGCGGAAGTAGAACGTCCGTATTGGGCTCTAGGGTGCCGACATGACCGGCAATCACACTCTCCTGGAAGGAAGGTGCACGGGTGCGATCTCGAACGACAGGCATGTGGTGGGGAACCGCTATCGAGGCGCCTGACCCCGGCGCGCTGGCGAGGTTCTACTCCGAGCTGCTCGGGTGGACCATCGGCCACGAGGAGCCGGGCACGACGATCCTCGCCGCTCCCGAGGGATCCATCTATGTCGTGTTCCAGCAGGCGACCGGTTACCAGGCCCCCGTATGGCCGCCCGTCGACGGACGGCAGCGCCCGATGATGCACCTCGACTTCCAGGTCGGAGACCTCGACTCCGCGGTCGCCGAGGCAGTCGCCCTCGGAGCCTCGGTCGCTGCCTACCAGCCGCAGGACAATGTCCGGGTGCTCTTCGACCCGGCCGGCCACCCCTTCTGCCTCTGCCGCGACGACGGCTGATCGCGCGACCGCTCATCGGCATAGAAAGTCATTCTGCGTGTCGGTCCGGGATTTAGGAACGTCCTCCTGATGCGCTTGCCGGGCTTGGTGTGCCATGCGCAGAGGGGGACGTTCTGTGGGTAACAGTAGAGGCGTTTCCCGTGGTGATCGCAACCGCAACGCGCGGCTCGCCCGGCTTCGGGGGCTGGTTCCGGTGGTGAACGCGATCGTGGGCATTGACCCGGCGGACCAGAAGCAGATGGTCGTGGTGGCCGATCACGATTCGCGGGTGCTGGCGCGCAGGACGTTCCGGTGCCGGGCGTGGGCTCTCGGGGCCGCTCTGGACTGGGCTGCGGCCCAGGCCGTGAAGGCAGGCTTCGCGCAGGTGACGGTAGCGTGCGAGCCGGCCGGTCACCGGTGGCGCGTGCTGGGGCAGCTCGCCGCGGACCGGGGGATGCCGTTTGTGTGCGTGCAGCCGATCGTGACGTCGTGGTCGCGGCGCACGGAGGACCTGACGTCCGGTCAAGACCGATGAGAAGGACGCTGTCCTGATCGCGCGCCTGACCGGGCAGCTGCGCTGCTATGTCCCTGAGCCGGCTGATGAGACCTGGGGTCGGCTCCGGCCCCTGGGGGCGCGCCGGGAACAGCTGGTCGCCGAGACCGTCAGCCAGGTACAGCAGCTGCGTGACCTGCTGGAATGCGTGTGGCCGGTATCGCTGGAGGCGGCACGTCAGCCGTGAGGCCCGGCCTGCGGCTCGCCGCATGGCGGGCGGTCTGGGGAGCCCAGCGCGCCAACCCCGTCTGCGCGGCCCGCTACCAGCACCTGACCAGCCGGCGCGCAGAACAAGCTCACCCCCACCCAGGCCCAGGCCGTGATCGCCGCCGCCATCTTGCGCCAGCTGCACGCCGTGGTCACCACCGGCCGGCAATGGGATCCCGCCATCGCCGTCTACGGCACCGGCCAGCGCCCCGAGGTACCCGCCGCAGCCTGACCACCCGACGCCATCCAGGCGATCCACCGAGCGGACGGAGCCAGCCATCGCAGAATCGAATCAGCGCACCCCCGCCGGAGTGGGGCCGCTGAGTGTGCCATCTACCTGCGGAAACGTCACTCTCGTGCGGCTTGGGGCGCGTATAGGGGGCGGTGCTTACCCGGGTCCGCATAGGTGGTCCGTCAGCCTCGGTCCGGGTTGCGCTCCACCCGGCTCAGGCTGTGAGACCGCCCGGCTGCGGCGTTAGTGCCGCGGCCTGGTGCGAGCGTCGAGTGGGCTGTGGTGCGCCCGGCTGCGGCGGTGAGGTCGGATGCGGATCGGGTGGTGGCCCGGGTGACCGGGTGGCCGGCGCCGGACCGGGCGGTGATCTCGGCCGGGCGGGCGGTGAGGGTCATGGGCTGGCCGTCGGGCCGGTGGTCATTTCGCAAGAGGAGCGCGTCGGCCGGGGGTGCGGGCGGGACCAGGACTCGGCGAGCAGCGGGCCGGCCAGGCCGAGGCCGGCGGCTGCGGTCGGGGCGAGGCGTGGTGCGCGACCAGGCGACAGATCAGGTCGTCCGCTTGGCCGTGTCGCGCAGGTGCGGGCCGTCCAGGGATGGAACCTGGTACCCGGGCCGGCGAGGGCTGGTGCGTTCCCGATGTCGCGCAGGTACGCCGCTGCCACCAGCACCCCAGCGTCCCGGCCGAAGGCCCAGGCGATGGCTCGGGCGGTGGCGGCGACACCGCGGGTGTGCGCCAACCGCCGACCGGCGGGGGAGCGACCCGGCCAGCAGGCCGCGGGCGATCATCTCGGCCTGTCCTGGTTTGGTCATGCCCGCACCGTAATCCGGAGCGCACAGGACGCTCACCCACCAGGCGGCACGTCCCCACTACGCCCCAGTTCCCGACCAGACGTCCCCGGCCGGCCCGGGTCTCTGCCACCGCGGACGGACGACCGTCGGCACTCACGCTGACTGCAGTTCCAAACGCCGACGTCAAAACCAACGCACAAGTTGCCGACTATGAGCTGGTAGTTGCCATCCCACAGACGGCGACGTGCACCAGACGTGTCGTCGCCAGTGTGGCCGATTGGTCAGGCGGCGCTCGGGCTCGACTCAGCCCCAGCGACTGAGCGAAGGCCAGCCCCCGCTTCTGTCGGCTGGGCTGATGAGGTCATCTGGTCGAGCCAGCCGTGCCTTACAGCTTGGGCTCCGGCCTGGAAGCGGCTGGTTGCGCCCAAGCACTCCATCAGGTGAGCCATCTGCCGTCGGGCGGTGCGCAGGGATATGCCGAGGCGGCTCGCGGCTGTCTCGTCGGTCATCCCGGTGGCGAGCAGCCTGAGCAGCTCGCGCTCGCCCGCAGCGAGTCCCGTCTGGCTGTCAGGCGCGGTATGCGCGGAGAGCGGCTGCGCGGACTCCCATGCCTGGTTGAATACCGCGGTCAGGGCCCCGACGACGCTGGGCTCCCGTGTGCGGATGCGCCGTCGGCCGGATTTGTATGGTCGACAGGAAGGACGGCGACTCGCCGGTCACTGACGAGCATTTCAGTGGGCAGCAACGGTGCGGTACGGGCTTGCCCGCCCATCTTGATGGACCATAAGGCGTGGCCGAAGACGGCAGTGTCCTTGCGGAGGCTGTCTTGAAGGAGTATCAGAACTTGCACGCCGCGGTCAGTCATGCAGTGGTCAAGAGACAGGCTAAGGCTCATCCCGATCGGCTGGGATGCGCCGGTTAACACGACCAGCCACTCGGTCGCGGTGTGCGCGGCCAGTGTGTCCAGTCGCGCCTGGACAACCTCCGGGGCGCTCAGGTGCTCGGTGCGATCTGGGGCAATGGGCTGCTGGTAGGCGGCGGCGATCGCGATGGCGGCCTGAACCGCCGCGAGTTCGTCCTGGCTGCGAGCCAGATTCGCCTCGCGGCGGCGGACGATGGTCTGAAAAGCAAGGTGCGGGCTGACCGGCCGGAACGCGTCTGGACTGTCCGGGGACGCCTGAAGCAGGGATAGATCGGTTAGTGCCGAGATGGCTGCCAGCACGTCCTTGACGGACAGCGCCAGCGCGTCAGCGATCACGGATATCTCGCGCTCGGGTTCGGTGAGCATCGCCTGGTATACCGCTGACTGGGCCGGGCTGAGCCCCGGGCTAAACCCGAGTGCGTCGAGCATGCTGTGAGCCTTTCAGCTATGAACCGGAACTCCCATTCCAATAGCAGCCAAGCGCGAACCCACATGATCATATGAGCGCATCCTTGCGGTGTGAAGCGCCAGTTTTGGGTCTTTGAGCAATGCCGGGTGGCAGGAAGTTGCCAGGCATGTTCCTGCCGCTCCTGATCGCTTTGCGGTCGCTGACCCCGGCATGACGATGAACCCGTGACCTGGCTGTCGCTCCGCCACCTTCGCGTGGTCATCGCTGCCGGCGATCATCCCAGTGGAGTGGATTTAGGGACGGGCGATGGCCAGGATTTTCTCGCATCGTGACATTGCTGGCAGCGGGTCGGATGACCGCAGATCTGGGGTGCGGACAGTCGTGCGGCGGCGTTGGCGGCCGACGGTCGAGGTACGGCGGGCACGGCGGCACGTGCGCCGGGCTGTGCCGCGCCTGGTGCGGGTGGTGCTGGCGCCAGTGATGGCGGCTGCGGGCATGGTGGCGGTGCCCGCGTCGGTGGTGGCGGCGGGCGTGGGTGCGGTGACCGCGGCGGGAGTCGTGGCGGGGTCGGTGCCGGCGAGGGCGTCGTCGGTGTCGGTGCTGATCTTGTCAACGAGCGTGAACGGCGGGTCATCGAGTGCCGAGGCGACTGCGGCGGCCGCGCTGGGATATTCGGTGACGGTGGCGTCGGCCTCAACCTGGGACGCGATGAATACGAGCGGGTTCAAGAACTACTCGCTGCTGATCATCGGCGATCCGTCCGGTAGCGGGTCGTGCGCGTCATCCGTCCCCTCAGATGCGCTGTCAACGGCGGGGACGTGGGGTCCGGCGGTGACGGGGAATGTGTCGGTGCTGGGGACCGCGCCCGCCCTGGCGGGCAGCACGGGAGCGACCGCGCTGATGACGGATGCGATCGCGTATGCGGCGTCTGGGTCGGGGACGGGTCTGTATGTCTCGCTGAATTGCGAGTACTCCGCGGCTGCCGCGGGCACGTCGGTGCCGCTGCTGGCGTCGTTAGAGGGCGGCGGGTTCACTGTGCAGGGCGAGTCATCGTCGTGCACGTCAGTTCCCGGGACGGTGAACGCATGGCAGGCGGGCAACATCACCGCGTTCAACGGGCTCACCAGCGCGAGCCTGAGTCTGTCCCAGTGGGCATCGCCAGCCTGCGCGGTGCAGGAGACCTTTGATGCGTGGCCGCCGTCGTATAACCCGCTGGCGATCCAGGTCACCGGGGGCGGCGCGGCCTCACCGGCCGAGGTGACCGCCTCGGACGGGCTGAGCGGCCAGCCGTACGTGCTGGCCGGGTCTAACACGGCGGCACCGGCCGCGGCCGCGCCGGCCACCGGCGGCGTGCCGGCCACGGGGGCGGTGACCGGCGGAGCGGGGAACCCGGCGGCACCGGGGCTGGCGGCCTCGATGGCACCGGCCGGAGATCCGGTGAACCCGGAGAACGGCGACTTCACCCAGTCGGCCACCGATGTGAGCATGCCGGGGTTCGGGCCCTCGTTGGAGTTCACCCGGACCTATGATGCCCTGCTGGCGCAGCAGCAGACCCGGACGGGAACGCCGGGGGCGATGGGGTTCGGCTGGACAGATAACTGGGCCACCTCGGTGTCGGCATCGACCCCGGTGCCGGCGGACATCTACACCCTGGACGGGATGCGGCTGGATACGGGCAAGGGTTGTTCAGCGCTGAAGGCCGCGCTGAACAACCCCGGGTCGGTGTACTCCAGCACATCGGGGGACGTCTACATCGCCGAGACCACGGCGAACGAGGTGTCGGAGATCCCGGCCGCCACGGGCACGCAGTGGGGCATCCCGATGACCGCCGGGGATATCTACACGATCGCGGGCAGCCAGTACGGGGCACCGGGGGATTCGGGTAACGGGACCGCGGCGACCAGCGCGCTGCTGAATCAGCCTCAGGGCCTGACCATGGACTCGGCCGGGAATTTGTACGTCGCGGACTCGGGCAACAACCGGGTGCTGGAGATCCCCGCCGCCACCGGCGGCGGCATGACCGCGGATGATATCTACACGGTCGCGGGGAACGCGGGCGGCAGCGCGGGGCATTCCGGTGACGGCGGCGCCGCGACGGCGGCTTTTCTGAACGACCCGGTCGGCCTGGCGTTCGACACCTCCTCGGATCTGTACGTCGCCGACGCCGGGAACAACCGGGTCCAGGAGGTGTTCGCCTCCGGCGGCCAGACCTGGGGTCAGACGATGTCGGCGGGCGACATCTACACCGCCGCGGGCAGCGCGTCCGGGACCTCGGGCACCTCCCCGAACGGGACCGCGCTGAGCTCGTCGCGGCTGAACGGCCCGGAAGGGGTGACGGTCAGCTCAGGCGGTGATCTCTATATCGCCGACACGCAGAACAACCGGATCGTCGAGGCAGCCAAGTCCGGCGGCACCCAGTGGAACATCTCGATGTCGGCCGATGACATCTACACCGTGGCCGGGTCGGCCACCGGCGGATCGGGGCGCAGCTCCAGCGGCACGCTGGCGACCTCGGCGCTGCTGACCACGCCGACCGGGGTGGTGGCCGGCAACGGGACGCAGCTGTACGTCACCGACGCCGGGAACAACCGGATCGAGGAAGTCGCGCGCACCAGCCACACCGAGTGGGGCATCGCGATGACCAAGTACGACCTGTACGTGATCGCCGGATCCAGCAGCGCCGGATTCTCCGGCGACGGCGGCCCGGCGACATCGGCGACCCTGGATGCCCCGCTGGCCGTCGGCCTGGACGGGTCATTCAACCTCTACATCGCCGACTACCTGAACCACCGGATCCGCGAGGTTACCGCCTCCAACGGCGACATAGCGACCTACGCCGGCACCGGGGCGACGATTCCGCAGGAAGGCGACGGCGGGCCGGCGGCGACTGCGGCGCTGTACCAGCCGCTGTCGGAGGCGTTCGACGGCCTCGGGGACGTGCTCATCGCCGATGCGGGCAACAACCGGGTGCAGGAAATCGCCGCGGCCAGTCATACGCAGTTCGGGATCAGCATGACCGCCGGCGATGTGTACACCGTCGCGGGGAACGCCAGCGGGCACGCCGGGATCTCCGGCGATGGGGGCTTAGCCAGGCTGGCCTACCTCAGCGGTCCCGAAGCGGTCGCAGTCGACGCGGCCGGGAACCTGTTCATCGACGACACCGGCAACAACCGGATCCAGGAAGTCTCCGCCGGCACCGGCAACATCTCCACGGTCGCGGGCAGCGCGTCCGGCACCGCGGGCATCTCGGGAGACGGGCACGCGGCCACGTCGGCGCTGCTGTCCTCGCTGCAGTCGGTGGCCCTGGACGCGGCCGGGGACATCTACATCGCCGACACCGACAACAACCGGATCCAGGAGGTCTACGCGTCCGGCGGGCAGTCCTGGGGACAGTCGATGACGGCCGGGGACATCTACACGATCGCCGGCAGCGCCACGGGCAGCAGCGGCACATCCGGAGATGGCAGGTCGGCCACGTCGGCACTGCTCAGCGGACCGCTCGGAGTCGCGGTCGACGCCGCGGGAAACCTGTACATCGCCGACTATGCCAACAACCGGATCCAGGAGGTGCCGCTGACCACCGGCGCGCAGCGCGGTCAGTCGATGACCAGGTATGACATGTACACGATCGCGGGCAGCGCCTCGGGCAGCTCCGGGCTCACTGGCGACGGGCACCTGGCGACCAGCGGGCTGTTCGACGGCCCGACCTCCGTCGCGGTCGACCTCGCGGGCGACGTGTACATCTCCGACGGCTGGAACAACCGAGTCCAGGAGGTCCCGGTGGCAACCGGAACCCAATGGGGCCAGCCGATGACCGCGAACTACATGTACACAATCGCCGGGAGCGCCACGGGCAGCAGCGGCAACTCCGGCGACGGCGGCCCAGCCACGTCTGCGCTGATGAACTATGTCAACAGCGTCTCGGTCGACCAGGCCGGGGACCTGTACATCACCGACATGAACAACAACCGCCTCCGCGAGGTCATCTCCACCACCGCGACCACCATCACCCCCGACCCCCAGGAGGTCAGCGCGCTGTACCCGGCACCGGGCAGCACCATCGGCAGCACCACTTACCCCGGCGGGATCACGATCACCCAGCCCGGCGGCGCCCAGGTCACCTTCTGGCCCAAGAACGGCAGCTGCCCGTCTGGGTACGTGACGGCCGGCAGCTACTGCGTCGTACCGCAGGACGAGGGCGCGTCGCTGACCGCGACCACCGGGATCAGCTACACCTTCACGCCGGCGCCAGGCGGCACCACGTACACCTACAACTGGAACGGCGCCCTCACCGCGGAGTCAGACCCGGCCGGGGACACCCTGACCATCACCTACAACAGCCCCGCTCCCGGCACGGGGAACTGCCCGTCCGCGGCAGCGACGTGCGAGACCGTCCAGTCCCCATCCGGCCGCGCGCTGGTGATCGGATCCAACAGCAGCGGCCAGGTCACGTCGGTGACCGACCCGATGAGCCGCCGCTGGTCCTACACCTACACCTCCAAGGACCTGGCCACCGTCACCTTCCCCGCCTCCGCCGGCTCCCGGGTCACCTCCTACACCTACGGCCCCGGAACGAACAGCAACCCGCTGCTGACCAGCGACCTGCTCACCATCACCAGCCCTAACGCCCAGCCCGGCGGCCCGGACGCCGGCGACGCCACCGTCAACGTCTACGACAACACCGGCAAGGTCACCCAGCAAACCGACCCCGCCGGCTGGGTCACCACCTTCAGCTACTGCGCCGGCGGCCAGGGCTCGACAGCCTGCATGAACGAATCCGACGGCACCGGATTCGTCTACGTCACCGACCCCGACGGCAACACCACCAGCTACGGCTACACCGCCGGCGGCCTGACCTCCCAGGCCGTCACGACCGGCACAACCGTCATCTCCGAACAGGACCAGGGCCTGGACCTGTCCGGCGGCACCATGCTGCCCGCCTGGACCGCCGACGGCAACGGCAACATCACCACCTACAACAGCTACGACGGTGCCGGGGATCCGAGGTCCACCACCGCACCCGCCGGGAACGGCCAGCCCGCCACCACCTCCTCGTGGTACACCAGCCTCAGCCAGTCCAGCTGCGACGCCAACGCCCAGGCCACCTCGCCGTGCTCGACCACCCAGACCGGTCCGACGCCGGTAGCCCCGGGCGGCGTCATCACCCCGCCCTCCACCGCCCCGCCACAGGGCGTCACCTACACCCTGTACGACAGCGACGGCAGCCAGCTCTACGCCAGCACCGGCGTCTACCCGCCCGGCGGCAGCACCGCCACCTACACCCAGACCACCTACACCCTGTACGCCGGCAACAGCATGACCCTGGGCAGCAACAACATCTCCTGCAACTCCACACCGCCATCACAGTCACTGCCCTGCGCCACCATCAACCCCGACGGCGTCGTGACCCAAGTCGGTTACGACTCCGCCGGCGACCTGACCTCCAGCTCCACACCCGACGGCAACGGCACGGAACTAGCCACCACCACCTACGGGTACAACGGCGACGGCGAGCAGACCTCCACAGTCGCACCCGACGGGAACCTCTCCGGCGCCAACGCCGCGAACTACACCACCACCACCGCCTGGAACGCCGACAGCGAGCAGACATCGGTCACCCAGGCCGGCGGCACCGGCGCCACTGTCACCCCCCGCACCACCAACTACGGATACGACGCCAACGGCAACAAGACCACCGTCCAGGACGCCCGCGGCTACACCACCACCACGACATACAACGCCGACGATCAGCCGGTCCTAATAGCCGACCCGCTCGGCAACGCCACTCTGACCTGCTACGACGGCGATGGCAACACCACCCAGACCGTTCCGGCGGCTGGCGTGGCCGCGAACTCCCTGACCCCGGCTTCCTGCCCGACCGCGTACCCGTCCGGCTACGGAAACCGGCTCGCCACCGACGCCACCACGTGGACCTACGACGCCAGCGGCGACCAGACCGTAATGACCACCCCGGCACCGGCCGGGCAGACCGGGCACGAGACCACCACCTACAGCTACGACGGCAACGGCAACCTGATCACCACCACCGCGCCGCCGGTCACCGGCACCACCAGCCAGGTCACCACCGACACCTACAACGCGGCAGGACAGCTCGCCACCGAGACCGTCGGGTACGGCACGACCGCGGCGTCGACGACCAGCTACTGCTACGACCCCAACGGCGACACCACCACCGTCGTCATGCCCGACGGCAACACCTCCGGCACCGCACCCTGCGAGAACTCCTACCCGTGGGTCGTGTCGCCCAGCTCCCACCCGACCCAGGCCGCCTACCAGACCACCTCGGCCTACGACTCCTTCGGTGAACTGGTCTCCACCACCAGTCCGGCAACATCGGCCGCGCCGTCTGGGGCCACAACCAGCTACACCTTCGACCCAGCCGGGAACATGCTCACCCGCACCGACCCCAACGGAATCACCACCACCTGGACCTACACCCCGCTCAACCTCACCGCCACCATCAGCTACTCCGGCTCCTCTGCCCACTCGGTCAGCTACACCTACGACGCCAGCGGGCAGCGGACCGCGATGACCGATGCCACCGGATCTTCCTCCTACGTGTGGGACCCGTTCGCAGAGCTCACCTCAGCGCAGAACGGTGCCGGGAACACGGTCGGCTACGGCTACGACGCCGACGGGAACACGACCGGGATCGCCTACCCGCTGCCTGGCACGGCGACCTGGCCGACCACGGACACCGTCGGCTACGGGTACAACCACGCCGACGTGCTCACCTCGGTCACCGACTTCAACGGCAACCAGATCACCATCACCCCCAACGCCGACAGCCTCCCCTCCTCCCTAGCACTCGGCACCACCGGCGACACGATCAGCTACACCTATGCCGCGACTGACACTCCGTCGGCAATCGCGCTTAAGACCAGCAGTACGACGCTGCAGAGCTTCACCTACGCCGACGCCCCGGCAGGCAACATCGCCACCGAGACCGACACTCCCACCTCATCGAATTCACCTGCCAGCTACACCTACGACGCGCGCGGCCGGGTTACCTCCATGACGCCGGGCACAAGCACGACCCTGAACTACGGGTTCGATGCCTCATCAAACCTGACCACCACCCCGATGGGCGCCACCGGCACCTATGACAACGCAGGTGAACTGACCTCAACTGTTCTGGCCGGGATCACGACCAGCTACGCCTACAACGCCGACGGACAGCGCCTGACCACCAAGCAAGGCACCACAACCATCGCAGCCGGGACGTGGAATGGCGCCGGCGAAGTCGCCGCCTACAGCGACGGCGGCGCGAACATGACAGCCGCCACCTACGACGGAACCGGCCTGCGCGCCTCAACAACCACCAACTCGGCCACCCAAGCCTTCACTTGGAACACCACCACTGCAGTACCCGAGTTGCTGATGGACTCCAGTAACGCCTACATCTATGGCACTTCGTCAACTCCTACCGAGCAGGTCAACCTGTCCTCGGGGACCACTACGTACCTGAACCCCGATTCCCTCGGGTCGGTCCGCGGTGCCGTCAGCTCTACCGGAGCACTTACTGGGACGACCGCTTACGACGCCTGGGGCAACCCCGAGACCATCGGCGGCCTATCTGCCACCACGCCATTCGGCTACGCCGGCGCCTACACCGACCCGACAGGGTTGCTCTACCTCATTAACCGCTATGACGACCCCGTCACCGGCCAGATGATCTCCGTCGACCCAGATGTCAGCCAGACCCTCACGCCGTATGGATACGGCGACGGCAACCCAGTTGACAACAGCGACCCGGCGGGGCTCTGCATCGTTAACGGCACGGGCGGAGTCTGCAACGTCCCGACGGGTGGGGTATACGGTCTGACCACCGGCCGAGGCCATGTCGTGTATGTTGGCCGTTCGAGGAACCTCAGGCCTCGGACACGTTACTGGATCAGGATCCATCACCGAAAGCTCGGAGTCAGAATCCTGTTGCGAACCGACGATAACTGGGAGCAGCGGGGCGCGGAGGAGATCCTGTACGAGCTAGCCAAGAATATTGGGGAGAAATATGGATACGGCCTGCTGAACAAGATCAGGCCTCTCGACCCCAATGGCCCAAATGCTGAGGGCATCAGGGATGCAGGCGCAAGAGCCTTGAATGAGAATGGTGGAATAGAGACGTCAGATAATCTGGACTTCTCGCCAGGCGGCGACGTTGGAGCATTTGATCCTTTTGGATTTGAAGGTCATCACGAATTTGAATGAGCACTGTGAACGTCCTTCGCTGGCAGGCAAAATCGAAAAGGGTTTCTTGGAGGTTGAAGGGGTGAGACCGCTCAGGAGCGAACGGCTGAGAGTGACTTGGTTGCCGCGCATAGGAC
>Ga0209517_10006231_pt1 | contig 14816 bp, 16 predicted proteins | sample PeaSoiMetSII2010_FD_187695 | JGI IMG/M metagenome (GOLD analysis project Ga0209517, IMG submission 187695) | Peat soil microbial communities from Weissenstadt, Germany - SII-2010 (SPAdes) (version 2) | ecosystem: Environmental > Terrestrial > Soil > Wetlands > Peat | place: Germany... | reverse complement strand
GATCACCGCGAAATCAGGGCGGCAACTGACCTTGTCAGCGTCATCGACGGGATCGTAGAGTCGCTGCTCAAAGTGGGTGCTGAGCGCGGCCGACAGATGGGCACCGGCGGAAAATCCAAGCACTCCGATCCGCGCCGGATCAATGTGCCACTCGGAAGCATGAGACCGAACGATTCCGAGCGCTCGCTGCGCATCCTGCAGCGCGGCCGAAGATTTCGGATACGGCCCTGAATCCGGCACGCGATATTTGACCAGCACGCAGGTAATGCCCACCGAGTTGAGCCAGTCGCAAACCTCGGTACCTTCCAGATCGATGGCGAGAATGTGATAAGCGCCGCCAGGAAAAACGACAATCGTGGCGCCCGTGCTCTTCTGTTTCGGAGCATAAACCGTCATAGTCGGGGTCGACACATTGCCCAGACGGATGAGCGGTTTGCCGGCGACCAGATTATCTTTGGCGGTTGTGGTGTCGGTCTCAGCCGCCGAATTCGGCTGAGCACCAGGCGCTCCGTGTGGCCATAGGTCCAGAGTCAGGTGCCCGGGCGCGGGTTGCCAGGCGGCCTTTTGCGCGAACAGACTGGCGGAGAGAACGGCAACTGCGGCGAGAAAAGAGAGACATGTTCGCATGATCAGAGCCTTCGCATCGAAAGAGTTGATCGAAACGGAACGATGATCGCAGCCGGAGCGCATAAGGGCAAGCGCTCGTTATAAGATTGTCCCCGACACAGTCATGTCCACCGTCGCCATTTCGTTCCGCCATAAGGTTGCGGGAAACGCTCGCCACAATCCGCTCGCGGCGATGGGCGTGGTGCTGGTCGTGATATTCATCATCTTCGCGCTGTTCGCGCCTTGGATCGCGCCCCAAGACCCGGCCTCCATCAACCTGCCCGCGCGCCTCGACTCTCCCTCGTCCGCGCACTGGTTCGGCACTGATGAACTCGGCCGCGACATTCTCTCTCGCGTTATCTACGGCGCCCGCATCTCGATGCTGGTCGGCAGTTGCGTCGTCGCCGCCTCTCTGGCCCTCGGACTCATCATCGGCTCTATCGCCGGATACTACGGAGGCGCCATCGACCGCTTCGTTAACGTCGTGCTGATGAACGCGTTTCTTTCCTTCCCCGGAATCCTGCTAGCCATCGCCTTCATCGCCTTCCGCGGTCCCGGCATCTTCAACCTCGTGCTCGCACTCTCGCTTGGCGGTTGGGTGGGCTACGCGCGCTTGGTTCGCGGACAAGTTCTCGCCGCCCGCGAACGCGAGTTCGTCGAAGCCGCCCGCGCCCTCGGCGCTTCCGATTTACGAATTATTGTCCGTCACATCCTTCCCAACATTATTCAGCCCGTCGTGGTGCAGGCCGCCATCGGCATGGCCGGAGCCATCCTCGCCGAAGCCACTATGAGTTTCCTTGGACTCGGCGTTCCCCCGCCCACCGCCAGTTGGGGAGCCATGCTCAACGACGGCCGTGCCCACCTGTTCGACGCCCCGCATCTCGTCTTGTTTCCCGCGTTTGCGGTGATGCTCGCCGTGCTGAGCTTCAATTTCATTGGCGACGCCCTGCGCGACTATCTCGATCCCCGCTCTCGCATCGAAGCTGGTTTGTAGTCAGGCGGCAGCGTTCAAGGCCGTCGAGCGCAGCACATCCTGAAACGCGGATGCCGCAATACTCCCCGAGAAGTGCTGCTCATATCGTTCTCGCGCCGCCTGTCCCATCGTCTCTGCCCGGCTGGGATCGGCCTCAATCGATTCGATCAATGACGGCAGTTCCTCCGCCAGACTGTTCATCAAATAGCCTGAAACCCCGTGCTCGACGTATTCGCGAAGCCCGGCCACATCCGTCGCGATGATGCATTTCCCATTCCGCATCAGGGCCAACGCCACACTTTGCCCGGAAGCTCCCGTATCATGCTTGAGTGCAATGATTCCCGCCTTCGCACCGCGCACATAATCATCAAAAGTGGCTACCGGAACGTCGCACAGCGCCTCAACGTTCGCCGGCAGACTGACTCCCTTCAACTCTTGCCAGTTGGACTGCGAACATACAATGACCAGCCTGGCGGGAATTGATCGGAAGGCCTCCACCAGCGCCAGGTACTCGCGGTTGCTTCGGCCGCCGGCAAAATAGTAGTTCCCGGGCGCGACTCCGCTGCTTTCCAGCGCCGGTTGCCGGAATTCTCCCCAGTCTCCGAGCAACACGAAGTGCAGCCGTTCCGGCGGAATTCCCAGCTGAGACCGGTAGAGTTCCTCTTCGCCGCGGCTGAAAATCACGTAGTGATCGTTGCGTCGATCAAGCCGCACCAGCCATCGAAATATCCGGAACCAGCGCGGGTCGTGAAGAAAGAAACCAAAGCAGAACAAACGCCCGTATTGCACCAGGCCCAGTCGCGCCAGAATTTTCACCACAAACGCAAAATGGCTGAACACCACCACCGTCTGCGCCGTTTGCAGAGAGTCCAGGTGCCCCAGCAACTGCCAGGCGCCGCAAAAGCACTCCCACAGCATCCGCGGGGTTGTTTTGAAACGCGCCCCCGGGGCATGGAGGACGATCCGCCGGAACTCAATCCCGTCCAAATAATGGACAAAATCGTGGTACTCAGCGGGATGCATCTGGATCACAACATTGCTCATGCTCTCCACTTATAACCATCTCCCGCAAGTCGGGGCAAGATCGTCCGTCACAACTTGCTCGCCCATGACCATTTTGGGATTGCAGGGTTTCGCGGTCGCTCCCATGGATGCTTCCCCCGAGACCCCGCTCTACGCGCGGCGTCTGGTCGCAAGTCACTCATATCGAGGCAAATAAAAACTTCGCAACATTTCTTTACAAACCGGGTTTCTTTCGCGTGTGGCCACAAAGTTCTGACAAAGATTCGAAAGATCTGAACCCAAATCTGAACGATGGAGAGACCCTAATGAAAATGAAAAACACGATCAGGATTACGTTTCTGAGTGCGACGCTCGCTATTCTTGCACTCCCAGTTGTGGCCCAGACCACCAACCCCGCGCCGGTCACCGGCGAAAGCATTCAAGACCGCAAAGAGAATCAGCAGGACCGCATTGCCAACGGCGTAAAGAGCGGCGAACTCACGGCCGGCGAGACCGCCAACCTCGAAAAGAAAGAGTCCAACTTGAACCACGAAGAGAAGGACATGCGCTCGCTGGATAACGGCAAGCTGACTGCGGCCGACAAAACCACCCTGAACCAGCAGCAGAACAAGCTGTCGGGCCAGATTTACCAGGATAAGCACAACGCCGCCGTGCAGAATACCGACCCCAAGAGTGAAGTCGGCAAGCGCGCCGAAAACCAGCAGGACCGGATTGCGCAGGGCGTCAAGAGCGGACAGTTGACCGCTGGCGAAACGGCGCATCTGGAAAGCAACGAGGCTAAGATCAACAAGGAAGTCCGCAACGATCGCGCCGCCAACGGCGGCAAGCTGACGGCGCAGGAAAAGCGGCAGGTCAATCGCCAGCAGAACCGGCAGTCCCGCCAGATCTACCGCGACAAACACAACGGCCGACGCCAGTAAACGGGCGTTCTTCGTAGCAACTGAAGAAAAGAAAGCAGTGACTACGCCCCCGGGCCAGCCGGGGGCGTTTTTGCGTTCTTCTGTCTGCAACTGAGCTGTAACCCGCTGGAACCACGCTACATACAATTCTTGACAAACATCGCAAATTGCAATATAACTATTGCTGTTTGGAATACTCAGGGGCGTGGCCGATGAAGCTGGGCGAGAAAATTCGCTACCTCCGCGAAGTCGAGGGCGGGCTGCGCGGCATGGGACGGCCCATGACCCAGCTCGAACTGGTCCGCGCCATTCGCGAAGAGTTGGGCAAAGGCCGCGGAAGCGCCCGAGGAACCGGAAAAGCCGCCTCCATCAGCCAGTCCTATCTTTCGCAGATCGAAAACGGCGCTCGCCCCCACATGACGCAGTCTTCGCGCGCCCTGCTGGCCAAGTTTTTCAAAGTGCATCCCGGCTTTCTGGTGGATGACCCCGACGGCTACCACGCCGAACTGACTTCGGACTTGCGCACCACCGAAGGCCAGCTCGACGTCTGGCTGCTGCAAGGCTCGGAGAAGTTCGCCAACGATCCGGAAGTCAGCAACGTGCTGATCAAGGCCGCCCGCGAAAAAGATACGCGCCGTTGTTTCCTGCTGTTGGGCGCGATTCTCGACACGCCGGGACTGGCCGACCGGTTGCTTGAGGCGCTGCGGCCCGAACTCGCAGTCGGCAACGGCAACGCTTCTCGCGCCAACCTGGGCCGGATATCACGCGCAGTCGCGACTGAGGAGGGGAGGCGAATCCGATGACGGCAGCCAAACTGGACTGGTCTGATTTTTATTTAATCTGTTTCGCGGTCGGCTTCTGTTTCAGTTTCTTTTCATTCATCTTTGGCGGATCGCGTTTCGGACGCCTGCACCTGCCGCATTTTCACGGACACGTCGGGCACTTGCCGACCATGCATGGTCCTGTCGGACATGCTCCGGTTGCGCATGCTCCGGTTGCCGGTGGTCACGCGACATCGGCGGCCCACGGATCTGCGGGACAGGGGTCTGCGGGACAGGGGCAGGTGGAATCGCACGCGCCAGGCGCGGATCAGGCGGCTCACAGCGGCAGTGTTTCGCCGTTTAACTTCGTCACGGTCACGGCCTTCCTGGCGTGGTTTGGCGGCACCGGATACCTGCTCACGCGCTTTTCCACGGTGTGGGTCGGCTTGGGATTGCTGTTCTCGGTGCTTAGTGGCCTGGCCGGCGGCGGAATCATTTTCCTGTTCCTGAGCCGCGTACTGATGTCGGACGAGGAGAGCATGGATCCCGCCGACTACGAGATGGTCGGCGTGCTGGGCCGGGTTTCCAGTTCCATCCGCGAAGGTGGAACCGGCGAGATCGTTTATTCGCAGGTCGGAACCCGTCGCGTTTGTGGCGCCCGCAGCGAAGATGGCAAGGCGATCGCCAAAGGCACCGAGGTCGTGGTCGCGCGCTACGAGAAGGGCATCGCGTACGTGGATCGCTGGGAAGAGATCAGCAATGAATAAGAATAGCGCGAATCGCGAACTGGCAGCGGCGTCACACAGGGGCTGACTATGGAAACGAAGTCATTGCAGAGCGACGTAATCGCCGAAGAGACGCACGCGGGACGGGTATGGAGCTTGATCATCCTGCCCGCGCTGATCGGCCCTGCCATATCGGTGGCTTTCTATCCGACGGCGCCGGCGCGCTTTGCTCTGGTCATCGTGGCTGTGGTTGGAGTGGGAGTGATGGGACTCGTGCTGAGCGGGTTCCAGTACCGCTTCCTGCGTCACGGAGTGGAGATTCGGACCATGGGTTTCCGGCTGCGCTCGATTCCGAAACAGGCGATTGTGAGTTATTCGATTGAACCATGGGCTTTCGCCCGCGGATACGGAATTCGCGGCATCGGCAGTACCCGCGCTTATGTGTGGGGGAACAAGGTGGTTCACATCAAGACCACGAATGGCGAAGTTTTTCTCGGACACAACGATCCCGAGCGCATCGTCCGAGATCTGGATCAGGTGACCGGTCTTGTATCGCGCGGCTAGAAACCACGAGAACCCACGAGTTGGAGAGTTTATGAATCGCAGCTTCTACAAACCGCTGGTCTGGCTGATGTGGCTGGCACTGCCCATCACCGCGCTCAAGTACCGACGCGCCTGGGACCAGCTGCCCATGCGCATGGCCGTGCACTTCGACGCCAACTGGCAGCCCAACGGTTACACCTCGCGCCAAGGCGCGCTCATGCTGGGGCTCGGCATCATGGCCGTCATGCTGCTCTTTTTCACTATCGGAGCGCTGATCGCGCACGCCATGAAACCTGCGGCGGCATGGCCGCTGCTCATAGTTTTTTATGTGGTGCTCGGTTTCTTGTGGTTCGGAAACAACTCGATTGTCGAGTGGAATCTGAACCCGCCGCCTGCCCATTCCGAGTTGGTGGGCCCGGATTCCCCGGCGGCCAGTGACTCAAGCGGCACGATTTCTTTCGCACTGCATTCGTAAGAGGAGGCGTTATGGGATTGGGATTGTCGTCAATGGTCACAATCTGGATTTTTGTCGGGCTGGGAGTGATGGTCATCCTGTTCCTCATGAGCGGAATGGCCAGGCTCTATCGCAAGGCAGGGCCGCACGAGGCACTCATCGTGTACGGCCTGGGCGGAACGCGCGTCGTGCAGGGACACGGCACGCTCGTATTTCCCATGGTGCAGGTCTGCCGTGATCTCTCTCTCGAACTGATGTCGTTCGACGTGGCGCCGCAGCAGGATCTCTACACCAAGCAAGGCGTCGCAGTGACAGTCGAAGCCGTAGCGCAGATCAAGGTGAAGTCCGATCGCGAATCGGTACTGACCGCGGCCGAGCAATTCCTCACCAAGTCCGATCAGGAACGCGAAGGTCTGATTCGCCTGGTCATGGAAGGCCACCTGCGCGGCATCATCGGCCAACTCACGGTGGAAGAAATCGTGAAGCAGCCGGAGATGGTTTCCGACCGCATGCGCGGCACCTGCGCCGAAGACATGAACAAGATGGGCCTGGAAGTGATCTCGTTCACCATTAAAGAAGTGCGCGACAAGAACGAATACATCACCAACATGGGCAAGCCGGACGTGGCCCGCATCAAGCGTGACGCCGACGTAGCCACGGCGGAAGCCGATCGTGATACGGCGATCCGGCGTGCGCTGGCGCAGCGGGAATCGGCGGTAGCCAAGGCGCAGGCCGATCAGGAACGCGTGCTGGCCGAAACTTTGTCGCTGGCCAAGCAGGCCGAGTCGCAACGCGACCTGGAAATCAAGAAGGCGCAATACCTGGAAGTCACCAAGCGCCAGCAGGCGCAGGCCGACAAGGCCTATGACATCCAGACCAACATCATGCAGCAGCAAGTCATCGCCGAGCAGGTGAAGGTGCAGCAAGTCGAGAAAGAGCAGCAAGTCAAAGTGCAGGAAGCAGAAATCAACCGCCGCGAAAAAGAACTGATCGCGACCGTGCTGAAAGGCGCCGAGATCGAGCGGCAGAGAATTGAAACTCTAGCCGCGGCTGAGAAGCAGCGCCTGATCGCCGAAGCCGAAGGCCAGGCATCATCGATTCGCGCCCAAGGCGAGGCCGAAGCCGAAATCATTTTCAAAAAGGGTGACGCCGAAGCCCGCGCGATGAACGTGAAGGCCGAAGCGTTCCAGGAATACAACCAGGCCGCAGTCATTGACCGGCTGTTCGCCAGCATGCCCGAGATCGTGAAGGCGTTGGCGGCTCCTCTGGCCAATGTCGACAAGATCACCATCGTCTCCACCGGAAACGGTGCAGAGTCAGGCATGAACAAAATCACCGGCGACATCACCAAGATGGCGGCGCAAGTGCCGGCATTGTTCGAAACGCTCTCCGGCATGCCGCTGGCAGAGTTGATGAGCAAGATACGGCTGATCGGCGACAAAGCCCCCAAAACGGGCCCTGCGCCGAAAGCCTAGCGAGGGGTCCGCACGTGTGGGGACGGGCGCCTTCGCCCGTCCCGCCGAGCGCAGCGAGGCGTTTGCAGGAGCACAGTTATGACCAACAAATCGAAACACACCGGAGTCGGACTGGCGTTAGGAGCGGCGCTGGGCGCGGCGTTCGGAGTGATGGCCGGCCACATCGGCGCCTGGCTTGCAATCGGCGTCGCCATCGGAATGCTGCTCGGCGCCTCGTTCCGTCGTAAGCAAACCGAATGTCCGCAATGTGCGGCGGTTCACAGAATGCATCAAGAAAAAGCTGAAAGCTGACAGCCGATAGCTGACAGCCAAGAGAAGAAGGGGGTTCACCATGGCACTACTGGAGCGCGTTTCTACACTGGTCCGGGCCAATCTCAACGACCTGATCGACAAGGCCGAAGAGCCGGAAAAAATGATCAAGCAGGTCATCCTCGATATGCAGAACCAGCTTCTGCAGGTCAAGACGCAGGTCGCGATTGCCATCGCCGACCAGCACCTGCTGGAAAAAAAGCAGAAAGAAAACGAAGAGAAAGTAGCCGAGTGGATGCGCAAGGCCGAGCTCGCCGTCGACAAAAAAGAAGACGACCTGGCTCGCGCCTCATTGCTGCGCGTGGAAAGTTTTCGCGAACTCAGCGAGAACTTCACCCAGCAGGTCGCCGACCAGAAGGCGCAGGTCGAAAACCTGAAGTCCGCGTTGCGCCAACTGGAGCAGAAGCTGACCGAGGCGCAAGCCAAGGCCGACGTGCTCATCGCGCAGCATCGCCGCGCCCGCGCCGTAGGCAAGGCCAGCGACGCCCGCTTGGCCTCGGGCGACGGCTCCAAGGCCGCGGCCTTCGACCGCATGAAGCGCAAGGTCGCGCACTCCGAGGCCGTGAGCCAGGCGAAGTCGGAAATCGCCGGCGACAACCTCGACGACCGCCTGGCCGCGCTCGAAAAAGAAGATCGCATCGAGCAATTGCTGGCGGAACTGAAAACCAAACGCGGCGCGTGACCGGCAACGGCTCTCTCGCGTCGCTAACCGTCGTTCCAAGGAGGCAGTGTGTCTCGGCCTATGGCAAGTCGGCTTGTCCCGGTAGGGTTGCTTCTGATGTCGGCAGCGACCCTCTATCACAACTGGACGCATGATCGTTTCTCGGAGTTCGTCGTCGGCGCTTTGATGGGTCTGTCAATTGTCATGATGATCGTTGGGACGGTGCGAAGCCGCCGGCAATCGAACCGCGGCGAAGAATCACGGAGGCCTTGTGACTCGGAGTAAGAAGGCTCTGTTTACCGCCGCCGGTTCGCTGGCTTTGTCTGCCGGCATTGGATTGCATCTCTGGACCGACGGCAACATCGCCCATTTCGCCAGCGGTTTCTTGCTAGGCGTGTCAATCGCCCTGCTGATCCTGGGCCTCGCACGTCCGTCGCGCAGCATCTCCAGATAGCCGCGCTCGGGATTCACTCGGGACCAGCCCGCCACTGAGATTCTGCATAAGACAGCGGAGCCTTAGTTCGTAAGTTCGTGGCTTGTTCAAAACCCGTTTCACAAGACGAAAGGAGCACTCTTAATGACCGTTACCGTTGCACAAATCGAAACCAAGCTGGCATCCATCTTGTTGTTAACCGTCTTGTTTTGTGTCTCGGCACTGGCGCAGTCTCCGCAAAAACCGGAACAGTTGGCCCAGGCGTCCGCCGACGCATGGCTCGCAATCGTCGACTCCGGCAAATACGCCAACAGCTGGGACGAAACCGCGCAATCGTTCAAAGATGCTGTCACCAAGGAACAATGGCAGACCGCCTTGGACACAAATCGTGCCCCACAAGGCAAAGTTCTGTCCCGCAAGCTTAAAAGCGCCACCTACGCCAAGAATCCTCCCAATGCGCCGGAGGGGGAATACGTCATAATCCAGTACGACACTGACTTCGAACACAAGCCAGGCGCAGTCGAGACCGTTGTCCCCAACTTGGAGAAGGACGGGAAGTGGCGGGTCTCTGGTTATTTCATCAAGTAGTGCTCGCGGTGTCCCGCGCTCTGCGTGCTCTGCGCGAAGCGCGGGATTTCTCGTCTCTGGTGGCCCCGTGGCATCTCGGCTCAGCTCCCACTCCTCGGGAACGACAGGAAGGTTCACGGTCGAAAATCTTATGAATGTGTGATTTACGGCCCGCTTGCAACCTTTGCGCCTGGCTCGGGTTCTTGCCTTCAGGATAAGGGCCCGGTTCGCTGCATCCTTTCGAAAGGATGCCGGCATCTTCCTTGGAAGCCGCCTCCGGGTCTTTAAAGAATCGGGTTTTGAAGAATCGGGTCTTAGAGAACACAGAGGAGCAATCCCCCATGAAAAAAGCTATCGCAGTCGTGTTGTTGGGCATGACCCTGATCCTCTCCAGCTGTGGATCGAACGGGCACGGTAATATCAATGGCATCTGGTCCGCAACCCTGTCGAACGCGACGGCCAGCATGTTCACCTTTCAGACAACCTTGTTTGTGAATGCCGACGGGTCGCTGGGGACGACCAACTTCAGCCTTACCCTGAACAACACCCCATGCTCGTTCCCCGCTACGACGGAGAGCGGTTCGTTCACGCTCAGCGGAAATTTCAACGGCCAGGTGTCAGGCAAATTTCACTACGTCGTCACGTCCACCGGCGTCGAGACTAGTATTCTCACCCTCGACGGCACCGTCAGCGGCGGCCAGATTACCGGCACATGGACGGTCACCGGAGGAGTCGGGGGCTGCACCGGCAACGGAACTTTCACCATGAACCCCCTCTTAGCGCCAATGGTGCGGTAAGGGGGAGGACGCCTCGGCGATCCCGTTCGCAACCAGGCCCTTCCCTTGGATGCTTCCCCGGCCCCTTACATCCATTGACGGGCCTGCCCGCATCTCTCTATTCTCATAGGGACCCTAATTCAAGGACGGTATATGAAGAAGCTTGCGTTTCTGGCGCTGCTCGGGCTGAGCCTGGTGGTTTATGGCTGCGGCAGTCGAACCATCGCCAACACCAACATCAATACGGCAAGCACCGCAACCTGGGAAGCGCATCTGGTCGGCGGCACGGGCCCGGCCAGCGAGTTGGATTTTCTGACCACCTTCAACGTGCAAACCTACAACAACATTTCCGTGCCGCTCGATATTCCCAGCACCGGCTTCAACTTCTTCAATGTCGGCAAGTGCTTTTCTACCGGCTTTGACGTTGTGACCGTAACCGGCACGGCTGCTTACGCCACGACTCTGGGTACGGACCAGGTTATCGGCCAAATGAACATGGTCGTAACCTCGCTAACGCCGGCGGGCAATGTCTTGACGTTGACCGCTCCCCAAGGCGGACTGACCGGCATATCCAATGGCACCACGACCTCGGGTGGAACCACCACGACTGGAACCCTGACCAACGCCGTGGCCGTCGGCACCTGGACGTTGGCCCCCGGCGCCAGCACCCCGGACTGCACGGGCACCGGAACTTTCGTCATGTGCCAGGGCACGGCTACCTGCACCGCTCCTTAGCACAATGCTGAAAAACGCTGTGTCGCGCACCTCTTAGACACGACTTCAGTCGTGCGTCGCGCAGGTTTTGGGCACGACTTCAGTCGTGTGTCGCAAAGGTTTTGGGAAGGGCACGACTTCAGTCGTGCCGTTAAGTCAATCCAAAATCAGCCGCGCTTTAGCGCTTGAGGAGTGCCTTCTTCCGAAAAAATGAGGCGGTCGGCAGCCTGCTAGAGCCGGAGGGCGCGAACCTCGGAATCCACTTCTTTGTCTCGGATTGCTTGCTCCTTCTTTCAGTTGCGTTCACTCTTCCTTCCCCGGACCCCGCTGCTATACAGTGAGAGCCATGAAGCGCTCTCTGCAACAGATCGCCGACGCGGTCGGAGCCCGGCTCATAGGCGGGGGCCGCATTGAAGCGGCCAGCGTCGAAGTGAGCGGTGTCTCAAGCCTCGAATCGGCATCGCCCGAGGACCTTGTCTTCGTCGACGATGACAAACATCTCACCGCGGCTTTGCGGTCCCACGCGGGCGCGATCATCGCGGGGGAATTCGCGGTCACCTCTGCAGCGCCTTCCCAACCGCCGCTGCTGGTCAGCGATCATCCCAAGCTTGCCTTTGCCCGCGCCGCGCGCTTCCTTCGCGATCCCTGGCCCCTCGACAATTCCTCGCCGCCAAGCGCTCCTCGGCCGGAAAATTTGCACTCCACGGCGGTGATTTATCCTTCCGCGGTGCTTGCCCCCGGCGTACGGGTGGAAGCGCGGGCGGTAGTCGGCGAACGGACGCAGATCGGCGAGAACACGCGCATTGGCGCGGGTTGCGTGCTGGGCGCCGGCGTCAAGTTTGGACGCGACTGCGAGATTTATCCCAACGTTACGATCTATCCGGGTACCTCGCTCGGCGACCGCGTCATCGTGCATGCCGGCGCCGTGCTGGGCAGCGACGGCTTCGGCTACGTGCGCGATCGCCTGACCGGCCACTACGAAAAATTCCCCCAGGTCGGCCGCCTGGTCATCGAAGACGATGTCGAGATCGGGGCCAACGCCACTATCGATCGCGGCGCGCTCGATGAAACCCGCATCCGCCGGGGAACGAAAATCGACAACCTGGTCCACATCGGCCACAACTGCCAGATCGGCGAAGACGTCGTGATTGCCGCGCAGACCGGCCTTTCCGGAAGCATTGTCATCGAGAATGGCGTCGTGCTTGGCGGCCAGGTTGGCATCGGTGAACACGCCCGCATCGGAGAGGGAGTCATGCTCGGCGGCCAGGGCGGAGTTCTCCCCAACAAGGTTTTACGCGGCAAAGGCGTCGCCTTCTGGGGCACTCCCGCGCAGCCCCTGCGCGAATATCTGAAGCAGCTAGCCACGCTGGCGCGGCTGGCGAAAAAGTAAACGTGCCGGCACTCGGCGTCCGGCTTCCGGACTGCGCAGCGCCGGCAGCCGGATCGCGAAAGCCGAAAGCCGTTCTTGTTATGGCCATAATCGTCATCGGCGGTCACTCTCGCAGCGTGGGCAAGACCAGCGTTGTCGCCGGCTTGATTTCCGCGCTGCGTGAGTTCGACTGGACTGCGGTCAAGATCACGCAGTACGGCCATGGCGTCTGCTCGGCCAACGGCGAGGCCTGCGACTGTGCCACCGCCGACCATTCCTGGGCAATTTCCGAAGAGCGCGACCTCTCCGGCGACTCGGACACGTCGAGGTTTCTCGTTGCGGGAGCGAATCGGGTGCTCTGGGTCCGCACCGAACAAGGCCGTCTCGCCGAGGCGATGCCAGCTTTGCGCCAGCGTCTCGAAAGTGCACGCAACCTGATCATCGAATCGAACAGCGTGCTGAAGTTTCTTCGTCCGGACCTATACCTGACAGTGCTCGATCCCGCAACCGCCGATTTCAAGAATTCCGCACGCGAATTCCTGGACCGCGCCGACGCCATAATCCTGCGCGAGGCCCCCGAGGGCCCAGCCTGGCAAGCCGTTTCCCTGAAGCCTGTAGCCGATCGCCCCGTATTCCGCATCACACCGCCGCACTACGTCACGCCAGAAATCGTAGATTTCGTTCGCGCAAACCTTGTAGAGCGAATTGCTTCTCAGTAAACCCTCGATTGACGATTGTTTGAAAGGGCGCGGCTTCGAGCCGCGCCGTTAGGAGTTCGAATGAATGACGGCTTTAGCCGCTGAGGGAATCTGTCTATGTCAAACCAGCTGACAGCTGATAGCTGAGACCCGCTTTTGCTATCCTTGCCCGTGCGGCAAATTCATTTCAGCGCCTGGTTGTTGATCGCTCTTTCGGCCCTGCTTCAGGCCCTCATCTTTCCGCTTCCCGGCATTTATGCTCTGTCGTGGATTGCGCTCGCTCCACTGATCGTGGCCCTGCTGCGCGCGCGTTCCGCGGCAGAACTCCAGGTTGCCGGCATCGTCCGATTGCGCCCCGCCACGCCCGTCCAGGGTTTTCTGTTGGGCTACGCCTGCGGGATCCTGTGGTACGCCGGCACCTGCTACTGGATCTATGACACCATGCGCCACTACGGCGGCCTCAGCATGCCCGAGGCGCTGCTGAGTCTTTTTCTCTTCTGCTGTTATCTCGGCCTGTATCACGGTTTGTTTGGCCTGCTGGTCAGCCTGCTGGCAGGCTCTGCCAGCGACCTCCGGCGGCCGCTGGCGCTGGCTCCGTTTCTGTGGGCCGCGGTAGAACTGGCCCGCACCCGCGTCACCGGATTTCCCTGGAACCTGCTGGGCATCGCGCAGATCGACAACGGCCCACTCTGCCGCATCGCCGCCACCACCGGCGTCTACGGCATCTCGTTTGAGATTGCCCTGGTGAACGTCGCGCTGGCTGCGGCCTTTCTGGTTCCTCGCGAGAAGCGCGGAGCCATGCTGGCCGCGGCTTTGGCTGCAGCCGCCGTTCTTCAGGCCGGACGATTGATCGACGCTCCTCCCGCGCACTCGGATCATGCCGCCCTGCTGGTGCAGCAAAATATCCCAGTCGATGCCGATTGGACGTCGCCGGCTTTTTTTCAACAAACCGTGAATGATCTGACCGAACTTACCGAAACGGCGGCGCTGAACCATGTGTCCGCCACGGGCAGCGACCGCGTCTCGGCGCCCGACCTCAAATTAATCGTGTGGCCCGAGTCGCCCGCGCCGTTTTCTACCAACGATGCCCGCTTACGCGATTCACTCGGCCAGATGGCTCATCGAACCAAGGCCTGGGTCGTCGTCGGAGCCATCGGCGTTACGCCCTCTCCGCGGCCCGGCGCTGAGTCTCTGTTCAATTCCGCAGCCTTGATCAGCCCCGATGTCGGCTGGGTCGCCCGCTACGACAAGGTGCACCTGGTTCCCTTCGGCGAATACCTGCCGTTTCCCAGCTTGTTCTCGTTTGCCGGAGGTTTGACCAAAGCGGTCGGTGAGTTTCAGCATGGCGCCTCACGCCTGCCTCTGAACGCGGGCGGCGAAAAGCTCGGCGTCTTCATCTGCTACGAATCCATTTTCCCCGATGAAGTTCGCCAGTTCGCCAACAACGGCGCGCAGGTCTTCGTCAACATTTCGAACGACGGATGGTACGGCGACAGCGGCGCCTACGCGCAGCATTTGAACCAGACCCGGATGCGCGCCATCGAAAACGATCGCTGGCTGCTCAGCGCCACCGACACCGGGGTTACAGCATCGGTCGATCCCTGGGGACGAGTCGTCGCGCAGCTTCCCCGCAAAGACCGGCTGGCCCTGGTCGCGCCCTACGCGCTTATTTCCGACACTACGTTCTACGCCCGCCACGGCGACTGGTTCGCTTACGCTTGTGCGATAATTTCATTGGGAGCGCTGCTGTCGCGCCTAACCTTCCGGATAAAACTGGGAAAATCGCAAAAAGGCTGATCGTCCTCATGAATCAAGAGCTCGTCCTCGAAT
>Ga0209517_10006230_pt1 | contig 14818 bp, 10 predicted proteins | sample PeaSoiMetSII2010_FD_187695 | JGI IMG/M metagenome (GOLD analysis project Ga0209517, IMG submission 187695) | Peat soil microbial communities from Weissenstadt, Germany - SII-2010 (SPAdes) (version 2) | ecosystem: Environmental > Terrestrial > Soil > Wetlands > Peat | place: Germany... | reverse complement strand
GCTGGAGGTGATCGAACGTCAACTCGACGACTTCGTGTCTTCGTAGTCCACATGCGAGTAGAAGGGACAAGAGAGCACGATCACGTTTGCCTTTGAGGCGCTCAGCATCGGGCGCTTGCCACAGGGCTTGGCTTTGTTCGGCGGTCAACCAGTTGCCAAGTCGGACTCCCAGCTTCTTCACACCCTTGACCCGACGGATGCCGGCCGCCAAATCCGGACTGAGAAGCCCGCAGTCTGACGCTTCATAGGCAAGACGGCGTACGGCCCCGAGCCGCAGGTTGATCGTTCCGGGTGCGAGCTTCCGCGATTCGAGGTGAATACGATACCGGAGTACTGCGGTCTTCTTGAAGGCGAGGCGCGGCTCCGAGCAATACCAGTCCACGAATTCATCGATGGCGTGCCGGTATCCGCGTTGGGCATCGGGGCAAGTGAGGCTATTGAGAACGGCAGCTTTGGCGTGATCCAGGTCGGGCAATCGAAGGATCGTCTTCGGAGCCTTACGTGCGCGCTTTGAGGAACGGTTTTTCTTCATGGCCAGCGGCCCTCCACGACCGCTGACCATTGATGAAATCAAAACCCCCTCCGCGTGCAGTCCGAGTGGCGCGTCATCAGGGTGTTGCCCTACCCCTTGACAACTCCGTCGCATTCCGATGTATGGTGTTCCGACTATGACGCTCTCCACCGCCGCTCAACACATCGTGCTCGCCCTCTCCGCCGAAGACCGCCACGGCTACGGCATCATGCAGGAAGTCACGCGCCAATCCAGGGGCTCCTACAAACTTGGTCCCTGCACCCTGTACGATAATCTGGAAAAGCTCATGGAGCAGGGACTCGTCGCCGAAGCTCCTCGCCGCTCCTCCAAAGAAGATCCGCGCCGCCGCTACTACCGCATCAATGCTCGTGGCCGCCACGTCTTCGCCCTGATTCAGGCGAACATGGCCCTGCATCCGTACAGCGGACGCCCTAGGAGTTTCGCATGCCGCTAACTCTCCGCCGCTCGATCCGACTCGGACTCACCGCGGTCGCAGCCTTCATAGCGCTCCTCGCCATCGTTGGCTTCACCTACGAGCAACTCGGCCGCAACCGTGACGCCCAGCATCGCTTTCGCGTCGGCCGTGCCGTCGATATTGGCGGCCGTACTCTCAACATCGATTGCTCCGGGGAAGGTTCTCCCGCCGTTATCATCATGCCTGGTGCTGGTGGTCGTTTCGGTGGTTATGGCGGCTACAACTGGCGCAAAGTCCAGCCCGAGATTGCCAAGCTCACTCGCTTTTGTTGGTACGACCGCGCCGGCGAAGGTTGGAGCGATCCTCCGCCCGCTCCGCCCACCAGCGTCTCCATCACACACGACCTCCACGAACTCCTTCAGCGCGCTCCGGTCCCCGGCCCCTACATTCTCGTCGGCCATTCCATCGGCGGTGATTTCGCGCGCATTTACGCCGGCCGCTTCCCTGCCGAAGTCGCCGGTCTTGTCCTCGTCGATTCCGCCAATCCCGATCAGAACGAGCCCCCGATCATGCTCGCTCCGATCAACCGCATGCCGACCTTTGTTCGCCAACTTCTCTGCTGGGGTTCCCCCATCGCCTCTCGATTCGGCCTTCTGCGCTTTTTCACGCGCAACGAGCACGTCGACGTGCCACCTCAGTTCGCCTCGGACGCCGCCGTTACACAGGCCCTCCGTGACCAACTGGTGAAATCTACCGAAACCGACAACGCTCAGGCATGTGCCGCCACGCAAAACGGCTCCGTTAAGCCCCACGGTGGCAGCGGCAATCCGGAAATCGACGACGCCGCCCGTCGCGTCACCAACCTAGGCAACATCCCCATCATCTTGCTCACCGCACTCCAATACTGGAAGCCCGACGATGATCCCGTCGATGCCCAGCAAATCGAGCAGTTCCACGAAACATGGGTACACCAACTTCAGCCTGCCCTCGCTCATCTTTCCTCTCAAGGCCGCCAAATCATGGTCCCCAACAGCGATCACGGCATTCCCGATCAAGCCCCAGAAGCCGTCATCGACGCCATCCGCTCCATCGTCGACCAAACCCGCCGCACCGCACCCTCCGCAAGTGCCGGCCGATCTGGCCGTGCAGTTCAGCCGTCCGATCCTTGATGGAATCGGACCATAACTCACGACCGAGTCGTACAGACTCGGAGTTACCCAGCGATTCAGGAGGAATGGACCGCCCCGCTTCGCCTTGCGTTCGGTTGGCGCGCGTTCCTCTCGGTAGCCACCGCAGCAGCTTATGACTTGGAAGCTCGACGTCGTCAAGCTGACGTAAAATGCCCGACGCGTGGATGTTCCATTCCGGGTGGATGTCGGCCACTCGGACAATATCCGGGCGGTCAGTTGACGGTATGTCGGCTTATCGGTGAAGTGACAGAAACGTCGGAGAGTTGTCGCTCATGCAAGCCGCGGGAGCCCGCCAAACGTCGCGCTATCTACGGAGGCCGGACCCACAGGTACATCCTCGCTAGATTCGATGGCGATTTCCACCCGCGCCCGATTGGGCGCCCTTATGCCTACCGCGAACCACTTGTCCAAAAACCCTGCCATTTGGCTCACCGCAAGTGATTGATTCCCAAGTGCCGGTTTGAGCAGACTCCGCTGCCCGGAATCAGATTATTTCGGGCATCCGCTGCGCCTATCATGCGAGGCGCCCGGGGGCGTCCTGCGCAGGCGCCTGACATGCGGACGGAACGTGGCTCTGCCCGCGGAGTCTGTGACCAATTATTACACATCGCTTTTGGCTACGGTACTAAGGTAAGACGGCCGTAAAATTGCCGTTATTGGCCCCTTCATGGCTGCGCGCTCGTCCAACGTGTCTTGCCACCAAGCGGCCAGCACGTCCGCGAGGGCCGTTGCGTGCCCTCCCGAGGGTACTCGTACTTAAGCAGGTTGCTATTTGTCGCACAGAGGAGTATGAAGGAAGCATGCCTACGGGAGGAGGTATGACTCCGCCTGGCACGCATATGATCGTCGAATGACTACACCGCTCTTGCGGTGCGCACCGTTGGCAACGCCCCGCGGACGCTGCCACGGCATTAACGACGAACACCTGAGACGGGGAGCCGGAAGCGGTTCCCCGCTCTCGTTTTTGGCCTGACCCCAAAAAACGAGCGTCCGCGTTACGCCGATCCACCCCGGTTCTTAACTTAGCAATCTCTGAAAGTCAGGATTCAATCTATGCGACGATTTCAATGGCAGTTCCTAATTCTGCTACTCCTGGCGATCCCGGGGTGCTGCTGGGCAGCGGCCAGTCTTGAGGCGCTGCCCGAATTCCTTCGGCCGGACCCTTTTGGGGGAATCGTCTCGCCCGATCAGGCCGGAGCCCCGCTGCGTTCCAGTTTGTACGACGCGCGGCATCGCGTGGCACTAAAGGGGTGGCGGGGCGGATACGTTTCCTTTCAACTGCTCGTCAAGTCGCCAGCGCCGGCGTCATATTCGCTGGAAGTATCCCTCACTGATCCCGCGCATAAGATTCAAACCGATCTGTTCCGGGAGTGGTTCCACTTCGCCGATTCCGACAAGCATTACTATCCCGATGCACTGGTGCCGGTTCACGCACCCTACAACTCGCACCTGCCGGAGCCTGACAATAAGATCGATCACCAGACCGCCCAGGCTTTCTGGGTAGACGTTTACATCCCGCCCGATGCCAACCCCGGCGTGATTGCGGGAAAGGCTCGGCTGGCGTACGGCCGCAGCACCGTCGTGGCGCCGATTCAGCTTACCGTGCTCGATCGCGTCATCTCCGCCAATGACGTGCTGACGATTGATCATAATTCCTACGGAAGTTCTTTCCTGGCTGAGGAATATCCGACCGCCTACCACAGTTATTCCGGCAACTGGTTCGAAAGCGACCAGTTCTTTCACTTGATCCACGCCTATCACCAGATCTTCTGCGAACACCGCGGGATCATGCACCAGCTCGGGTACGGGCATGCGGGAAAAGTGGGGCCGGAATTCGCTCCGGTGCTCGCGGGAACCGGTCGCAGCAGGCATGTGGCGGACTGGACGCTGTTTGACCGGCATTACGGACCGCTGCTCGACGGCACCGCCTTCGCCTCCAGCCGCCGTGGGCCACGCCCCATTCCTTTCATGTACCTCCCGATCAATCCTGAGTGGCCCGCTTCGTACGAATTTTGGGGCGAACCCGGATACGAAGCGGAATTTGTGAATGTGCTCCGCGACATGGAGGCACACTTCCGCGAGAAGGGCTGGACCCATACGGAATTCGAGGTTTTCTTCAACCACAAGAAGCGCTACATGGGCTTCCCCTGGGACGGCGATGAGGTGCGGTTTCCCAAGGACCTCCGCTATTTTCAGGAATACGGGCGTTTGCTGAAAGAGGCTCTGCCCGCGGACAGCCCCGTGCACTTCATCATGCGCGCCGACGTCAGTTGGGACATGGAAGAGCAATTCAAGGCCCTGAAGGGCGTGGTGAGGTTGTGGTGCTGCAGTGGGGGAGTGCTGAGTTTTTACCGGTATGTGCCCAAAATGCTCCGCGACAGGGGCGACATTGTTTGGTACTACGGCGGTCCGCCCACGGTCACGCAGAACGCCGCGGCCATCACCGAATTTCCCTTGCGCGCCTGGTTGTGGGGGGTGAACGGCTTCGTCCATTGGCTGGCCGTGACGCCGGGCGAGGATCCGTGGTTCCACTTTGACGGGGGAGGTACGGCGTTGGTCTACTCCGGCGATCGTTTCGGCCTCGAGCAACCGATCCCCAGCATCCGGCTGAAGATTCAACGCAATTGCCTTCAGGATATCGCCGTGCTCGACAGCTTGAAGAACCAGGAGCCGATGGATTTGCTGCGGAGTGAGGCCGCGCGCCGGTTCAATAATTCCGTGCTCGACGATTGGTGGAATCTGCGGCCGGCGATCGCGGACATTCCTTCGGAGCAGTGGCAGGGCAGCGACATCGATGCGGCCATGGAGCACACCAATAAGTCGCTGGCGCATCCAGGAGTTTCCGCCTGGTACAACGTCCACAAATATGCAATGCAGCTTGCAGGAGGGGCGAAATGAGAGCCGCTTACTTCTTGGTAATGGGGGCGTTGACCACCGCGCCCTGGGCGTGGGCACAAGAGGCCGCGGTTTCGACGGCCACGATGCAGCGGGAATTGGATAACGTCGCGCGCGTCGGTAGCGTGATGGTGGATGGCGACGTCTGCCAGAAAATCGTGACGCCGCTGGCGAAGGAGTACATGTTCAAGGTTGACCCCAAGGACCCGTGGCTGGCCGGCGATAATTACGACGTGAATGATGTGCCGTTCAACACCACCAAGAAGACGCTGATCCGCCTATCGCACCTGACGTCGTTCCCGTCGGACGTCAACCTGTGGATGCCCCTCGACGGCCACCCTGGGAAGATCCAGATGGTCATTCGCAACAAGAACGAGATGAGCCAGTTCTGGCGCTGGGGGGATATCGACCAGGATATGCCTCCACCCATGGAAAGCGTGCTGAAGACCGGCGAACGGCAGACGGTGTTGGACCGGCCGGGATGGGTGTCCGTCCTGGCCCCGGTCTATAATAGCCTAGGCGAAAGGGTGGGGCTGATTGAGGCCGTGGGCCGGGTCAGGCCTGACGCCCACGACAACGTGAAGTGAAGGGTCGCAAGCTGCTTTTTGACTTGCTTCGTAAAGGGAGTTTCTCTTATTCGGTCTTGCCATGGCTTTCCTTGCATCGATGCCTCCATATCGGAAAATGGCATCGATGGTCGCGCGAAACGAGGTCAGACTTTATTTCATTCAGTAAAACTGTAAACGATGTCGTGACACTTCTCGATGTAAACGATGTCGTGGCACTCATCACCTACTGCCTACTATCTTCTCCAGGCGCTCGCGCAGGTCCTGGCGGTCGGGCGCCAGGCGGATGGCCTCCTGATACTCCGCCATGGCTTTTTGGCGTTCACCCAAGTGCGAGTAGATGTCGCCCAGCATGGCGCGCAACTCGGAATTATCCGGCCGGCTCACCTTCACTTTTTCCGCGAAAACGCGCGCGTGCGCGTAGTCTTTCTGCTGGTACCAGTAGCGCGCCACAAGAAAATTGCCAATGGGCGAATCGGGGTTTAGCTGTTCCAACTTTTCCAGATACGGGTAGGCGCCTTTGAGGTCACCCGAATTAATGTCCATCTCTGCCAGGTCAGCATTCGGCTCCCAGCGATTGGGATCGATCTGCAAGGCTTTCTCGAAGAGCTCGCGCGCCGCCGCCGTGTTGCCCTGGTCCAGTTGGTGCTGCGCCTGCGCTGTGGGACGGTCGGCAGCGACGCGCCGGTCCAGTTGGTCGCGTTGGGCCTCGGTGATTTGCTGGAACTTCTTCAGGTACTCAATCGCGCGGGCGGCATCGCCCTTGCTTCGGTACGCCCGCCCCAGATCATAATAGATGGCGGGGAACTTGTCGCCGGAGGATTCCACCGCTTGCAGGCAGGCGATGGCAGCGTCCGCGTCGTGTACGGCCAGATAGGCGGACGCCAACTTCGAGCGGTATTCAGGATTGCCGGCGTCCTCCTGAACCGCTTTACGGAGGGATTCGATGGCGGCGGCGAAATTGCTTCGCTGGTAGAGTATTTTCCCCACTTCAAAATAGGCCTGAGGGTTTTGGGCTGATTCGGCGATGCTGGTCTGGAAGAACTTGAAGGCCACGTCGGGCTCACTCTTCATCACGTACGCCTGGCCGCGGTAAAGATCGATGCTGGCGTCGTGTGGATCGCTTTCCGACCAGAGGGTTAGAACTCGCAGGGCATCGTCGCTCTTTCCGAGGCGATAATAGACGTCGGCCAGCAAGCGTAGCCACGAAGGCGGCAGTTGGCGAATCGCGCGCTCATCCTGAAACACCGCCAGGGCGTGCTCCGCGGCATCGAATTGCACTAATTGCTCGAGCACGTGGGCCTGGAAGACCCGGTATTCCAGGCGGTCGGGAGCGAGGTGAACGGCCTCGACCAACTCGGAAGCGGCGTCCTCCAGACGGTCCGCCTGCGTCAGGGCCATACCGCAGAAAAAGTAAGGACGAGCATCCTGCGGGGCACCCTGCTTGGCACGATTGAGAACCTGCACGGCTTCCTGAAACTGACCCTTGGCGATGAGATTGACCCCTTCCGCAAGCGGGCCTTCCAACGGCGCCTCAGCAGTCTGTGTCAATCCGCGCGCGAGGAAGCAAGGACTCACCATAGAGGCACAGAGACACAGAAAGACTCCGAAAACAAAATGCCTGTGCACGTTCGATTGCTGATCCCCACCCGTCGCCATCGCAGCAGACCTTTTTTTGCCATTTCGGGTTCATTCTCTGTGTCTCTGTCTTGAAGTTCTTTTCGGGGATATGAACCTGGCAAAATTGAATATTAGCGCGACAAGGTGGGGAGGGCAAGGTTACGACAGAGGCCGTGCCGGGGCACGGCCTCTGTCAGTGAGGGTAGCCAGAGTCAGAATTCCAGCCGCAGCGACAATTGAATTTGGCGCGGGCTGTTCAGGGACTGGTTTTGCAGGCTCAAGTCCTGCAATCCGCTGCTGGAGTTCGGCGGGTTATCGTTCGGGTGATTGGTAAAATTAAAGAAATCAGCGGCAAAGCGCATGTCGAATTTTTCTCCGATCTTGAAGTGCTTATAAAGGGAGAAATCATCGTTCCAGGCGCCGGGGCCGATGATATTATCCCGGGGGGCGGGGTTGTAGAACCCACCGAAGGGAGCGTCGTAGCACATCTGACCACCGTTCGCCGCCTCATTTGCCACCGGCAACGGCACGGCGAGCTGCCCAACATATTGTCCTTCGCAGTTCGGGCCGGCCTCTCGCACCATCGGGGTAGCGAGTGTGCCCGAAGTGGCTACCGCCCCCGAAGGGGTAATGCCGGCGAACCACTGCTTGTATTTATCGCTGCTGCCAGGCCGGGTCACGGTTGCACGCTGGCTGGCCGAAATGCGGACATTGCCCGTCTGGACCAAACCGGAGTTGACGCCCATCCACAATCCGCTATGCCAGACGCCGATAGTCGCAACCTGCCAACCACCAATTAGATAGTTGAGCGGGGTGGATGCACTGCGCGCGAAATACTTGCCTTTGCCGAAGGGGAGGTCATAGATGCCATTGAACGTAACATTGTGAGGCGGAATCGTAGTGCTGTTGAAGTAAATGAGCCGTTCCCGCTGCGCGTAACTGAGGTCGGGCTCACCCAGGATCTCGAAATTCTCCGGCACGGGTTCCCCACCATTGCCGCCCAAGCTGCCGCTCCCAGCGCCGCCGTTAACCGAGGTGCTGGAAAGGCTGGAGCCTGAGGGGTCGTCAGTGTTAAGTTGCCGGGTGAAGGTGTAGAAGGCCTGGAAGGCGACGCCTCCGGCAAACTGCCGATGCACCTCCGCTTGGAAGGAATGGTCGCGGGAATAGCCGGTGTGGTTGTTGGCGATCACCGACCAATTCAGAACACCCCGCAATTGGTTGGTGTCGCTGGGTGGGATGAGACCGGTACGCACGGCATAGTTGTAATCGGGTTCCGGATCGTTGAGGGCGTAATTCTGCAAGAGGTTGTCGCCATAGGTGCCGATGTAGCTCAAGCGCATTCCCGTGTGTTTGGGGAGTTCGTGCTCGACGGTGAGATTCCAAGTCTGATCGCGGGAATCGTTCCAATTTTTGGCATCCCAATAGGTAACACCGTTGCCCTCGCTGGGCGCCTGGGCGCCCGCGTTGATATTCACCGTGGCAGGGGGCAGGTAATCGGTGGAGGCGGGCGCACTGATTAACGGATACAGGCCGAAGTATTTCCCGCTCGCGCCGCCGGGTACGTTGGTGTAAAGCCAGGGATTGGTCACGTATCTAAGGTTTATGGGCGGATTCGTCCGCATCGATTGCAGCAAGAGGTTCAGCGGCTCCGGTACGTAGTAGATGCCGTAGGAACCGCGGATCACCGTGTTGTGGTTGAGTTGGTAGGCCGCCCCGAGACGCGGGCCAAAGTCGTGATGGATTTGGTTGAAGAGCTTGGAAGGATAACCGGCCGAATCAGCCGTCTGCCACGTCAAACCCACGGCTGCCCAGGCCGCCAGCGCGGAGGCTGGGGCGCCGAGTGCAGTCATGGGAATGTTGCCGGGCGTCAGGACGGCGAACTTCTGGTCAGGCTCGTACGGCAACACCATCCGGTTTCTGGCCTCGCTGTAAGGCGTGAAGTCATCCCAGCGCAGGCCCAGGTTTAGGGTCAGGCGGGGGCTGAGTTTGATCTTGTCGGTGCCATACACGCCTATTTCGGTCTGGCGGAAGTAGAAAAATCCCCTGTTGTATTGGTTCGACAGGTAATCGGGAAGGCCCAGCAGCAGTTCGGCGAATCCACTGCCCGAGTCGGGGACGGAGCCGTTGCTTTGCGGGGAGTAGAGAGACGTATACGCCGGATCCCACTCGTGCTGACCCTGCGCTTGTTGCAGCTCCTCGATGTTGTTCTGTTCCTTCCGGCCGCGGAATCCGAACTGGAAGGTGTGCCTGCTGTGGGTCCAGGTGACGTTATCCTCGATGGTTTCGCTGGTCAGATGCTGTTGTTTGTTGTTGTCCGAGTCCCACTCACCGTAAAAGTTACCGCCGGATTCAATGGCGTACATCGTGGGCCATCCAGTTATACCGAAGGGATTCGGCGTGCCCAGTTTCGAGTCCCAATCGACGAAGTCCCCCACGGTTCCAGAATGATTGGGTTCGCGAAGAACCCCCACCAGTAATTCGTTCAGCCAGTTGGGGGAAATGGTGCGGGTGTAATTTACCGCTACGTTCGTCGTTTCGTAGTTGCGCACGCTGGTTCCCATGCCCGTACTGTCGCTGATAGGGTTGGCATAGTAGCCCCCCTCGAGGAGGGCAGTTTCCGAGGCCCGCGTATAGCGGACGGAGAGCCGGTCCTTGTCTGAAAGGTTCTGATCCCATTTGATCGTGGGTGAACCGTTGCTTTGAATTTTGGGGTACGTGGCATTGAAGTTCCCCGCGATTTAGGGGTTGTTGTTATTCGTGGGAAGTGCGGTCAGGGATTTCAATTCCATCGCGGTGGGGCTAAGGGGCCCCGGGATTTGATTGTTGGGGAACGCGGTCCGCTGAAAGGTTGTGGGGTTGGTCGTTTTCGGGTCGTATATGGTGAGGGGTTGGTTGGTTGAAGGGTCAAAGGCGTTGCTGAGGTCACCTCCCCACATGGCGACGGTCGGGACCTCACCATAGTCCGAAGAGACCCGCTGGCGAGAGCGTAAGGCTTCATAATCAAAAAACCAGAAAGACTTGTCCTTGCCGTTGTAAAGGTGGGGAATGTAAACGGGGCCGCTCAAGTAACCCCCGAACTCATTGCGGATGAGCAGGGGTTCCTTAAAGCCGACGGTGGGGTCGGTCCGCAATCGTGTGGCGCCAATCACCGAATTGTCGCGGAGATATTCATAGCCAGCCCCGTGGAGTTGGTTTGAGCCGCTGCGGGTGGCCATGACCACCGTGGAGGGTTGGTCGTAACGGGCGTCCGAACCCACGGTTTGAACGTTGAATTCCTGAATGGTCTCGATTCCGGGCTGGACACTGACAATGCCACCGCCGAAGCGATTCACCAGCGTCGCGCCATCCATGTTGATGTCGAGGGCGCCGACTTTCATGCCATTCACGCGGGCGCCCCCGGCGCCGCTCTCGACACCGGCCGTCAGATTGAACAAATTACCAATTTGGCGTCCGTTCAAGGGGAGATCGCGGACTTGGGCGGATTCCTTGACGTCGCCCACGACCCCGCTTTGGGTCTCAATCGGCGCAGCGGCCCCGGTGACCTCGACCACGGTCTTGCTGTTCCCTGGTCTAAGCGTGGGATTGACCACGGCGTTCTGGCCGACATCAAGGGTGAAGGTGCCTTCCCAGGTCTCAAATCCTTGTTTGTCGACCACGATCTTGTATTGGCCGATGGGCACCCCGCCGAAGTAATAGATTCCCACTTCGTTGCTTCGCCCTTTGGTTATCACGCCCGTCGCTACGTTGGTGAGCGTCACATCAGCCGCAGGAACGATCGCCTGGCTTACGTCCGTGACCGTTCCGGTGGCTGTTCCCTCTCCCGTTTGGGCCAACGATAGAGGAACCGAAAGAAGGAACCCAACCAGGCACACGCCCAGGAGTGCCATTAGCCTTGCCACGGTTGAACTGCGATAAGCCTTCTTCCCATTCTGCTTATTCATAACTCCGTTCCACCATCCTCTCCATTTGGAATTAGTCTGCCGCATGCGCCATCCGCGGATGCGGCCGCGGGTCAGATCGAATTTCCCATGAAAAGTGTTTCCTCAGCGGGGTAACCACGAACGGCCCCTTATGTTAAACGGCAAAGTGACCGAAACAGCCCTATTCCCGGTGTAGATATTTGTCAAGAGAAATTATCTTAACAATCCTGCTTAGTTGAAATCACCCCTCGGCACACCCGACCGAGAATCTCATGATGAAGTTCGAACGTACAACGTCTTTGATTTCATGGCGATACAATTCGTAAGGGCTAGGATGAACAGCCTATTTGCACTAGTATAGGGCGCACCTGGCCCAAACTCATGTGCTAAAGTCACCTAACCCATCCTTCTCGCAACCTAGCTGAGGCACTTCCCGTAGATCAATCTTCCGCACGCAGTTTTCCTTGTGCGACAACGAAGCCCCAATTGCTTCGGGTGCTGAGCTTCTCGCCCACGCCATGGTCCGTCAGGATCATGCTCCAGCCATCTTGGAGCAATGCCAAGTTGTGCTCGATGGGCGCGGGGTGATGTCGAAGTGCAAGTGAGATTCGGAGGGAGAACGCTTCGTCTCTATGCGCACCCGAGCGATTACGCACCGAACGCCCACCCAAATGGTGAAAAATCTGCCCTCGGGAGGACCCGAGGTACGCCGCACCCAAGGGCGTGTTTGCGCACTCCCGCAAAGTTGTCTCCTGGGCAAAAAGAGGAAAGCGGCGCATGATCGACGGTCAAGGGGGGTTCAAAGCTCTTGACATGCACTTGCACGAGGATTATGGTGGTTGCGTGCAGACTACAAACAACGCAAAGGTTGACCGGGCCGCTACGAAGACGATCGGCTTCAAGGATCTGAGACCGGCCAATCATAAGGTTCTCCGGGACATCAACGAAGTCATTGTCCTCAATATCATCCGCGAGCGGCAGCCGATTTCGCGGATCGCCATTGCCGAGTTGAGCAAACTTGAGCCGGGCACAGTTACACGTATCTTGCAGGGTTTTCTTCGGAACAGCTTGATATCCGAGGTGGGCTCGGGTCCGTCCACCCCTTTGGGCGGACGCAAACCCCGCTACGTGAGTCTCAATGCGTTGAAGCAATGCGCCATCGGCCTGGACATTGGCGCGCGGGAAACCGCGCTGGCCCTCAGCGATTTCAACGGACAGATCCACGACTTCCGGCGGATCTCCAACACCAAAGATCCCGGATCGACCCTCACCGCGGCGGCCGCTGAGCTTGCCTCGCTCATGCAGCGCGTCAACGGGTATGAAGAGTTTGGTGGAGTCGGCGTAGGTCTGATCGGTCTGGTCGATTCCCAAGAAGGAATTATTTGGGAGGGAGAAAACCTGGGCTGGCCCGTGCCGGTCGAAGTGGGCAAGATTTTGCGATCGAAGGTTCCGGATGTCCCCTTCTATTTCGAGAATAACGCCCGCCTTTCCGTGCTGGGAGAAATATGGTTTGGCACTTCGCGCCTTTCCCAGGTTCAGAATTTGGTATTCATAGACGTCAATGAAGGGGTCGGAACCGGGGTTATTATCGATGGCCAACTGTATAGAGGTTACCGCAATGGAGCGGGAGAGTTTGGACATGTTTGCATCGATCCGCGCGGCCCGAAATGCTCCTGCGGCAGCTACGGATGCCTCGAGGCCTTTGCTTCAGACGTGGCTACTGTCGAGCGCTACGCCCAGAAAAGTGGAGGTCCAAGTGCTCCGCCGGTCGACATGAAACTCATCGTCGACTTGGCCAACAAGGGAGACGCCTATGCCGTCGCGACTATCCGGGAGACGGCGCACTATCTCGGACTGGGTCTGGCTCCCATTATTTACGGGCTCAGTCCCGAAAAGATCGTAGTCGGTGGCACGATCACACAGGCTTGGCCTCTGGTGGAAGAAGAAATGTGGAAGGCCTGTGCCGAACGTGTCTCGGAGCCCTTTCGCAAGAACACCACGCTGGTAGCTTGCTCCACGCGGCACAAGGCCAGCCTTCTGGGGGCGATCAGCCTGGTGTTAGCCCAGAATTTTGCCGCTCCTGAAATTTTCGCTGCGCCTTAATTCCCGCGAAATTATTCTGGAGTCCCTCCGGCATAAGGAACGACTGAACGTTGGGCGACATACCCCAACGAGCCTCACGAGGAAACAAAAATGAGAAATAGCCTCTCACGACGCCAACTCCTATCCTGGACGCTGGCAACAGCAGCGGGAAGCCGATTTGTGCCGGCTTCGGTGCAGGCCATTACCGACAAGCCATCGTCGTTAAATTTCGATGGCCTCAAGGTAAGCGACGCGACGTTTAGTTTTCTCCAAAAGTGCGCACGTGATGATGGAGGCTTCTCACCCTCGCCCGATCCGCAATACCAGGGCAACTCCGACACGAAGGAAAGCGACCTGGCTGCGGTCACCTATGCCGCGACGCTGGCAAAGACTGTGACGTGGGAACTGCCGCATCGGGAGAAGTCCGTGGAGTTCATCCAGCGTCACCAGCTACCGGAGGGGACCTTCATCAATCTCCAGGGAGACGTGAACCCGCAGGAGGACCTAGCGATCCTCTACAACACGACCCAAGGATGCGTGGCATTGCGAGCCCTGGGGGAGAAACCCAAAGTCGATCCCGCCGATGCATTGGACCGTTTCTTCGCTAAGGATCTCTTCAAGAAGCTTCCCTGGTATACCCTCAGCTTCTATCCGCTACTCTATGCTGCCCTGGGCAGGCCCTTCCCTCAAGAGTACCGTGGGTCCATCGCGCGTTACATTGCGCAGAACCAGGCAGCGGATGGTTACCTCGGCGACCACGTTGCTGCCACCTTCCACATGGTTCACTTTTTCAGGCTGATGGGTGAGCCCACGCCACGCGCGGACGCGATCGTGAAACGGGTCCTCACTGACCAAAGGCCGGATGGCGGCTGGCATCTTAAGGCACCGGACTGGGACGTTCACGCGTGCTTTGACGCTGTGTTTATCCTGCGCCAGTTGAGTCGGGATTCGGCAGCATCGCGCGCCGCGATTAACCGCGCCGCGGAGTGGGCGCTCACTTGCCAAAACTCGGACGGTGGATTTGGTCATTATCCCGGATGGCACTCGGATATGGACGCTGTCTACTTTCAGCTTGGAACGCTGATCCAGGCGGAACGAATCCCCGGGGCAAAGTATGATCTTCCCGATGCCGAGACCCTCAGTTGGGGACACGCGATGAAGCCCGGAAAGCTCTACGCCCGCCCCAAGGAACACTGACTTGGGGCACACGAGGTGGTCACCGTGGCAGTGGATCGAGTGACCCTGGGTACCGCCTTCTTCACGTGACCCGTATTTCATCCGAAAGCCGATTCCACAGGGTCGACCTGGCATAGATGCGCATTCGCTACGAGCGGGATCTTAACGTACCGTAGCTAGGATCTCGCTTTGCTCCGACGCCCACTTATCAGGCCGTTCTTAGCCAACCCATCCCGATGAAGCCTGGATGTCTGGCGAGAGGGGGATCGACAGGAACCGGAGGAAGTGCCATTAGCCCGAATTCGTAAGTTGAACTGTGATTTGAAGGGCTAACTGCCGTCATCGAGCCGTCCCTTTACCCTGTTGCTGGCGGTTGAAATTCCAACTTGCGCGAAGTTGGAATTTCATAGTGCAAGAGTTTG
>Ga0209517_10006228_pt1 | contig 14821 bp, 15 predicted proteins | sample PeaSoiMetSII2010_FD_187695 | JGI IMG/M metagenome (GOLD analysis project Ga0209517, IMG submission 187695) | Peat soil microbial communities from Weissenstadt, Germany - SII-2010 (SPAdes) (version 2) | ecosystem: Environmental > Terrestrial > Soil > Wetlands > Peat | place: Germany... | reverse complement strand
CCCGCCATAACGATTTGAGCACCCGCTCGGTGCGCTCGACTTGTTGCAACGCTGAGTTGAGCGATTCGCCGCCCTCAGGCAGGTCCGAAATGTTTCCCACGAAAAAACGGCTGATATGCCTTTGGCTGAAGACCGCTTGCAGGAGAATGACGACGGTCTGCTCATAAGGATACCATCGGTGTTGGAGCACCTCCTGCAGAAAGCTGTGACGGATGGCAAAGAACTCGGAGCGTGGACGCTCAGTGAAGCGGCGAATTTCCTGGGCCTCGATGGGGAACCAATTATAAAGCAGGGCGAAAGTTCCATAGGTGTCAATCAGTTGCTTGGAATTGCTGTAGTCGGTGGCGATTTCGCCGATACAAAGGTCCTGCTCCAACTCGAGGATGATTTCCGGCAGGTCGTGCAAGCGTCCCAAGACTTCCTGGCCTGTGGGTGTCCCGTAGTTAAAATCACCAGGAATCAGCCAATACACGTCGCCTGGCGCGCCGCGTTCGAAAGCTAGCGCCAAGCCCGAGTACCACATCTGGCAGGTGTCCACGCACCAGGCATCCAAAACCTCCGAATGCCGGGTGAGGGTGTTTTTGCGGAAATCGAGGAAGGCTTTGTCCTTTTCGTTGGAGAAATGCGTCTTGCGGTCTAAAACAGTGATCGGGCGGGCGTACCTGCTTTTCTTGGCGTCCAAGCGTGCCACCAACTGGTAAAGACCAGACAGGTCCGTGTAGTCAGCCGGCTGGTGGAACGGATAAATGATTACCGGATGAATTTTCCCGAGGGCGGCGGATTTCTTGGCCGGCGGGTGGGCCAGCGGGGTGAGGGAGTCGATTTTCTTCATAGGGTCGCTTCTATTCGGGCGCGACGGATTGCCGGGATTGCTTTTTGGCCGCCTGATGGGATTTGTCGGCGAGCATCCGCTGCTTGGCGCGGCGGCTGCGACGTCGCTTTTGGCGGCGGATTTTCTCGGCCGCGGCTCGCTCCGCGACGACGAAACCCTTTTGGCGGGCCTCGAGCTTATCGAGCAACAGGCGGCGGGCGAGAAAGCGGTTGAGGCCCTGCTGTCGAGTGGCCTGGCACTTAACCTGCAGGCCGGTCGGGCGATGGAGCAACATGACACAGGTAGCGGTTTTATTCACATTCTGGCCGCCGTGGCCGCCGGAGCGCACAAAGGTCTCCTGGAGATCCGCCTCGCGCAGACCCAGCAAGGCCATGCGTTTGGCCAACTGATCTTCTTTTTCGACCGTGACCGGAAAGGCGCTCATGAACGGAGTCTAGCCGTTGGCCATGTCCACCGCAAGAGAGCGTGCAAAGAAGCAAAGAAAAGCCCCTTCCGGTCCTGCCGGAAGGGGCAGGGCGCGTCAGTCCGTGCGAGCCGTTCGTGCGCCTCCGAACCTACCCCTGCCGCCCGCGGTGTTCGGCGGCGGGCAGGGGACCGCCCGCGTTGCCTGGTCTGAGGCGGGGCCTCGTTAGAATTTATAGGCGATATCCGCCAGTAAAATGTAGCTGTTGTCTTTGCCGCCCGGGGTGCCGGCGACAGTGCCGCCATAGGGCCCCGACGCATCGGCAGCATGGTCCCAGCGGAACTCGAGCCGCGTGAGAACGTTTTTCCAGAGATCATACTGGAGGGTGCCAGTGAACTCGTACAGCTTGGTGGCTAGGAACGGAGTTAGAGCATCGGACTCGGCATATTCCCATCGGCCGTAGAAGCCCAGTTTCTCGGTGAGCTGATAAGACCCATAAACACCAAAGACACGAGCCCTGGCGTAGGCGTCGGCCAAAGTGCCTCCGGCGACTGCGGCTACCGTGGGGGCTTGTTCCGGGACCTCGGCATAATCGAAACAAGCGCCAAACTTCAGGCCCGTGACGGGGGTATTGATCGTGGCGCCTACGTAGTAGCTTGTTTGATTGGCGCCAACCCCATTGTTGACTGAACCCGCATTGAAGCCGTTGATGATGCAGGCGCTCAGGGTCGAACCCGACAGGAAGGACATATTCGTCGGTGCGGTGAACGTGATCGACCCCATGTAGGTTTTATAGGACTCAGCCTCAGGCCCTTGGCCCGTAGCCGGGACGGTCGTTCCGCCACCCAAAAAGGCCCGTCCATTGATGGTCGGGCCAAAGGTATCGGCGACGCCTACCGTAGCCGAAACGGCATCGCAGAATTGATAGGTGGCCTGAACGCCGGTGTGCGTCGTGGGTTCAATGCTGTATCCGTAGGAACGGGTAACGTTCGGGTTGTTGACTGACTCGAAGACCTCGTACCCGATGATCGTATCCCACACCCCCACCTTAAAGTCCAGGCCGTTGCCGATGGGCGCATGCAAAGCCACGTAAGCCTGTTTGACCGCAAAGTCACCGGTCACGCCCGTGGATTGCGTATGGAACGCGTCTGCATCGGGTCCGAAGAGCAAATCGGCCTTGTAACCAGCACCCCAGGAGTCAGTCGGAACGACGTCTCGAGCGATGGTCAGCTTGACTACGTTAAGGTTGAAGCCGTCGGCTTTGCCGGGGCCGCCGAAGGCATAGGAGGGCACATTGGCATCGCCGGTGCCCAGGTTCCATTGAGCCGACGTATCGACATAACCGCTGATCGTGGTTGCCGCGAGCGCGGAGAGGACCGCGTTTGTGCTTTCATCTGCGTGGGTTACCGCCGGGAGACTTATCACGCCGGCGCCGACAAGGGCTAATGTCCATGCATTATACTTCATGATGTTTGGTTGATTATTGAGTTTTGGCTAAACACAGCATGCGTGACATCTTGCCTGCCACTTGCCGTCTTTGCCGTTATTGTCGCGCCCTATGGCACGTGTTGTGCCAAAGGAGACAAAATGCGCTAACTCGTTGCAAGTCAATTTGTTGCAGATTTCTTCCCGATGTTAAAATTGTGTTAACTCCCGCCGATTCTTGCGCTTCCTGCTCAATATTAACCACCGAAGACGCAAATGGGCCAGGGAGGCGGGGGACAGCCTAAGCGCTCTTCGGCAGGGTTGGCGAAGTCTTAGCGCGTACGCGCCAAAATGGCACACATGAGATCCGGCAACTCCCCGTAAGTGAGACAAAATGGCGCTAATTACAAAGGAGTTCCATCGGTCAATAATCCAGTAAGTCATTTATAATCAATGGCTTATCAGCATACGGCTTGATTGGCACGGAGAAAGCTTGAGGATATTCCAGCATGACTGCAAGATCAACAAACTAACAGCGAAAGGAAGCAAAATGAATTACTTAAGCAGATGGCAGAGACCGGAATTGGCAACGTGGGCTGGCTTCGGACGTTTATCCAGCCTGCGAGATGAAATTGACCGTTTGTTCGAGGCGCCTCTCAGCGAACTGGCGCACACCACGCAATTATTGAGCGGCTGGACGCCCGCCCTGGACGTGTTTGAGGACAAGGACAACCTCGTCGTTAGAGTCGAATTGCCCGGAATGAAGCGAGAGGACATCGACGTCTCGCTGCACGACGGCACCTTGAGCATCTCGGGCGAACGCAAGAGCGATAACAAGTATGAGGACGCGGAGGTATTCCGTACCGAGCGGTTCTTTGGGCGCTTCCAACGCAGCGTGAGTTTGCCGACGCCCGTGGCCAGCGATAAGGTCAAGGCGCAGTACACCGACGGGGTCCTTACAATCACGCTACCCAAGACGGAGGAAGCCAAGCCGAAACAAATCGAAGTCAGCGTGAGCTGATGGATTAATCGTCAATCAATTCCAGAAAGGAGCAGGCGATATGAAAGCAATGGTTCAAAAAGAAACACAACCCAACACCGACCACCGGAAGGAGCAGGAGTTCGTCACCCCTGAGGTCAACATCTTCGAAACCAAAGACGGTTATGTGCTCGAAGCGGAGATGCCGGGAGTAAACAAGGAGGGCCTTGAAATCACGCTCGAAGGCACGGAGATCACGATCGTCGGGCATCGGCGCCACGAACCGCTGTCCGGCACGCCCTTGGTGCGCGAGAGCCCAGCAGCCGATTACCGGCGCGTTTTCGAATTGGATCCCGCGATCGACACAGGCAACGTCTCCGCCCGCATGGATCAAGGCGTTTTGACGTTGACGCTGCCCAAGTCCGAAAGAGTCAAACCTCGCAAAATCACGGTGAGTTAAACTGCCAGGGGCGAGAGGGACGCAGCCTCGCTGCGTCCCTCGCCCGTCAAGTCGGGACTTCTCATCCCCAGTGTGCCCCGGTGGTGCCCTGAGGCCGGTCGTCGCGCTATTTCGGGGCGTTTTCAGCCTCCATCGAACTCACCAAGTCCTTCTCCGCCAGCACCCAATCTTCGAGGGTTAGGGGACGATCCGGCAACTTGTCGCGAAACATCTCGTAGGCGTGTTGGCGCACCAAGGCTTTGGTGACCCCCGGTGTGACCGGGTTCGGTTGCTCAACGGGCTCACCTTTTTTGCCTGCTTTCTTTTTCATCGCTGCTCCTTTCATCATCTTTAAACTAATCCGCTTGGCCTGACTTGCAAGGGCTATCGGGGCTTGAAACCAGAGTTTGCCCGGCACAAGATGCCCGGATGGTCAAACACTGTGAGGCAGGGTGCCGAGAGCCCGATCTCCACCGCATTCGGCCGTTCCTGGTTGCGTTGTTGCTGTGGTTGGCGCCTCAGTTCCTTTTCGCCCAGTCCACCTCTTTTCGGTTCGCTTGGCTGAGCGACACCCACGTAGGCGCGACAAGCGGCGAGGAAGACTTGCGAGCGGCGGTGCACGACCTCAACTCGATGAGTGGCCTGAGTTTCGTGCTCGTGTCGGGCGACGTCACCGAATTCGGTTCACTCGAGCAGCTTCGCTTGGCTAAGACACTCCTGGATGGGTTGAAGGTCCCGTGTTACGTCATCCCTGGCAACCATGATACTAAGTGGTCGGAATCCGGCGCCACGGATTTCCTGCGGTTATGGAAACGGGATCGGTTTGTCTTCGAGCATGGCGGATTATGTTTCATCGGGTTGCATCAAGGGCCGATCATGAAGATGGGCGACGGCGACTGGGCTCCCCAGGATGTGCGCTGGCTGGAGCGCCAACTTAAAAATCTGCGGGATAAAACGCAGCCGATCGTTTTCGTCACTCATTATCCTCTCAACGACAGCATTGCCAATTGGTACGTGGTGCTTGATCTGCTCAAGCAATACAATACGCAGGTGATCCTCTGCGGCCATGGCCACGCCAACCACCATTACTCTTTCGAAGGAGTTCCCGGGGTTATGGGCCGCTCAAACCTGCGCGACCGCGCCCCGGTAGGCGCGTTCAACCTCGTCGAGGTCAAGGACGGCTTGATGACCTTTGCGGAACACAAAATTGGCCAGCCAACGCTCGCGCCGTGGTATTCGGTCGCGCTCGAAAGACACGCTTATGGTGCGGACACGAACCACTATGCCCGGCCCGATTTTTCCGTGAACGCGCGATGGCCGAAAGTTCAGGAGCAATGGACTTTTCAAACTGGCTATGCCATCGCTGGGTCGCCGACGTTGTGGAAAGACCTGGCATTTTTCGGAGATGCCTCCGGGGCGCTCTATGCGCTGTCCTTCCGTGATGGCAAGGTTCGATGGCAATTCAAAACCGCGGGTCCCGTTTACTGCACCCCGGAAGCAAGTGACGGGGTGGTGGCGTTCGCGTCCACCGACGGTAATATCTACGCGCTAAGGGCCACTAATGGCGCCGAGGTTTGGCGCTACGAGACCGCCCGGCCGATCGTTGCTTCGCCAAGGATCGTTGATCGCGTGCTCTACATCGGTTCGAGCGAGGGAGAATTCCGCGCGTTCGATCTGGCATCCGGTCACCTGGACTGGCATTTCGACGGCGTGGCTGGATTTGTCGAGACCAAGCCACAATTCTATGACGGCAAAGTGATCTTTGGCGCTTGGGACGAGCATCTTTATGCACTGGATGCGAAAAGCGGAGGCTTGGCCTGGAAATGGCACGGTGACCGAGCGGGCGCAATGTATTCCCCCGCCGCTTGCTGGCCGATCGCCGCCGAAGGAAAGATCTTCATCGCCGCCCCGGACCGGAAATTGACGGCAGTGGATGCAAAGACGGGCGACACAATTTGGCGCACGGGTGCTTACGTCGTCCGTGAGTCCATTGGCTTGAGCGAAGATCAGAGCCTGTTTTACGCCCGTGCCATGACCAATTTCATTTATGCCTTTTCCACGGCTGCCTCCCAACCGGAGAAACGCTGGGAATTAAATGCGAAGTTCGGCTACGACATTAATTCTGCCATGCTCGTTGAGAAAGGCGGTGTGCTCTTCTATGGGACAAAAAACGGCCTGCTCTTGGCCATGGACGCCAAGTCGGGCGCTCTCCAATGGCAGCACAGGATCGGCGTTGGCGTGTTGAACACGGTAGTGCCCCTCAGCGGTTCGGAGGTGTTGACAGCCGACGTGGACGGGAAGGTATCCTTGATCCGGGCCGGCGACTAACTTGATTTCCACTGCGGAGCAACTAGGTTAATGGCGATGCGCAGCCGATTGGCGTCGAGCAAAATCCTTTGGGTCTGGGCCGTGGTCTTGATAACCAGTCTCGGCGTGGAGGCGAACCCCCTGAAAGAGCCCAAACGCACGGTCAACGGCTACGCGATCGATCTAACGCCGCTGTTCCGGTGGTGGGCCAAGCATCAAGGCGAGCGACCGCTGAAAGCCTGGGTTCAGGTCACCGGCCCGATCGTCGGCACGAACAACCTCGGTTGGATCCTGAAGGCGCGAGTGGAGAGTTCCGGAGAGGGTGAAACGGAGGACAAGCCCAAGACTTCTGCCAATGGCGAGACGAGGATCATTCTAACCCACCCTCCGATCCAAGAGTTCGCCGATTTTCAGAAGCTCCTCGAACAACGGAAAGCTCTGACGGACGAACAAAGCCAGCTCTCCGCGCAGGTGGCAGACGCAAAGAACCACAGCCAGCAACTATCCCAGGAGCAAGCCGACTACCGTGCCCGCGGGGTTCGGGCGCGCGGTATTTCCCAGCAGACTCATTATTGGAATCAAACCGGCGATGAAGCCAAAGCACGACTTAAGGACATCGAAAAGCAACTCGAAGAGCTTCGCGCCAAGTTCACGAGCTATCCAGATGCGGCCAAGTACTCGGTGGACACCTTCGCTCTGGATCTCAGGCAGGAGTTCGCCGGGATGCACGTTTACGAGCGGGGCTTCGTTTGGAAGTGATCGGCGATCTGCTTCTCCCACCTGTCGGTGTGTAACAACCCCCATTCGCTGAACTGGCGCTCGCGAAGGGCGAAGTTGTTCGCCCGGAGGGCAGCGTCTGGAACCGTCAGGGTTCGGGCCGGAAGGTGAGTAAAAAGACGAAAGAAGGCGTACATCATCCAGTGAATGAGCTGAGCGCGGCGGCGGCGCAGCCCTTGGGCAGGCACCTGAAAATCTGCCAGCAACCAGACCGCCTCGGGCCTTGCGGCATCCGCCAGGGCAGCAATCACCCGCTCGAGTTGCTCCGGCCGGAAGCAGTCCAGAACAAAGTGGCTGACGATCAGGTCGAACGCGTGCCGCGACGGCGTCCAGGCAAGCACATCGGCGTGAACCCACTCGGTGTGGAGGAGGTTCAAACCGCCCGCCCGGAGGCGAGCCCGCGCCAACGCCAGCATTCGGGCGCTGGCATCCACACAAGTGATGCTAGCCTGCGGGAGCGCTCGTCGGCATTCGAGAAGAAAGCGGCCGTTACCTTCCCCCACGATGAGAACGTTTTGGCAATGGGTGACCTGGCTCAAAAAGGCCGTTCTGCAGCGTTGCAGCTTGCTCCCGGCCAACACGAACTCCATCCATCGGTAATGCGGCGCCAGCGCATCAAAGCTCATGCGACGAGAAACGGCGGCAAAGTCCATGCCGATGCCACCAGAGCCCGGCCAAAATGCCGCCCACGACATACGCCACCACATCCCAAGGATCACCGACCGTCCAAGGCATGATATGGGGGCCGATCACCTCAAAGAGGATGGACCAAACGACCAAGTTAAGGGCGATCTCGCCCGGAGTTGGAAGCAGGTCGTGTGAGCGCAATCGCAGCCAGCGATGGAGCAACAGCAGGGGTGGCAAGGCGCAGGGAATCAGCAGCACGTCATTGAAGTGATCATGGAGAAAGGCGCTGCGGACCCGAGGCTTGAGAAGCCAGCGGTTCAGCGCGTAGAGCGAACAGGTGACCAAAAACAGGCGGTCTCCCAGGTAGCGGAACGAATTCAAAGCAGCGCCAGAATCACCAAGCCGAACACCACTGCCACGGCGATTTTCAATAGCAACACCGTCATAAAACTTGCAAACAATTAAACCGACTTCGCAAATAACCTAGCACGCAGGGGCTTGGCAGGCGAGTGGAATGTGTGTGGAGCGTGGAGCGGGCAGCAGGACGAAAAGATCGCGGGACATTGAATTTTTCGAGCCCGCTATCGGTTTTATCGATTTGGCGAAGGCCACCTTCGGCTGTCAAGCTGGCCGTGGGTCATGTTTTTGGAAAAGTGGTATCTCGACGCAGTTTTTCCGGACGGAACCGTTTGGTTTGGCTACCGTGCCCGGCTTCGGCTATGGAGGTGGCCGTACCTCTTTTGGGGCTCGGGTTGCGAAGTCGCCCCCGACGGCAAAGAGCGGAGGGTTTCTCTCTGGAAGGAGTTGGCCGAGCCGTGTTTGGAGAACGAACAATGGCAGTGGCGGGGACCAGACGGCTTCCAGGCTCGCTGGCATCCCTTCGCTCCCAAGATAGAACTGGTGCTGGCCGCGGAGGATCGGTTCAGAGTGAGTTGGGACTGCCTCGCCCCGGGGGCCGCCGTGAAGAGAACCCTTGGCAATGGGAGCGGGAGCTCGGCCGCTCAGGACTCCCTCTCTCCTGGCCTCGGCTACCTCGAGCACCTCCGAATCGAGTCCACGCGGTCGGAACTGCCATTCCGGAAACTCCGGTGGGGACGAGCCCACGCCGGACACTCGAGTCTGGTATGGATTCATTGGGCACGCGGGCGAGATCTGTCTGTCGTGTGCGAAGACGGCGTTCAGGTAGATGGGAGAATAGAACTGCTACCGGAGGGCGGCGTGCGCGTGCAAACGACGCGAGGCGAATGGGAAACTGGCAGAGCCAAGCCGCTGGGCGACCTGCGCCATTTGTTTCCCCGCTGGTTGTTTCGGCTCGCTCCCGGGATGGTCCCAGTGCAGGAGCGCAAAATGACCGGACCGGTTCGATTGAAGACCAACTCGGGCGAGGTCACGGGATCAGGCGTCTGGGAGGAGGTGGAGTGGCCATGAGCCTTTCGCCTCGCACCGGCAAGTGCCTCTATGGCGCGTTCTTCACGGTGGCGGTGCCGTGTGGCTTGTGGTTCTGGAACTCGCGCTTGAGCTGTCCTTTCCCGGCCATACATTCGGTCTGGCTCGGCGCGCTACTGCTGGCAGCCGGGGGCTTGCTCATTCTTCTCGCGATGAAGCGCCTGTGGCTTGATGGTGGAGGTCTGCCCATGAATGCCTTCCCACCACCGCGCGTGGTAACGGGTGGTGTGTACGCTCTCGTTCCCCATCCGATTTACTGCGGGTTCGTCGCTTGCTGCGCCGGCGTCGCAGTCTGGTCGAACAACGCCAGTGGCCTTTGGATGGTCACGCCGGTGGTTGCCTTGGCCTGCCTTTCGCTCGTGCTTGGCTATGAGCGACCGGATCTGCGCCGTCGTTTCGGCTCGCAGCTTCCCACGCCGTGGTTGGGCTTGCCCACGGGCGATGGCTTTTTACCTCTCCCACGCCGGCTGGGCTCGGCACTGGCAGCGCTCATCCCCTGGGGACTCTCGTATTGGGCCATCAAGACCATCGGCGTGCCTGCTGACGCATTCGAGACGAGGCTAAGCTGGGAATGGGGGATTCCGGTTCTGCCTGCGACGATGCTGGTTTATGCCAGCATTTACTTATTGGTGCCGCTCACGTTCCTGCTCTGCGCCGACCGCGCGCAAATGCGTCGCTTGGTAGTGAGCGTGTGGCTGGCAACGGGACTGAACACGCTCCTTTACCTGGCGGTGCCGGCCACCGCGGCTTTTCGCGCCGTCCAGTCGCAGGACTGGATGAACCGATGGCTGGTGTGGGAGCAGCAATTGGCCGGCCCGGCGGCCGGCTCCTGCCCAGCATTCCATGTGATCTGGGCCGTCCTCTGCGCGGCTTTCTTGGCCCGCGGGCCCCTTTGCCGGGTGGCCTGGCTGTGCTGGGTTTGGTGCGTGGGCCTTTGCATCTCCTGCCTGACCACCGGCATGCACAGCCTGGCGGACGTGCTGTGCGGCCTGCTGGTGGGCGCCTTGTTCGTCAATCCAGATGACTTGTGGCGGCACTTGTTCAAGGCCACTGAACAGTTCAGCAACACCTGGAAAGCCTGGTGCTTCGGCCCACTCCGAGTGATGAACCATGGCCTCTGGGCGGGGCTAGCCGGCTTCACCGTTCTGCTAATCACCGGGCTATCGGCGGACGCCCGAAACTTGGGGTGGATCGCCGGAGTTGCAGGTTGTGCACTCATTGGAGCTGGACTGTGGGCCCAATGGGTCGAGGGATCCTCCGGGCTCTTGCGCCCGTTCGGCTATTATGGTGCTGTCCTTGGCGGACTGCTGGCGCTGGCATCAGTGGCGTGCGTCCATGGCCCAGTCGCAGATCTAACGGTTGCGTTTGCGGTGGCCGCGCCATGGACCCAAGCGATTGGACGACTGCGCTGCCTGGTCCAGGGCTGCTGTCATGGCCGGCCGGTCCGGTGGGGCATCCGCATTATCAACCCTCACTCGCGCGTCGTCCGGTTGGCTGGCTTTTCTGGAAAGCCTATCCACCCGACCCAGCTCTATTCGATCCTAGCGAACCTCGTAATTGGCACTCTCCTGCTGCGGCTTCGGGTTGCGGGTGCCGGAGCATTCCTGATTGCCGGGCTCTACTTGGTCCTGGCAGGCCTGGCGCGCTTCGTTGAGGAGGCCTACCGGGGAGAACCTCAGACCCGGTGCTGGGCGGGCTTGGCCCTCTACCAATGGATGGCCGCAGGAAGCTTCGTCCTCGGCATGGCGGTAATGGCCCTCCCGGGTCCAACGCTGCCTCCCATGCACCCACCGGGGCTCTGGCTCTTGATCAGCTCGCTACTTTGGGCTTTGATTTGCGCTGGCGCTCTGAGCGTGGACTTGCCTGGGTCTAGCAGAAGATTTTCGCGGCTGAGCGGTTGACTGGGTCGGGTAGGTCAGTGCCTTTACGTGGCGCGAGGTTCGCGTCGAGGAGAACATCCGCGACCTTCATGCTTCTCGGTGGTCAGGATCTTTCGCGACGAGATGCAGCAGCGAGTTCTGGAGATTAGCGCGCGCCTGTTTCTCGTATTTGGCGAAGAATGGCTCAGTCGAGTAAATGCGTTCACGTGCCAAGAAGCCCTCAAGGATATCCGCCCGTTTGGCAATGAATGTGGTCTGCGGAACCCATTCGTATTCGCGTCGAATTTGAGCCTCGTACTCCTGGAACCGTTCCGTCGGGCGGCCCAGGATGCTCAAATCCACATCAACGAGGAGCGGGGCGTCCGGATGCAAAGAAGGATCGTGCGTCTTAGTCGCCATAATTAGCGCGCAGACCGAAGCGCCCAAGTTCCCGTCGCCACCCGCTGCAGAAATGCACCGCTTCGCCAGGTCGGCGCTGCGCTCCTCATTGTCTTGTGCGTGGGTGTCGTAAACGGCGTCATGAAACCATATCGCCAATTCCAGCGCGACTGGCTGCCGCGCGAGGTGCCTTGCGGAATCAAATTCGGCCAGGCACTCATCGATGTGCCGTAGCGTGTGATAATGCCGATGGGGCTGAGCGTAAAGAGAAGCCATTTCCTGGTAGGCGAGGAGGGGCTGGCCTTGGGCGTTCACCTCCCGCCAGAGCTCAATCCACCGGTCTGGTTTGGCAGCGTTCAAAGGTGAAACTGCAAGAGCCGCTCGTAAACCGCCGGAGGCACATACTTACGGACGATCCTCCGCCAACCCACCGGGCCGATCAGACCTCGCACCATGCTGGAGCTGACTTCGGCGATGCCGCGCGGCGGCATCAAGAACACCGTGCAGATGTCAGAATCCAAGTCGCCATTGAGGTTCCGCATGGTGCGTTCGAATTCATAATCGCTCTCCGTCCGAATGCCTCTGAGAATATGGGTGGCACCGACTTCCTGCGCGTAGTGAATGAGATAGCGATTGGAGAACGAGGCCACAGAGACGTTCGAAAATTGTTTCGTGGAGTGACGGAGCATCACTAGACGGTCTTCCAGGGGGAAAGTGTATTTCTTATCCGGGTTCACGCCCACCGCAACGGTCAGCCGATCAAAGAGCCGCGCGCCCTGTTCGATCATCCACAAATGCCCGATGGTGAGGGGATCGAAACTGCCCGCATAAACGCCGATTTTTTGCTGCCGCTTCTGTGCTTGCATAAGCGGCAACGTAACAAGTTAGCCCTTGTCCTTCAATTTTGAATTTTGCCCGGGTCCGTAGGCCAGGTTAGGCCGCTCCCGTCGGTCGGAGTCTCACGGTTAGATAAAAATTGCCAATGCCAAAATCATCGAGCAGCACTCGCACCACATAGTCCTGCCGCAGTCCGGCCGGGTAGGCCACCTCCAAAGGATGCTCCACGGCCAACGCGCCTTGCCCCTGACACCGCCAGCATTCGTAGTAACCAACTCCGCCCCGACCCTGGCACCGCGGGCAGGTTTCCCGCCCCGGTACCAAAATACCCACACTCCCGCCGCTAAGGGCCTCCTCGGAGGACAAAGGCACATCGACTGTCAGGCTCTCAAGATGTTCGGCTTTCGGCCGGCTTGACAAATCGAAGTTGCCCCAGAACCGCTCGAACAGCTCCTCGAACGAGGGCTCAAAGGTCGCGAACGACCGCGCCAGCGAGACCTCGCGGAACCCGCTCGCCGCCTCGACCTCCCGGAACGGCTCAGCCGAAGGCGGGGGACCTCCCCGGGCTTGCCGACGCTCGATGGGGATCGCCCGAGCCTCACGATCATAAACCGCGCGCCGTCCCGAGTCGCCCAGAACGCCGTACGCTTTCTGAAGTCCGAGGAAAGCCTCACTGTTTGAACCCGACAAGGCGGGATGCAACTCCATGGCGCGGCGTCGATACGCAGACCGAATTTCGCCAGCGGTCGCCTGCCGCCTGACTTGCAGAATCACATAGTAGTCCTCTGCCATAATCGCCTCATTCTTTTTTTGCAAACTCAACAAATGTTCAAGGACCCGCCGCCCAACTACTGATTAACACTGCTCCCTCACTGTAGCCCTGTCAATCTGTCAATCTGCTTCCCTCTTTCTCCTGAAGACTTTTTCACCACGGAGGCACAGAGGACACGGAACCTTGAATTCCGGCGCTGGCCGGCCCTTTAGGGCGGACTGCTCCAGATTAAGCAGGTGGGCCAATTTGGCGCACTGTGGATGGCCCGGCGAAGTTTTTTTGGTTTGACTTGCCTTGACTTGGCTTGACTACCCTTGACCGAGCTTGACCGAGCTTGACCGAGGCTTGAAGCCGGTCAAGGGGCTCGTCGCTGCCAGGTGTGCCATTTTGTCCCACTTTTGCCGGGATGAAGATGAAGCGAGGGCTAACGACACTTTGTTTGTCTACTGCCGACCCCGAAACTGCCCCCAGGAGCCCGACCGACCATTGTGGCAAACGAATGGAGGGCAGGCGAATAAGAGCCGAGCGGCATGAGTCTAGGGACTTTTCGTGTTTAGCGGCCTGCTGGGAATTTTTTTGGTCGGATCTAGTCGGATCTAGTCGGATTTACCCGGATTTGGTCGGACCACGGCCGAACCAGGTCCTGAAAAGGAATCGATTTTAACCACAGAGACACGCCCCGCGGGAATGACGAATGACGAACTCCGAACTCCGAAGGCTTTCGCGAGCAGGAGCTTTCGCGAGCAGGTGGGGAAGCCCGAAGGAATGAGGAGGTCTCAAACCCGAAGGGACTCCAGACCGTGTGCCCTCAAGCCTGATTTAGTTTGATTTAGCCTGATTCACCTTGATTTTGGGGGATCTGGGCTAGTCTGGCCGAATCCTGAAAGAACCGTTGCGACGGACGGAGCAGCGGGCAGCGAAAATTTTTGGTGTCTACAGGTGTCAATCGGTGTCTATAGGTTACTATGACTTACTATGGCTTACTGCTGGGTGCTGCCGGGCAAGGGTGGCAAGCCGCGTTCTCGGCGAGTGGTTCGGCTGGCGCGTAGATGTTTTGAAGAAACCGGTGAATTTGCCAAATTTTTCGAAATTGTTCGAAAGAAAGGAAAGAAAGCCAAATTTCCCGAAACGCCGGTCGAAATTTATCGAAATTTTCCCAAACGCGGGGTCAAATTTGTCGAAATTAATCGAAATTTTTCGGATGGCACGGATGGCGCGGATGGTTTCCCCTAATGCCCGGGAGGCGATTTCCTGGCAGACGGATGATGGGCACACGAATAGGGGCAGACGCGGCTTCGACCAGCCCGCACCCGCGGTTCGCAGCGTTGATTTACCTTGATTTACTTTGATTTACTTTGATTTACTTTGATTTACTTTTAATTGCCTTTAATTGTGGCCCCCCAGGTGGTCAAATTTGCCGGAACGCCGCCCGCCCCCCCAAGAGCCAAACGAATCGGAGGGGCGACCGCTGATGTGGGGAGACAGCGAAGGGCGGAGTTTTTTTAACCGCTAATCCACGCTGATGAACGCTCATGGGGATGGGAAAAGGAACGAACGTGGACCTAGGGACCCCGTAATCTGGAACTTCTGGGCTGAGGACGGGTGCTTCCAACCTTGATTTACCTTGATTAAGCTTGATTCTCGGGCGAATCGAGGCTTGGCGAAGGCGGTTTACCCGGCTTGGAAGGAGGGCTTGGGCATTCGTCATCGGGGGGGGAC
>Ga0209517_10006227_pt1 | contig 14821 bp, 12 predicted proteins | sample PeaSoiMetSII2010_FD_187695 | JGI IMG/M metagenome (GOLD analysis project Ga0209517, IMG submission 187695) | Peat soil microbial communities from Weissenstadt, Germany - SII-2010 (SPAdes) (version 2) | ecosystem: Environmental > Terrestrial > Soil > Wetlands > Peat | place: Germany... | reverse complement strand
CGTGATGCCTGCCAGAAGCGCTGTTGATGCGCAGCACGCGCCGAGTCGCCAGCGATCCGCGCCGGCGCCGAGCGGGATCATGGCGGCGAGTCCCACGCAGAGCATCTGGAATAGCGCCACCAGAGAGAGCGCGGAGCCGTCGTATCTGATTCCATGAAGAAAGAAGGGCTGCGCTCCAAGCCAACCCCAATCCTTACCGGCAATTCTCAGAATGTGTCCCGGAGCTCCCGCAAACCCCGCGAACGCAAATCCGCAGAAAAAGAAAACGACCGCCGCAATCGCAAACACCGCAAGCGAAGCCATCATCGAATGCGCGGCGCTGCGCGAGCGGCCCAAGCCGGTGTTCAGGAGAGCGATACCCGCGGCTGCCAGCGGCACCAAAAGAATGAAAAGGATGCAGGCGACGAAAGTGAAATCGGGAAGGACGGGGACCACGGCCTGCGGAATCATTCGTGCTCCCTGTGGCCGCCCAAATGAGCGCGCACGCAGAGGATCAGGCCCAAGGCCTCTACGCCGCTCCCGGCCAGCGCAAACGCGGCTCGGGGCGTCGCGGAGGAAAGCAGTACAATCGCGGCGAGCACCAACAGCCATCCCGCTGTAAGCAAAGAGAGTCCCGCAAACTTCATTCCGTCAGCCCCGGCAAACGAAAGAGAAATCGCGCAGGCGCCTCGCGCGAACGCTAAAGATAACACAATCGCCCGAGTTGGAAATGGTTCTGATGGCATCCCAGACTGAATAAGACTGATGCTGCCAATCGCGTGGCTCGGCCTCTGCCATGGCGATACGTCCCTCTTGGAGCGAACCGCGAAGGACGCGCAACCTTGCAACTAATTGGAAATCAATAGCTTACGGCGACAGACGGGATTTACGGAAATCATACAAAAGTTTTATACGTGCAATTGAATATTTCCGTTTTACACCCAACGCGAAAGTCCGCATAGTTGCGGCCCTCATAGCAACACCCCCCTAAAGGAGGAGTGGCCTAGATGGCAGAAGAAAAATCAACAGCAGAAATGCAGCCGACATTGGGGCTTACAGGTCTGACGATGAACGCCATGGCGCTGATCGCGCCTGGGGCTTTCCTCTGGCTCACATTCGTGGGTCAGGCCACGGAAGGTGTTTCGGCGCCGTCGATGTGGATCGGCATCTTCTTCGCCTTGCTCCTATGTCTGGCGACGGCGGTCTGTTATGCCGAACTATCCAAGCTGTATCCGGGCACCGGCAGTTCGTACTACTTCGCAGAACAATCCTTCCTGAATCACGATAAGCACTGGAAATGGGCGCGGCTGGCGAAGTTCGTCGTCGGCTGGGGCTCGCACCTCTACTACTGGATTTACCCCGGTGTGATGGTTTGCGTGACGGGCGTATTCTGCGGCTACGTTGTCGGGACACTCTGGCCGAATTTCATGAGCGCCGCAAATCCCGGTCCGATGTTCATGATGCTGGTCGCGGTCCTATTCTCCTTCGGTGTCGCGTACATCGCATATCGCGGAGTTGTAGGCTCGACTTCGGTGAACATCGCGATCAACGTGATTCAAATCAGCGCACTGATCGTATTCTCCGTGATGGCCATCGGCTACCGCACCAGCCATCCGGTGGGCACCGTCGCGTGGAATTTCGACTCGTCCACGGAAAATGCCTACCAATACCAGTTCAAAACCGCTGCCGACGGATCGATCGTCCGCGACTCGGCGGGCGTACCGTTGCCTCTGCTGGACACCGCTGGGAAGCCAGTGCCCTTCACGATTGACTACCCCACCGCAGACAGCTCGGGCAATTTTCTGAGCCATCCGAATGCGAAATCGGTAGTCGGAGTCCACAAGGTCGGCTGGATGTTCGTGCAAGCCACGGTCGCCATCCTGATCCTTGTCGGATTTGAATCGGTTACGTCGATGGGAGGCGAAGCAAAAAACCCCAAGCGCGACATCCCGATTGCTGTTATCGGCTCACTGCTCATTCAAGGAGCGTTCTGCTATCTGTTCGAGTATTTTGCGGCGAACTACTTCTTAAACTCCGGTTATCCCATGACCAGCGCCACGAGCTCGGCGGCGCCCATCGGCGACATGATGGTGATCGTCGGCAACTCGCTCTTCGGAGCGGGCCGCGGCCGCATCTTCATGCTCGTCGAAGCGTTCACCGTGTTCCTGGCGCTCATCGGCACGACGCTCTCCTGCATGAACACTGGGGCGCGCGTGACGTATGCCATGGGCAAGGACAACGAAGTTCCCGAGCACTTCGGGATGCTGCACGGCAAGAATCTGACACCTCACCGGGCGATCTGGACCTTGGCGATCATCTCGGCCGTGGTCGGCGTCATCGGCTGCTTGAACTATTTCGGAGACGGAGGGGCTATTGCGGACACGGCGCTTGCCGCTCTGCCGCACGGCTTCTGGTCGAGCGTAGGTTACCTGAGTCACGACAAGATGGCCGCTCTGCCAAACTCGTTTCTGACCATCACTCTGGCCTCCAACTTCGGAACGTTCCTTCTCTACATGCTCAGCTGCTTCACCTGTATGGTGGGCTTCGCGGGGCATCCCAACTACAGCTTCATCAAGCACACCGCTATTCCGATTTTCGGATTGCTGGCCAACTTGGCCTGCATGGTGTTCTATCTGGTCGGTCCATTCCTAGGCTTAGGAACAAAGATGGAACCTTTCACGGCCTTGGGCATAGCTGCAGTCTGGGCCATCTACGGAGGCATCTACTTCATCCGGTCGAGCAAAACGACTGGACGAACTACGTTCGTGAAGAGCAAGGTGGCGAGCTGATTCAGCTTGGCCAATCCTCCTCAAGCACCGGGCGGGCGGAAGCCCGCCCGGTCGTTTTTCGGGAGTTATAATGCTAGAGAGTTATCGAGGGCAGCAGTGGGACAGCACCGGGCGGGTGAGCGGCGCCCTACCTGCGCCCCAAACTTCTATGCTTGAAATAGAATTTGCGCAGATCTCCGACGTTGGGCGGGTCCGCCCGCACAACGAAGATTACTTGGGCCATTTTGAACCAGATGGCCACATGCAAGCGCGAAGCCATGGTTGGCTTTTTGTGCTCGCGGACGGCGTCGGAGGCCACGAAAAGGGCGAGGTCGCTTCGCACGCGGCAGTGGAAAGCATGCTGAACGGATTTCAGCACGCTCCCAAAAATGAACCACTCGCTGGGCTGCTTCACAATCTGGTGCAGGCGGCTAATGCACGCGTTTTTGAGGTCGCCGTAGCGACAGGCCCGTCCGGCGCAGGCATGGCCACGACTCTCGTGGCCTGCGCTCTGCGCTACGACCGCGCGACCGTGGCACACGTGGGCGACTCACGATGCTATCTGATCCGTAAGGGCAAGGCGTCGCTCCTGACGGACGACCATACGGTCGTCAACGAACAGGTGAAGTTGGGCCTGCTTTCAGCCGAGGAAGCGGCCGAAGGGGAGACGCGGCATGTGTTGAGCCGCTCGCTGGGCACCACATTGTTTGCGGGAGTGGAGACGAGCGAAACCGTAGTGCTTCCCGGCGATGTGCTGCTTCTCTGCTCGGATGGTTTGCACGGCTCCGTGAAGCCTGCCGACATCATACAGGCGATTGGCCGGCATCCTGATTTAAAGGGTGCGGCAAAATCGCTGGTAGAGATTGCCAACGAACGCGATGGGAATGATAATATCAGTGTCCAGCTAATCCGCGTTCGCAGCGTCGAACGCGTGGGCATGTACCGCGGGCGGCCTTACAAGCTGCGCTAAAGAGTAGCCCGGAAGGAACGGGCTGCCTCGCCTCCGGCCGCTGCCGCTGACCCACGCAGACGATGGCCCCAATACACGCCGGCGAAACCCTCGACCATTACCGCATCGACAGCCTCGTCGCACGCAGCGGCATGGCCTCGATTTTTCGCGCCGTTGACACGCGCAATGGCCGAGCCGTGGCCATCAAGATTCCCCACCCTGAGATGGAAGGCGATCCCGTACTGTACGAGCGCTTTCATCGCGAAGAGCAGATCGGCAAGGACTTGGACCACACCGGCGTGATGAAAGTATTTGCGGATGACGACCGCAGCCAGGTTTACATGGTCATGGAGTGGGTCGACGGCAGGTTGCTGCGGACGATCCTGGTCGAGAAGAAGAAGTTGCCTGCGGAGCGCGCCATCCACATCACCGTGCAGATCTGCCACGCGCTCGAATACATCCACGCGCACGGTGTCGTCCACCGCGACCTGAAGCCCGAGAACATCATGGTGGACCGCGATGACAACGTGAAACTAATCGATTTCGGCATCGCCGGCAGTGTCACCGCGCGGCGGCTCACGTTTGCAAAGCTGACTCAAGCGATGGGAACGCCCGACTACATCTCACCCGAACAAGTGAAGGGAAAACGTGGTGACGGGCGCAGCGACGTTTATTCGTTGGGCGTGATGCTCTATGAAATGCTGACGGGGGAAGTGCCGTTCCAGGGGCCCAGTCCGTTTGCGATCATGAACGAGCGGCTGCTGAACAATCCCAGGCCGCCGCGGGACATCAATCCGGAGATTTCGCCGCAGCTGCAGGAAGTGATTTACCGCGCCATCGAGCGCGATCCGAAAAATCGCTACGCTTCGGCGCGCGAATTTGCGCACGACCTCGAGCATTTGGACGAAGTGGGCGTCTCGGACCGTCTGGAGATCCGCGACTGGAAGAAGCGGCGTTCGCCCTGGCTTCGGAGGATCTTGTTCTACGTGGTGCTGGCCCTGATCCCCGTGGCGATTTTTTCGCTGATGCTGTACGTCGCGCGCCACACATAGAATCGAAAGGGCCCGGGATGGAAATCCCCGACGAACTGGAATTCTTGGCATGACAGATCAAGAACAATCACAATCCGCAGTGCAGGATGTGGCGATCCAGGCGATTGCGCTGACGCGCCAGTTCGGCGAGGTGACGGCGGTGGACCACATCCATCTGCAAGTCGGCCATGGAACCATTTTCGGGCTGCTTGGCCCGAACGGCGCGGGAAAAAGCACAACTATAAAAATTCTCACCACGCTGCTCGATCCGACGTCGGGCGCGGCGCGCGTCGCGGGCTTTGACGTCGCCAAGAATCCGCGCGAGGTCCGCCGCCGCATCGGCTACGTGCCGCAAATGCTTTCCGCCGACGGCTCGCTGACCGGTCGCGAAAACTTGATGCTCTCCGCCAAACTCTATGGGATGGCCCGCGCCGACCGGAAAGAGCGCGTGGCGGAAGCGCTGAATTTCATGGGCATTTCCGAAGCGGGCGACCGGCTCGCCAAGACGTATTCCGGCGGCATGATTCGCAGACTCGAAGTCGCTCAGGCGATGCTGCACCGGCCGGCGGTGCTGTTTCTCGACGAGCCGACGATCGGCCTCGATCCGGTGGCGCGATGGGCCGTGTGGGAGCGTCTGCGCGAATTGAACGAGCGCTTCGGGATGACGGTGCTGATTACCACGCACGATATGGACGAAGCCGATTCGTTGTGCAGCGAGCTGGCCATTCTGCACCGTGGAAAAGTGAGCGCGACGGGCAAGCCTTCGGAATTGAAGGCCGCGCTCGGACCGGAGGCCACGCTCGACGACGTCTTTGCGCATTTTAGTGGAGGCTCGATTCACGAAGGAGGCGATTACCGTGACACCCGCCGCACCCGCAGTACGGCCAGCCGCCTGGGATAATTCTTCTTCCGTGCTCGATTTTTTCAAGCAGAGCGCGGCGATTGCGGAAGTCGAGCTGAAAAAACTGATCCGCGATCCCACGGAACTGTTGTCGCGCGCCGTGCAGCCGACCCTGTGGCTCGTGATCTTCGGCCAGGTCTTCAGCCGCGTGCGCGGAATCCCCACGGGAAACGTCACCTACCTGGCGTTTATGACGCCGGGAATTCTGGCGCAGAGCGTGCTATTCGCCGCGATTTTCTACGGCATCGCCGTGATCTGGGAGCGCGACCTGGGGATCGTGCAAAAACTGCTCGTCAGCCCGGCCGAGCGCTCCGCGTTGGTGGTGGGCAAGGCGATCTCCGCGGGATTTCGCGGCGCGATTCAGGCTGGAATTATTTATTTGCTGGCCTTGGTGCTGCGGATCGGCGTGCGCTGGAATCCGATTTCCATTGCGGGCGTGCTGTGCGGCGTGGTCCTCGGATCCGCGATCTTCTCGACGTTCTCCCTCATCATCGCCTGTATCGTGAAATCGCGCGAACGCTTCATGGGCATCGGCCAGGTGCTGACGATGCCGCTTTTCTTCGCCAGCAACGCGATCTATCCGCTGGCGCTGATGCCGCGGTGGTTGCAAGTTGTGGCGCTTTTCAATCCGTTGACCTATCTGGTGGACGCTTTGCGCGGCATGATGATCCAGGGCGGGCAGAACGTGCACGGACTGCCGGTGGATTTCTCCGTGATGGGCGTCATTTTCCTGATTCTGGCGTCGATTGCCGCGAAGCTCTATCCCACGCTGGCTCACTGAGGCGGGCTGTGAAACAATCCCGCAGGAGCGCGACATGCCAAACACCACCGAACTGGCTCGGCACTTCCGCATCGCGGACGGCCGCAGTTTTCGTCTGAAGCACTTCGATCCCGCGGACACGCGCCACTTCAAATCAAAGGCCAAAGCCGCGGAAACTCTGCAAAGCGACGTCGAGCGGCTGAGCGCGCTGCAGGAAAAGTTGTACGCGCAGGACCGCTGGGCGCTGATGATCGTGCTCCAGGCGATGGACGCTGCGGGCAAAGACAGCACGATCAAGCACGTCATGTCCGGCGTGAATCCGCAAGGGTGCGAAGTCGTTTCCTTCAAGACCCCGTCGAATGAGGACCTGCAGCACGATTATCTCTGGCGAGAGATCCCCCATCTGCCCGAGCGCGGGCACATCGGAATCTTCAATCGCTCCTATTACGAGGAAGTGCTGATCATTCGCGTGCATCCTGAACTGCTGATGGCGCAAAAGATTCCGCCGGAACTTGTCACCAGAAACATCTGGGGGGAACGCTACGAAGACATTAACGCGTTCGAGCGGCACCTGACGCGCAACGGCACCGTGATCCGGAAATTCTTCCTGCATCTCTCGCGCCAAGAGCAGAAGAAGCGGTTTCTCGAACGGCTGGAGCAGCCGGCGAAAAACTGGAAGTTTTCGCTGAACGATGTGCGGGAGCGCCGTTGCTGGAGCCAGTACCAGCGCGCCTACGAGGACGTCATCCGCGCCACCAGCACGCCCCACGCGCCGTGGTACGTCGTTCCCGCGGACCACAAGTGGTTTGCGCGAATGATCGTGGCGGCGGCCATCATCGACGCGCTCGAAAGCCTGAATCTCTCCTTCCCCGTCGTGGATCGCGCACAGCGCCGCGAGTTGGCCAAAGCGCGCCAGGAATTGCTGGGAAAAAAGAGGCGCTGAACGAGCCTTCGAGGTTCAGGGCCGGCGCTGAGTTGCGGATTTGGCGTCGCGCTCGCCCATCAGAAGAATGCTGCGCTGGGAGAACGGCAAGAACAGCAGCGCGGCCGTCATCGCCATGACCAGACCGATTCCGATCCGATCCAGAAGGAGAAACGCCGAGAGCGCCCAGGCCTCGTCCAGCGGGAAAATCGCGGGAAACAAACGCAGGAATTGCGGCGTCAGCCCGCGATATCCGAAAATGGCCGCCGTCAGCAAATACAGCCTCACCGCAACCCCCGCGCTCGCGGTTACGGTCAGAAGCACGAGGAGCAGCATGGCGTACTTGGTTCGGTCCACGAGAAACGCGTCGATGACGTGTACGTGCGCCAGTACCGCGACGTAGATTCCTAAATAGAGAAATTGAATCAGCGAAAAGAGCAGCCGCGCGATGCCTTGCGTCACTCCGGGTAGTTCTTGCGCATCGCTGAAGACTTTCGCGCGCGGCGCGGCAGCGGCTTCGCTCGAAGCCGCGCCATTCGCAATGGCGGGACTTGCAGTCAGGGAGATCTGCGCGGCCGCCTCTTGCGCCACCGGAGCGATAAAGCGGTAGCCCCGCCGCGGCAACGTCTGCACGAAGCGCGGATTGCTCGCGGAATCCTCGAGCGCCTCGCGCAATTTGTTTACCGCCGCATTCAAGCTGTGATCGAAGTCCACGAAAGTGTCCGCAGGCCAGAGCCGCTGGCGCAACTCCTCGCGCGTGACGATTTCGCCCGGGCACTCGAGCAACTGAACCAACACGTCGAACGGCTGGCCTTGCAGGCGCGGCCGCGCATTGCCGTCTTTGCGCAGATCGCCGGACTCGCGATCGAACTCGAACACGCCGAAACGGATTATGCGATTTGATTTGTGCGATTCCGTCACCCGGCCATCTCCTGGCGAAACCTGCCTCATTCTAATGGAGACGGCGCGCCAAGTGGCCGCTTTTCATACAATTACGGAATGACAAGGCGGCAACGCAAAATTGAGCTTGCGTGCATTGCTTTCCTTCCGCCCCGGCGCGATATTCGGCGCGTGACGGAGGAAACGATGCGAAGCAAGCCGGCAATTCAAGCTGCGGTCATCGCGCTGGCGGGATGTCTGTGGACCGCAGCGCCCGCCGCCGCACAACTCACACCCGAAGCAAATCGCGGATTCGATCGATACGTTCAACTCACCGAAGAACGAATGAGCACCGAGCTGCGGCCTGGCGCCGCATTTCTGCGCCTCGACGGCCTCCCGGCCGCGCAGCGTCAGAGCGTGCTCGCGCAACTTGAAAATGGCGCGGTCGTCACGGAGCAATTGACCACCTCCGTTCCCGCCACCGAGGTCGCGACGCCCGGCGCGCTCATTCACCACTGGGTGGGGACGGTCTACATTCCCGGCGCAACGCTCCCGCAAGTGCTGGCCTTGGTGCAGGATTACGACCACCAAAACCAGTATTACAAGCCGGAAGTCGAGCGATCTAAATTGCTCGCGCGCTCCGGAGATGATTTCAAAATCTATCTTCGATTGCGCCAAACCGACGTCATCACCGTCGTGTTCGACACCGAATACGACGTCCACTACCAACGCCTCGACGCGAACCATGCAGCCAGCCGTTCGCTCAGCACGCGCGTCGCAGAACTTGTGCACCCCGACGAAGCCGGCGAACAGGCACTTTCCACTGCAAACGATCACGGATTTCTCTGGCGCATCAATTCCTACTGGAGATTCGAGGAGACGCCGCGCGGCGTGTTCGTCCAGTGCGAGGCCATTTCGCTGACGCGCGACATTCCGGTCGGCCTGGGATGGATGATCGGCCCGCTCATCGAGAATATCCCGCGGCAATCGCTCGAATTCACTCTCGGCGCCACACGCAAAGCCGTGCTTGCGCGCGCGGCACACACTTCACTTGAATCGAATCAGCGTAGTTCGGGTACGCCGTGAATCGCATTTTGAATTCACATACGATCGCGGAACAAGGAGGAACCATGGAAGTTCAAGCGCACGAACTTGAAGCGACATTGCCGATTGCGGCTCCGAAGCGCGGAAACTCCACGGCGGCGCCTCGCGAGGGATTTCGCGATGCCGCGCGCGTGCAGCAAAGCTTCACGGCCGAAATCGAACGGCGAGCGCTGGCGTGGTATGCGGCGCGACTGCCGTCGTGGGTGCAGTCCGATCACCTGACGCTGCTCGGCTTCGCCGCGATGCTGCTCGCGGGAGCAAGCTACGCTTTTGCGCGCTGGAACCGCCTCGGTTTTCTCCTCGCGATCGCTTGCCTTGCGCTGAATTGGTTTGGCGACAGTCTCGACGGCACGATCGCGCGCCTGCGAAACCGCCAGCGCCCGCGCTACGGGTTTTACGTGGACCACATGATTGATACGTGCGGCGGACTTTTCTTGATCGGTGGCTTGGCCCTCTCCGGCGTAATGGATTGGCGCATCGCCATCGGAATGTTCGTCGCGTTCTTGATGCTTTCGATCGAGACGTATCTCGCGACCTACACGCTCGGCGCGTTCCGCCTATCTCACGCGAAGTTTGGGCCGACGGAGATTCGCATCCTTCTCGCCGCAGGCAATTTCGCTCTTTGGCTGCACCCGGCCGCGCGCGTCTGGGGCACCCCGTACCGGCTGTTCGATTTCGGCGGAATGATCGCGATTGCGGGCATGGGGATGATGTTCGTCGTTTCGGCGATTCGGCACACGCGCGATCTATATCGGATGGAGAAGCTGCCGGTGGTTTGCACAGCGACAAAGAATTAAAGAATTTGCGCGCCGCGGCGGTCGATCCCCAAATTGCGCGAGACGGCGCGAATCCCGCGCTGCGCGAATGCCGCAACGATGGCCGCGCCGATTTCCTTGTGGCGTTCGGTCGTGAGCGCAAGAACGCTCGGTCCCGCGCCGGAGAGCGCGATGCCCAGCAACCCTTGCTGCGGCGGAATCGCCAGCGCTTCGGCAAGGCCCGGAACGAGGGCTTGCCGCTGCGTCTGGTGCAGGCGATCGCGCATCGCCTCGCCGATTAAATCATAGCGCCGCCGATAGAGCGCTGCGCTAAACAGCGCAGTGCGCTGCAAATTGAAGACGGCGTCTTCGCGCGGAACTTCCTTGGTGAGAATCGCGCGCGCTTTCTTGGTGTCCAGCTGCATGTCCGGCGAAACGACCACCGCGCGAATCTCCGCCGGCCACGGTTGGCGCAGCACGATGGGGCCTTCCGGCGAATTCACAATCGTCACCCAACCACCCAGCAGCGCGGCGGCCACATTGTCCGAATGGCCTTCGATTTCGGCGGCGTAGCGCAAGAGCTGCTGCGAGGGAATCTTCTTTCGCGCAATCGCCGCCGCGAGCACCGCTCCACCCACAATCGCCGCGCCGCTGCTGCCCAGGCCGCGACCCAGCGGAATCGCATTGTGAACTTCGAGGCTTATCGGCGGCAGAATAAGTCCTTCGCGCTCCGCGACAAACTGCATGGCGCGAACGATGAGATTGTCCGCTCCTGCGGGCAGCGAAACCGCGCCTTCGCCCGAAACGACGACGCGGCCCGTCTTGATTTTATCCGGCGCGATGCGCGCGCGAACTTCGAGATGCAAATCAAGCGCGAGTCCGAAACAATCGAAGCCCGCGCCGAGATTCGCGGTGGACGCCGGAACGCGCACGGCGAATTCGCGCGCAGGGGCGGCATGATGGGCATGAGGCTTGACGGTTTTGCGCTTCATTGTGCGGAAGAATCCTGCGCGGAACGCCGGAGATAGTCAAGTATGCCCGCACGCGTCGCGGGGACGCGCGCCGGCGGATTCGCGAACGCGCCTACAATCGGTTTCGGCTCGCCCCCGGCGGCGCCTTCGGGTTCGGTCAGCCGGCTCGAGTGATATTTTGCGGTGTAATCCACGTCTTTGAGCAAGTGGCCGGTCAACACGGCCACGACGGCTTCGCTCTTGCGCATGCGCCCCTCGGCGGCCAGCTTGCGGATTCCCGCAATGGTCGTGGCCGAAGCGGGCTCGCAACCGATGCCGTCGCGCCCAAGGATCGCCTTCGCATCCGCGATTTCCCGCTCGCTGACGGTGATCGAAGTGCCGCCGGTCTCGGCCAGCACGCGCAGTCCGCGCTTCCACGAAACCGGCGCGCCGATGCGAATCGCCGTGGCAAGCGTGCGCGGATCGGCAACGGGATCAAGCGCGGCATTTGCATCGCGGCGGCGCGCTTCGAGCAGATGCGCGAAGGGTGACGCGCCTTCGGCCTGAATCACGGCGAACTGTGGCAACCGGTCGATCAATCCCCAGCGGCGCATCTCGATAAATCCTTTGCCGAGCGCGGAAATATTTCCTAGATTTCCGCCCGGCACCACGATCCAATCCGGAACCTGCCAGCCCGCCTGCTCCATCAACTCGATCGCCACCGTCTTCTGCCCTTCCACGCGCAACGGGTTGACGGAATTCACCAAGTAGAGCGAACCGTCCTCGGCAAGCTCGCGCACCACGCGCATGGCGGCATCGAAATTTCCTTCGAGCTCCAGCACCGAGGCGCCGTAATCGAGGCTCTGCGCGAGTTTCGCGGAGCTCACCTGCCCATGCGGCACCAGAATCACCGCGCGTACTCCCGCTCGCGCGGCATACGCCGCAAGACTCGCCGCGGTATTGCCCGTGCTCGCGCAAGCCAGCGTCCGCGCGCCCTGACGCACTGCGTGGGTCACGGCGACGGTCATGCCCGTGTCCTTGAATGAACCTGTGGGATTCGCGCCCTGATGCTTCAGCCAAATTTGATCGAGGCCCGCGTACTCCGCGGCGCGCGGGGCTTCGTAGAGCGGGGTATTCCCTTCGCGCAAGGTCACCAGCAACGTGCCGGCCGAAATCGGCAGTAATTCGCGGAACCGCCAGACGCCGCTGGTATCGGCGGAGTCGAGCGACGTTCGCCGCGCGGCCCACACGCTGCGCAGCACGCGGCGCGCGGGCTCGTCGATGTCCCGCAATTCGATGTCCAGCAATCCGCCGCAGCGCGCGCAAACAACAAGTGTCTGGTTGAGCGAATACGCTGTGCGGCAATTCTCTTCGATGCAACGCAGTTGCGCCCTTGCCGGCCCGGCGAGCTCGCCTGTGGCCGCCTGCGTGGAGCCGCCCGCCCGCTGCGACACTTCGCTCATCCCTTGGCGCTCCGTTCCGCAACGGGTTCGGGCGCGGGAGCGGCGAGTTGGTTGAGATTGAGTTCGTCATGCACGGCGGCCACCGCTGTCTTCATCTGCCGCGCCTCGACGAGAAACGAAATATTATTCTCGGACGATCCTTGCGCGATGGCGATGAGGTTCACCGCTTCTCGGCCCAATCGCGAAAATACGCGTCCGGCGATTCCCGGCGTGCCGCGCATCTTGTCGCCCACCACGGCCACAATCGCCACGTCGTCGTTCACTTGGATGTGATCGAGCTCCACCGGCCGCACGCCGATTAAGAATCTGCGCCGCAGCGCTTCCACGGTGCGGCCCGCGTCCTCGGACGGCACCACAAAACAAATGTCGTCCTGCGAAGACGCTTGGGTAATCAGCAGGATTCGCGCGCGCGCTTCGGCCGTCGCGGCAAAAGTCCACGCGGCCACGTCCGGCACGCCGATGATGCCCGGCCCGCCCACGGTCAGCAGCGTGACGCCGCGCATGGCCGTCACCGCCTTCGTACAATCCTGCGAAGGATTGCCGTTGGGCGAAATCACCGTGCCGCGACGATTCGGCGCGAAGCTATTGCGGATCCACACCGGAATCCCGCGACGCCGCACCGGATGCAGCGTGCTCGGATGCAACACTTTCGCGCCGAAGAACGCCAGCTCGGCGGCTTCGTTGTAGGAGATATGTTCGAGTAGCGACGCTTCGGGAACCAGGCGCGGGTCGGCGGTAAGCACGCCGTCCACGTCGGTCCAGATGACGATGTCGTCCGCGTCAATTGCGGCGCCCAGAATCGTCGCGGAATAGTCGGAGCCGCCGCGGCCGAGTGTTGTCGTCACGCCGCTCTTGCTCGCGCCGATGAATCCGGTGACGACGGGCACAGCTCCGCTTCGCGCGCGCGGCAGCAATACGGCCTGCGCGCGTTCGCGCGTTTCCGCCTCGAGAGGCTGCGCGTTGCCGTGCACATCGTCGGTGATTAGGAAATCGGTGGCTTCCAGCGCGCTCGCGGGCACACCCAATTCAACGAGTGTCCCGGCGACGAGGCGGGAGGAGAGCCGCTCGCCGACGCCGGAGATCGAGTCCAGCACGCGCGGCGTCAACTCGCCGAGCCAAGCGACGCCGCGGCAACGGTTCGCCGCTTCTTCGACGATGCCGTCCAGTTCGGCGCGGATACGCTCGCGCCGCGCGGGATCGGAAATCAAAGCACGCAATGCTTCGTGATGCTTGGTGATGAGAAATGTGGAAAGTTCCTGCCAGGAGTTTTGATCGCCGCGGCCGGCGCGGTTCGCGGCGTCCACCAGCGCGTTCGTCACTCCGGCCATCGCCGAGACGACCACGACGACGTCTCGTTCCCGCGCCGCGGCCGCCACCAATTCCGCCGCGCCGCGAATGCGTTCCGCCGAGCCGACGGACGTCCCGCCGAATTTCATCACTTGCAGTGGGCGCGTCATCGGCGTGCTGCGCTTTCGGCCTGCCTGCCCGTAGGCAGGGCGTCGGGCGCGCTCGCAGGCGACCTGGCCCCAAGCAAGCCCTTGGCGACGAGCAGCTCGGCATTCAAGATGGCCGCGCCGGCCGCGCCGCGAATGGTGTTGTGCCCAAGCACGAGAAATCTGTAATCGAGCACGCGATCCGGAAATAGCCGCCCGACTGTAACGCTCATGCCGCGGCCCGCATCGCGGTCGAGCCTCGGCTGCGGACGATCCGCCTCTTCGCGAACGATCACGGGCCGCTCCGGCGCGCTATGCAAATGCAGCTCCTGCGGCACGCCCGAAAACGATTGCAGCGCGTGGCGGACTTCTTCGAGCTTCGCCGGCTTTGCGAGCTTGACCCGCACCGCGACCAAGTGGCCGTCCGTGACGCCCACGCGATTGCATTGCGCGCTGAGGCGCACCGGCGCTTCGCGCACGGTCGTCCCTGCAAGGCGTCCCAGAATTTTACGCGCCTCGCGCTCCATTTTTTCTTCTTCCTGCGAAATATAAGGGATCACGTTGTCGGCGATGTCCATCGAGGCCACACCGGGATAGCCCGCGCCGGAAATCGCCTGCATCGTGGTGACGGCCACGGCTTCGAGACCGAATTGCGCTTCGAGCGGAGCGAGCGCCAGGGCCAGCGTAATGGTCGAACAGTTCGGGTCCGTCACGATGTAGCCCTGGCCGAAGCCGCGATTCCGGCGCTGCCCCTCGATCAGGCCCAGATGCTCGGGATTGATCTCCGGAATGAGCAGCGGGACGTCCGGCTCCATGCGCCACGGGGCCGAATTGCTTACCACAGGATATCCCGCGCGGGCGAACTGCTCTTCGACCTCGCGCGCGCAATCCGAAGGCAAACTGGAGAACACGAAATCGCAATCGAGC
>Ga0209517_10006226_pt1 | contig 14827 bp, 16 predicted proteins | sample PeaSoiMetSII2010_FD_187695 | JGI IMG/M metagenome (GOLD analysis project Ga0209517, IMG submission 187695) | Peat soil microbial communities from Weissenstadt, Germany - SII-2010 (SPAdes) (version 2) | ecosystem: Environmental > Terrestrial > Soil > Wetlands > Peat | place: Germany... | reverse complement strand
GGCCCGACGACACGATCCTGCAAAAAGTCCTGCTTCCCACCGTTCAGGCGATTGCGGAATTGAATCACGCCAACGCCGAGAAAGCTCTGCAACTGCTCAAATCGGCGGAACCGTACGACGCCGGCAGTCCCGGAGTGCATTACCTGCGAGCGACCGCATACCTGCACAGCAGCCGGCCCGCGGAAGCAATCCAGGAATATCAGAAGGTCCTTGCGTTGAGAACTTCGCGCGGCCCCGACCCGACGATTGCGCTGGCCCAACTCGGGCTGGCCCGGGCCTATCTGACACAGGGTGAAAAGGCCAAGGCCCGCACCGCCTACCAGGATCTGCTCGCCATCTGGAAAGACGCCGACTCCGATCTGCCTCTGGTGCAAAAAGCCAAGGCGGAATACGCCAAGCTGCAATGACGGCGAAGCGCGAAAGATAAAAGCAAGTAGCCGCGTAGATGCTTTAGATTCAACGGCAAGCGTCAAGTTTGGCAAGTCCATTTGGGGGCAGCGGGTTGGCGCGGAACGGCGTGGTTCGTCTATAATGTGCTCGGTCCCACAAGCGGCGACTCACCAGCCAACCCAACCGAACTTCGCGAGGTTTTATGGTCGAGGTAGCAAAAGCCGGTCCGATCTGGTTCTTTCCTCATAAATTCTATGCTGCCACTCGCAACATGCCGAAGGAGCAAGCCGACAGGCTGCTCGACGAGGTGGTCTCGCTGTCGGAGGTTCGGGATCTCGAGGCCCTGCGGAAATACGATTTTGTCTCGATAGAGAATCCCTATCGCAAGAAGGCCGTCGCCTAGAGGCCTCGGCACGAACACGGCTACGCGCCGGATTTAGAGGGAAACCGGGCGGCGCAGGGGAGTTGTTTGCTTTTCGCTCTGCCGGTTTTCGCTGCCCACCTTTGCAGGCTTGGAGTGGGCCAGGAAGAGCTTCGGTAACGAGCGCTTTTCGGAGCGCAAACGCCGGGGCCGCTGGGGCGAGAGCCGTCCTTCCGATCTCATGGTTTTTCTCACCGCTTTCTAATCCTTTATCGCCTGAACCGCAGCCCCCGTCAACCGGCGAAAGTGTCGCTCTAAGTAGCTTAACCCCAGCAAGATAGGGCTGTTCACAGCGTGGGTGTCCGGGCTTGGTGCAGGTAGTAGCGCCGGGCGCGCCACCAGCGGTGATCGCTGCGAGTGCGGGTGTGGAAATTCCAGCCGGCAACCCGCGTTGGTTACATTTCGATGAAAATCTCAACATTCTGTCACCCACCGGCGGGCAGTGCACACCGTGGTTCATGGCCTTCTTTGCCCTTGGCGTTCATTCCGGTGTAACAATCGCTGGTTATAAAGAAGGTAATGACGATCCCGTACTGCGACACCATCATCCTCTCTGACCTGCACCTGGGGTCGGAGGTGAGCCGTGCTCGCGATGCCTTGCGCCTGCTGGAACATCACTACTTCGAGCGGCTCATCCTGCTGGGCGACATCTTCTGCGATCTGAACTTCGCCCGGCTGAAGAAGGACCACTGGCGCCTGCTGTCGTACATCCGGAAGCTTTCGAACCCCAAGCGCGGCATCGAGGTAGTGTGGGTGGAAGGCAACCACGATCACGGCCTTTCCCTGATCATGTCGCACCTGGTGGGGATCAAGGTTTACCAGCAGTACGTTTGGGAGTACCGCGGCGTGCGTCACCTGGCGGTCCACGGACATCAGTTCGACCGCTTCCTCACTGACAATGCCTTGCTGGGCAGCCTGGCATCGGCGGCGTTCCTGCTGCTGCAGAAGCTGGACTTCCGGCGGCAGCGCTTCACCAAGCTTATCGACCGCCTCGACACCCGCTGGCGGCGGCACTCGCCCAAGGTCGCCGCCGGCGCGCTGGCCCACGCCCGCGCGCACAATGCGCAGCGCGTCTTCTGCGGCCACACGCACCAGGCCATGCAGCTCGCCGAGGACGGCGTGGAATATTTCAACACTGGATGCTGGATCCAGGCTACGGCCACCTACATCACCATCGATGAGGAAGGAGCGCAGATCCATGAGTACGCCGAGCGATCTGACGATCATTATCCCGGCGAAGAACGAGGCGATCCTGCTGCCGAGGTTGCTGAACTCCCTGGCGCAGCAGGACTTCTCGGCGATGCCGAATACGAAGGTGTATATAGCTGATGCCGGCTCGACCGACGGCACGCCCGCGATCGCCCGCTCCTTCGCCAACCGCCTGGCCATTGAAGTGATCCCCGGCGGCTTGCCGGCCGTGGGACGGAACAACGGCGCGCGGCGCGCGGCTACGCCTTATGTGCTGTTCATCGATGCCGACATCCAGCTCGACGACCCCACGCTGGTGCGCCGGACCGTGGAGCTGATGCGGCGGAAGAAGCTCCACTGCGTCACCACCAACATTCATTGCCCGCAGGGACGGGGCTTCGACCGCGTCCTCTATGCCGCCAGCAACCTGGCACAGCAGCTCTCGCGGCTGTGCCGGCCGTTCTCCACCGGCATGTACATGCTTTTCGACAAAGCCCGTTTCGACGAGTTGGGCGGCTTCCACGAAGGCGCGCTCTACGCCGAGGATTATCTGCTCAGCAAGAAAGTGGCGCGCCTCCGCTTCGGAATCGTGCGCGGGCACATCATCACCACCAACCGCCGGTTCAAGAACATGGGATATCTCACGGTCGCGCGCCTGTTCCTCTCGACTGCACTCAATACCTGGAACGACAGCTTCTTTTTCCGCGACCACCGCTACTGGCACTCCGAGCCCCGGACGTTCACCGGGGCCTAGGCTATAGCATGGAGCGGCACCCTGCCCGCTTGCGAGAATGTTATGATCTGCAAGTATGGCGAGATACGATGAGAGAATCGTCCGAGACCCAAGGGTTTGCGGGGGAGAACCCGTTTTTCGGGGCACGCGTGTCACTCTGCGCACCGTGCTTGCCAGCTTGGCTGCTGGGGATAGCGCCGTAGAGATCCTGGCTGATTTCCCAAGCCTGAAAGCCGAAGACGTTCAAGCTGCGATTGCGTTTGCCGCCGCCTCCGCCGAAGAGGATTTGCCTGTGCCGGCAGTCCCGCACATTCGATGAAGATTAAGCTGGAGGAGAATCTTCCCTTCCGCCTGTCAACGCTGCTGAACAATTTCGGTCACGACGTCCATACGCCACAGCAAGAGCGGCTCAGTGGCCATGCCGACCATGAAATTTGGGAAGCAGCGCAGAAGGAATCAAGATTCCTGATCACTCAGGATTTAGATTTTTCCGATTCGCGGCGTTTTGCTCCCGGCACCCATCACGGCATCCTGCTCGTCCGTCTCCATTCCCCGAGCCGCAAAAACTTGATTGAGCGTATCGCGGAGTTGTTTCAGCAGGAAAAAGTCAGCGATTGGGCCGGGTGCTTTGTGGTTGCTACGGAGCGCAAGATTCGAGTGCGGAAGCCGGCGGGCAAACAGACTTCGTGACTCACGCAGGACCTTTGTGGGTCAATTCCTTGGTTACAGTAGCCACGCCATTCCCCGCGTAACGCCTCACCAGTTCGGCGGGTATGCCGTTCTGCTTGGCAATGCTGGCAAACAACCGGCCGCTTTCGCGCATGGTGCGACGCTGGGTCGCGGGATCGAGTTCGACCAGCCCGAAGCGCAGCCTCCAGCCGTCATTCCACTCGAAATTGTCGGTCAGGGTCCAATGGAAGTAGCCGCGGATATCGATGCCATCTCGCAGCGCCGCGTGCAGCTCGTTGAGCGCGTTGACCAGCAGCCACGGACGGATCCGGTCCTGCGCATCCGGCACGCCGTTTTCCAGGATGTAGATCGGCTTACCCAGCCGGGCGGCATACTCGGCCGCAACCTTCAGCGCTCCGGGAAAAGCCTCGGCCAGCGGCCCCTCCGTGCCCGAATCACCCTGCGGAACGCCTTCCGGCACGAAGATGTTGCCGAAGAGCTGCGAGGGCTTGCGCGGGTCAAAACACACGTACAGACGCCCGTACACGTTGAGGCCAAAGAAGTCGCACGTCGCGCGCGCCTCGCTCAGATCGCCGGCTATCAAGCCGAATCCCAGTGGGAGCGTGCCCTCGGCGATCACACGCACGAAACTATCGTTGAACAAAGAATGATGAAGCCCAGCGATCCAGCGGTCGAACGGCAAGCCCGGACGTAGCGGCTCGAATACCACGTAGTTGTGCGCCCAGCCCACGTTGCCGTGTGGCTGCAGCTCGTGGATGGCCCGATAGGCCCGGCCGTGCGCGCGCAGAATTCCCGCCAGCACTTTCACCGAGGTAAACAGCTCTCCGCGCCGGCCCGGCGGGAACAGGCCGACGGCGTATCCCATGGCGCAGTACACGTTGGGTTCGTTGAACGTAACCCAGTCCTGGCAGAGGTCGCCGAGAGTGCTCACCACCCGGCGGGTAAATCGTTCAAACAGCGCGGGCGCCTCGGCGGCGAGGAATCCTTGCATTCCCTCGAACCAGAGCGGATGGGTGAAGTGGTGCAGGCTGACCAGCGGCCGGATGCCGCGTTGGTGCAGTCCGCGCAGAATCTCGCGGTAACGTTCCAGCGCCGGCTGGTCCCAAGTCCCCGGCTGCGGCTCGATGCGGCTCCACTCCACCGATATCCGCAAGGCATTGATCCCCATTTCCTGCGCCAGGTCGAAATCGCGTTCCGCGTTGCTCCACCAGTCGCAGGCGCGCCCGCAGCGGTCGCCGGACTTGATCCTTCCGGCCGCTTCCCATGCCGACCACTGATTGTTGTGGTTGTCGCCTTCCACCTGGTGGGCCGAAGTCGAGACGCCCCAGAGGAAACCGTGGGGAAAGATAAGATCGCCGTCGCCGGTCGCCGGTTGCACGTTCGCGAGTTTACCGCGTACCGCCGTGGCAGCCACGTGCGTGAGCCCGGAAAAGCACCGGCGCGGCGGCATTTTCACCCCACGTTCACATCTCCGTAACACGCCTGCAACAATCCCTGCCTATCGTGGGCAGGAAGTCAGGCGGTCGCAGTCCAGGCCACCGCTCACTGCGATGAAGCCGAATGTGTTCCTGGTCGAGGACGAATCCGACATTGCGCTTCTCATCCGTCACCATCTGGAAGCCGCTGGTTTCGCCGTATCCAGCTTCCCCAGCGCTGCGGGCGTGGTGCAGGCGGCCGAGGTCGCGCACCCCAGTCTTTTCCTGATCGATATTATGCTGCCGGGCGGCAACGGCCTCGATCTTTGCCGCCGCCTGCGCAAGACGCCCACGCTCTCCAAGATCCCAATCATCTTTGTGACCGCCCGGACGGGAGAGCCGGACCGCGTCGCCGGCCTCGAACTCGGCGCCGACGATTACATCACCAAGCCCTTCAGCCCGCGGGAAATGGTGGCCCGCATCAAAGCCGTCCTGCGGCGCTACGACCGGCCCGCACCGCCGACGCGGCTCGCCGCCGGTCCCATTGAACTGGATACCAACGCCATGAGCCTGACGGTCTCCGGAGTGCTGGTGCCGACCACTTTGACCGAGTTCCGGCTGCTGGAGCACTTGATGCGGCACACTGGCCAGGTGTTCAGCCGCGACCAGCTTCTGGACGCCGTCTGGCAGGAATCGCGGTATGTGACCGACCGCTCGGTGGATGTTTACGTCCGCCGCCTGCGCGGCAAGATCGAGCAGGACCCGGAAAACCCCCGCTACCTGCGCACCGTCCGGGGCGCCGGGTATCGCTTCGACGCGGTTCAGTGATGGCACGCAAAGCCGTTGACAGTGGTAACGTATGTGTTACCATCAAGAATGGTCGAAGTCAGGGAATATCTGGATCAAAACGGCCGCAGCCCTTATGCCGAATGGTTTGATGACCTGAATGCCCAAGCGGCCGCGAAAGTGGCGACAGCCGTGACCAGGATCAGCCAGGGCAACTTCTCCAACGTCAAAGGCGTCGGAAGCGGAGTTTTCGAACATACCCTCGACTTCGGGCCTGGCTTTCGCATCTATTTCGGCAGAGATGGCGAGCAGCTTGTGATTCTGCTCGCCGGCGGGACGAAAAAGCGGCAGCAACGAGACATTCGAGAAGCGATTGCCCGCTGGCAAGACTACAAGCAACGAAAAAGGAAGCCGGAGAAATGACCATGCCACTGACACGCGATTTCAAAGAAACCGTCAAGGCCCGGGTGGAGCGCGATCCCGAGTTCCGCAAAGAGCTTCTCATCGAAGGTATCGAAAGCCTTCTTTCCGGCGACGTGGATACCGGCAAGGCCATCCTGCGCGACTACATCAACGCGACCGTAGGCTTCAAAGAGCTTTCAGAAATCGTCCACCGCTCGCCCAAGAGCCTGATGCGGATGCTCGGACCCTCGGGTAATCCGCACGCGCAGAACCTCTTTGACATCATTGCCTATCTTCAGCAGGAAGAAGGCGTGCATCTCAAGATCAGGTCCGTGCGGCCTGGACAAGCGGGACACCGCAGTTTACGCAGACGGGCCTGAACCTCAGCTCTCCAGCATCTTCTTGCGTGTGTGCCTGATGCTGCGGTGCTCGATCAGATAAACCAGCTCCTCGGCCAGGTTGGTGGCATGATCTCCCGCCCGCTCGATGGATTGCACCATCATGAGCGTCTCCACCACTCCTTCCACTTGGTTGCTGGACTTTCCCAGCAAGTTGCGATGAAAAGCTTCCGTCCGCATGCGATCCAGGTTGGCATCGAGCCGGAGCACGGATTGCGCCAGCTCCGCGTCGCGGCCGACGAATCCTCCGTGCGCCTGTTCGAGCATGGTGACCACGGTGGAGACCATATCCTTCATGGTCTTCCGGTCGGCGGCCGATGGGCGGCTGGAAGGTAGGCTCAAGCGCTGCCCCACCCACAGCAGCAGGTCGCTGATGCGTTCCAGGTTGCCGATGAAGGAGCTGCAGACCAGCAGCTCGCGGGCCTTGTCTTCGCTGACCCGGGTGATGGCTCGCGGCAGTTTCTGGTGAACCGTTCGCTCCAACTCGTCGAGTTCACGCTCGCATTGCTGGAGCGCGAGCGTCGCCAGGCGCGAGGAACCGCCCAGCAGTTCCTGCAGGTTGGTGGCGGCGTCTTTGGCCACCAGGCAGGCATGCGCCGCCATCTCCACGAGCTCGTCGCCCGAGCCGTTACGTCGCTTCACACTTTGGCTGATGACAAACTCCTTCCCGCCGCTTGAGGGCTGCCCGTTGTCTTGATCTTCCCGGACTTGACGGCCGCAACGAACGTCTCATGGTCGCTGGCCGTCTGATCAGCGTAGGCCAGGGCGAAGGCGGCGATTGCCGTATCGAACTTGGGGCTCGCTCCCAGGTACCCGGCCAGCGCGCACGGGTCGCCGGAGCGAGCGTGCCCTTTGGCCAGCACTTCACCGCAGACGAGAGCGTATTGGATCAAGCCATCGCCCGCGAGGTCCTCGATCTCGATGCTCGCCTTGTGGTCAGACAGTTGCCGTACCAGGTAGTCGCGGCCATTTATCGCGGTCCAGCCCAGCAGAATGTCCGATTGCGCCTGCATCGCGCGCTGGCCTTCAACCACGCGGCGTCCTTCATGCTCCGCCGGCCGGAGGTCGGGAAGGTGGCGGGCATAGCAGGAGGGCGGCTCTTCTTTCACCTGGAGGAACAAAGCATCCGTCTGGCCGTTGCCCCGCATCAGCACCACGTAGTCGCGCAGGCCCACGCTGCCGGTCCCCACCACCTTAAACGCCACATCCAGGGGATGGTACTGGTCGAAGAAGTGTTGCCGCTCGGGCGCCAGCGTCTGCCGGTAAGGTTTCAGTGCCGCCAGCACCCGGGACGCGGTCGGCTTGTCAACCCGGGTCAGCAGCGGCGGCTGCTGTTTGAAACGGCGCGAGCCTCCGGCAGCAACCGTCAGCCGTTCCAGGTTGTGCCGCGGCGTCGCGCGCTCGGCTTTCCGCAGAACACTCCGTAGCGGCGCGAAATGAAGATGGCGGTGCACCCGGTAGCGCGCCAGGTCGAGGACCGTCATGCGCGAGAACCCGAACATCGCTTCCCGGTAGGCGCGCACGAAAACGCGCACTGCGTCTTTACACTGCTTGTCGGTGCCGTGCGCCTCACGGCCGGCGAGCACCAGGCTGGTGGCGAGCCGCTTCACGTCCCATTCGAAGGGGCCGCGCACGGTTTCGTCGAAATCATTGATATCGAAGATGAGACGGCCATCAGGTGCGCTGAACGATCCCAGGTTCCGCACATGCGCATCGCCGCACATCTGGACGGTGAGGCCGCATCGCGGCTGCGACGACAGGTCCGCGGCCATCACCGGGACCGCGCCGCGGAAAAAGCCGAACGCCGACGCGGCCATCCGCTGGTACTTGATGCGGACGAGGTGCGGGATGCGGCCGCGATTCGCAGCGGTGATCAGGACTATGGAATCCTGGCGGCCGGACGGGGGCTTGCACCGCGCTTGCTCGACCCGGCTACACGTCCTGCGCAGGCGCCGGCCATGGTCGCGGCGCTCACTGGGTTCAAGCCGTCTTGCGTTGTCTGCCATCATCGTGCAGGTTGGCCCCGCTCCAGCTTCTCACAACGGCGTGTGCCGCGAGTCACAGCACGGGCGCGGGCCGGAGGCCAAGCTATTGTCAGGCGACCTGCCTCCTCCGGCGCGTGCATTCGATAGTAACCCAGGGTCGCCCTTGTGGAGCTGACCATGATCACAACTGAGCACGTCGCATTCGACATCGGTTCTTATCCACCTCTTCTTCCGCCGCACCGGCTGTTGTTCGGACCCGGGCCGAGCATGGTGCATCCCCGCGTGCAGGCGGCGCTTTCCAAGCCCATTGTCGGCCATCTTGATCCCTACTTTTTCCACGTTGTCGAAGATGTCCAGGAACTCTTGCAGATGGTATTCGGTGCGGAAGAGGCGTTCACCCTTGCCGTCTCCGGCACCGGCAGCGCGGGCATGGAGGCTGCCGTCGCCAACTTCGTCGAACCGGGGATGAAGTTTGCGGTTCTTGCCAACGGGTACTTCTGCGACCGCATCAGCGAAATGGGCAAGCGCCACGGTGCTGAAGTGGTGCGGCTGGAGAAGCCTTGGGGCGCGACCTTTACCGACGACGAGGCCACCGCTTTCATCCGCCGCCAAAGGCCGAACCTGGTGGCCTATGTCCACGCCGAAACCTCGACTGGCGCGCTGCAGCAGGGAACGGCGATCTGCCGGGCTGCCCACGAAGCCGGGGCGCTGGTGATCGCCGACTGCGTCACCTCGCTGGGCGCCATGCCGGTTGAGTTCGACGCCACCGGCATGGACATCGCCTATAGTTGCACGCAAAAAGGGCTGAGCTGCCCGCCGGGTTTGGCGCCGATGGCTCTGTCGCCGCGCGCCATGGAGTGCCTGCAGGCGCGCACTTCGCCCTGTTCCAGTTGGTATCTCGATCTCAAGCTGCTCTACGACTACTACGCCGGTTCGCACCGCTACCACCACACCGCACCGATCCCCATGTTCTATGCGCTGCACGAGGCGCTGGTGCTGATCGCCGAGGAGGGCGTCCAGAACCGTTGGGATCGGCACCACCACAGCCACCTGAAATTCGTGGAAGACATCGAGGCCATGGGGCTCGAGATGCACGTCCCGCACGGACAACGCATCTGGAACCTGAACACGGTGCGCGTGCCCGTAGGCGTGGACGATGCCAAGGTCCGCAAGGATCTGCTGGATGCCTTTGGCATCGAGATCCAGGGCGGGTTTGGACCGCTCGCGGGCAAGGTGTTCCGCATCGGGATCATGGGCCCGCTGGCCACGGAGGGAAGTGTCACGCTGCTGATCAGGGCCTTCGCCAGCGCGCTGACCGCGGAGGGATACAGGGCGCCGTTGCAGGCCGCAGCCTGAAGCAAGCAGCAAGTGGTGCAGACGCGATACCGGGTACGGGGTTCATGCTACAGTTCTGTCTTCCATGATCCGGCACATCTTCGCGTTCATCCTCCTGGCCGGCGCCGCGGCCGGCCAAAATCAGGCGCAAGCTTCCCGCGCCGCCAACGCGCATACCTTCGACGTAGCTGCGGCACAACGATTCGCCAAGCTGGCGCTGGCCTGCGTGCACAAGGAGTATCCCAACAAGATCTCGCACTCCATGCTGAGCGACGCCGACGTGGCGCCGCCGCGCAAGCTGACGCCCGCCTTCTACGGCTGCTACGACTGGCACTCTTCCGTCCATGGACATTGGCTGCTGGTCCGCCTGCTGCGTACTTTTCCCGATGCGCCTTTCGCCGCCGCGGCGCGCACCGCTCTGGAACAGAGCCTGACCTCCGCCAATCTCGCGCAAGAAGCTGCGTACCTGAATGCCGACGGCCGCGCCAGCTTCGAGCGGCCCTACGGTTTGGCGTGGCTGCTCGCGCTCGGCCAGGAATTGCGGGAATGGGAGAAATCGAGCCGCGCTGACGACGATTCTTCGCCTGATCCGCTGCCGGAGCAGCTCGCCGCCAACCTGCGTCCGCTTGAGCAGGCCGCCGCCGGACGTCTCAAGACCTGGTTGCCGAAGCTGTCCTACCCGGTGCGCTCCGGCGAGCACAGCCAGACCGCGTTTGCCATGGGACTGATGATTGACTATGCGCGCTCCACCGACGACCGCGCTTTCCTCGACCTGCTCCTGCGCAAAGCCCGCGACTACTACCAGAAGGACGAGAACTGCCCGCTCGCCTACGAACCTTCCGGCGAGGATTTCCTCTCGCCCTGTCTGGCCGAGGCCGATGTCATGCGGCGTGTGCTCACGCCCGAGGATTTTGCCGGTTGGCTGCGCGGGTTCATGCCGCAGCTTCCGATCGACGGCGCCAGCCCGTGGCTGCAACCCGCCGTCGTGACCGATCCCAGCGATCCCAAGCTGGCGCACTTGGACGGCTTGAACCTCAGCCGCGCCTGGATGCTGGAGGGCATCGCTTCGGGCCTGCCTGCGGGCGATCCGCGCCTGCCGGCCTTGCGCGCCTCCGCCGCCGCCCATCGCGAAGCCGGGCTCGCCGCCGTCACCGGCGCGCACTACGAAGGCGGACACTGGCTGGGCAGCTTCGCCGTCTATCTCACCACGCGCCGCGGCCTCAACCACTGAGCTACACGCGTTCGAGCTGCTCCAGCGTGCGCTGGTTGCGCACGTTGCCGGTGTTGAGCGCGCTGCGCGGCTCGAACAGCACTACGTGTACTTCTTCTTCGGCAACAGGCATGTGCTCCACGCCGCGCGGCACGATGCAGAACTCGCCCGGGCCCATCCACAGGTCGCCGTCGCGGAAGCGTATGCACAGGCGGCCCTTCACCACCAGGAACATCTCGTCCTCGGCTTCGTGGTGGTGCCACACGAACTCGCCCTTGAACTTCACCAGCTTGACGTAGCTGTCGTTCACTTCACCGACGATCTTTGGGCTCCAGTGCTCGGTGAAGTGCGAGAACTTCTCTGTCAGATTGATCGTTTCGGGTTTCATGAGGTAATAGACTCCAGAATCCAGATCAGGGAAGCACAAAGGCTCTACCACTGAGACACGGAGGCACGGAGGCAAAAACCGATCCTCGGCGCCCTCGGCGTCTCGGCGGTGAAACTCCTCAATCCGCCGCCGGCTTCTTCTCTTCCGGCGCGGGCACCAGGCCCAGCGCCTGCGCCGAGACCTGATCTGCCGTCCGCGTGTGGAACCAGTTCGGGTAGAGCAGCGGGGGCTCGGTCAGCTTATCGAGTTCCGCGACCTCCGACGCAGTCAGTTCCAGGTCCACTGCGCCCAGGTTGTCCTCGAGCTGCGACATCTTGCTCGCGCCCAGCAGGATGGTCGAGACGAACGGCTTGGCCAACAGCCACGCCAGCGCCACCTGCGCCACCGTCGCCCGATGACGCTCGCCGATCAAGCGCATGCGGTCGATCAGGTCCCAGGCGCGCTCGCGGTCGAGCGGCAGGAAGTCGCCGTAGGCGAGACGGCCTTTGCCGCCGCCGGGATCCTGGCGCGTGTAGCGGCCGGTGAGAAATCCGCCGGCCAGCGGGCTCCAGACCACGATGCCGATGCCGGCGTCGGCGCAGAAGGGCGCGATCTCATACTCGAGGTCGCGCCCCACCAGCGAGTAGTACATCTGCGCCGCCACGAAGCGCGCGTAGTTGTGGCGCTCCTGTATGCCCACCGCTTTGGCCGACTGCCACGCCGAAAAATTGGAGTAGCCGACGTAGCGCACCAGCCCGCGCTGCACCAGGTTGTCGAGAGCCCGCGCCGTCTCTTCGAGCGGCGTGTAGGGGTCCAGGCGGTGGATCGAGAGCAGGTCGATGTAGTCGGTCCCCAGGCGCTTGAGCGATGCCTCGGCGGCCGAGATCACGTATCCGTAGGACGAGCCCGCGCGAATGACCGCCGGGCCCGAGCGGAAGCCGATCTTGGTGGAGATGACGGCGTCGGCGCGCCGCGGCTTCAGCGCCTTGCCCAGGATCTGCTCCGACTGGCCGTTGGCGTAGGTGTCAGCGGTGTCGAAGAAATTGATGCCGGCGTCGAGCGAGCGTCCGACCAGCGCGTCCGCCGCCTTTTCTGGCGTGTTGAAGACGTGCGCCATCGGACTGTCCGGCGCCGACCCGAAAGTCATCGTCCCGAACGCCAGCCGCGAAATGATGAGTCCGGTATTCCCCAGGCGGGTGTATTGCATGACGGGCCTCCTCGTCTCATGGACGGCGCGCGCTGGGGACAGGATTCAGTCTTTTCCGACCGCGAGGGCGGCAAAGCTCCGATTAAGCGTTCCCTCCCCCTGGGGCCCATTCCCCTGCCTTGTTGTAATTCAGGTCTCTAGGCCAACCGGCTGCTTGCCAAACGGCATCGAACGCAGGTCTCAATAAGGCTTTTGTATCGATCGAGAACTCCTCAACCGTGCATTCGGGGATAAGCAACAAATCCCGATCAATAGGAAGGGGCCCCACAAAACTCGGCCACCGACTGGTGGACATTACCAGGCCCCTCACACCCACCAAGGCCAGCAGCACTAATATCGGAGGCTCTACCCCGAGTCGCCTTAAAGCCTCGAGGTATTTCGGCGTTACATCCAGGATGCTTGCTTCATACGAAAAGCTGGGGATTGCCCTTGTGCCTGCAAACTTTCCTTGGATCAGAGAGGCATCGACTGCCTCCATTGCCCCGGAACGGAACAACTGCACGTAACCTCGGGCCGTGCCGTTCCCGGTAGGCGAATAGATGACCATCCCGTCGAAGTTATACCGGTCAGTGGAGCTCGGGCCAGCGATTGGGTAGACGAACTGCCGGATAGAGCCGAACAAGGGTGTGAAGTCTTGCCGCGTTTCGAACGAAGACACCGGCAAGACGTGGAGAACAATTCTCTCGGGCTGCTCCAGAACCACAGGCGTTTCATCTGCAACTATTCTGGCCATTCTCTCATTTCGAAACCGGTTGAGTCTCTCGGGTAGGGCCTCGGAAAGCGCGAACGCTGCACGGATTTCGTTGACATCCAGCGGATACTTACCCGCGCTCGTTCGGGAGAAGAATCTGGGGCTGCCTTTTAGCATGTGCGGCGCTGCCCAACTTTTAGCGACTCGCAGCACAAGCACAGGTCCGTTCGTGAAACCTTGAACGACTGCGACGTGAAATACAAGCCTCGGCTCGATGCTGTCCCGGACGATGTTTTCTAGGCGAATGATGTCCGCCCCTGCATTGGCGGTATTTATTCCTGGCGCGGATTTCGGCAAGCCAGTTGGCTTGCCGCCCGGGTCGCGATCCTCTTCAACGCCGTAAACTAGGTCTCCTCCGCTAGCGTTCGCAAATGACGAAACGTCCGCCAGGAACTCTTTCTTGTCATCAGCCGAATTCCCGGGGAGGGTGAGCTTGTATTCCAGTGTCCTATCCTCCGGAACGCCACCGGAGACGAGAGCTTCAATATCGCTGGGTTGAATTTCTTCCAATTGTTTGTTGATCATTTGGGTGTTACTCCCAGTAGAGAGTAGCAGGGCCGATGGTTGTCCGCCTGGTGTGCCCCTTCCCGGTTCCTCTGTGGTAAAAAAAGGCGCGGTTTCCCGCACCCTCTTACCTGGGTGGAGCAGGCCTTCAGGCCTGCATCAAACGGTGTTGCTGAGACCTCGGCTTTAGCCGCTGAGGGACTTTCTTCTCCTGGCGAGAGCCGCTGGATTGTGCTACAGCATCTCGCCATGGCCATTCCCCCACGCGGTCACACCAGCGAATCGACCTACTTTGTCACCGCCCGACCTATTGCAAGCAGCACCTGCTCCAGTCCGAGCGCACGGCCCTGTTGTTTATTGACGTGCTCTACCACTATCGAGCAGAGAACAAGCATCTGCTGCATGAATTCGTGGTAATGCCGGACCACTTCCACCTGCTTATTACTCCCGGCCCGCGAGTCACTCTAGAACGCGCCATGCAGTTCATCAAAGGCGGGTTCTCATTTCGGGCAAAGAAGGAATTGGGGCTGGGAGGCGAAAGATGGCAAACCAGTTTCCATGACCACCGCGTGCGAGATGCGACGGAGTATCAGAGGTTCCGGACTTACATTCACGAGAATCCGGTGCGACGGGGACTGGTCGAGCTAGCCGAGCAGTATCCGTACGGTTCGGCTAATCCGAGGTTTGTTCTGGATGAAGTCCCTCAGCGGCTAAAGCCGAGATTCTCTTTCGCCGCGGAAATGCAGGCCTGAAGGCCTGCTCCACCTTTCAGCAGAGTGTTATCCGCGCCCTGATACAAAGCTAATGAATCAGCGTCCCGTTCCCATTCCGCTCCTCTGGCGGGATGACGACGGCGGCGGCCACCTTGTCTCCGCCTTCCATCGCCAGCAGGCGGACGCCCTGAGTAGAGCGGCCGGCTTCGCGGATCTCCGAGGTGTCGAGGCGGATGATCTTGCCGTACTGGCTGATGACCATGGCTTCCGTGACTTCGCTCACCAGCAGGATGGCCACGACTTTGCCGTTGCGCGACGTGGTCTTGACGTTG
>Ga0209517_10006225_pt1 | contig 14828 bp, 15 predicted proteins | sample PeaSoiMetSII2010_FD_187695 | JGI IMG/M metagenome (GOLD analysis project Ga0209517, IMG submission 187695) | Peat soil microbial communities from Weissenstadt, Germany - SII-2010 (SPAdes) (version 2) | ecosystem: Environmental > Terrestrial > Soil > Wetlands > Peat | place: Germany... | reverse complement strand
GGGTTCGCGTGCCAGCCGCCGATTTTCGATGAGGAGGAACTGGCGCGTGCGTTGAAGTCGCGGGCCCGTCCGGCGGCGTGAGTTGGGGCGACGGATTCTGGGCCCCGATCCCGCCACTAGTCGGGACACGATATACTTTGCCGCATGGAAAAGGCCCTTAGCTTGGCTGACTACGAATCGCTGGCGGAATTGCGTTATCAGATCCGCCGTTTTCTTCACTTCAGTGAGCAAGTTTCCCGCATGGCTGGTCTTGAGCCTCACCAGCATCAGCTCATGCTTGCCTTGAAAGGGCTGCCGGGAAGGATACGCCCACGAATCGGAGAGTTGGCCGAGCGGCTGCAAATTCGACATCACAGTACGGTTGAACTGGTGAACCGGCTCTCTGCCGGCGGCTATGTTCGGCGCAATCGCAGGGGGGAAGACCGCCGCGAAGTGTGGCTTTCCCTGACTCCAGAAGGTGAAAAGGTGTTGCGGAAGCTCTCCCTGCAACACCGGGCAGAACTTCGCCTGCACGGACCCGCTCTGATCGCGGCCCTGAGGCGCGCCATTCCCAGGAGCAAAAGCAAGAACGGAGGCCCGGCCAAGGCAGCCTCGCGAAGCAGGAGAAAAGCCTAAAGGCGGGCCGGAACCTCGCGGCGTAAAGACCGGGCGCACCTCGAATAGGGGCTTCAAGGCTCGGCGAACTCAATTGACATTTATATCGTAACACGATATTATTGGTTCTGGAACGACGCTCTCCTCCCGAATCCCGGCGCTCGTGTGGCGTTCAAGCGAACTTATCCATAAATCGACAACTCTGGATTAGGAGGACAACCATGAAAAGGGCAGAAGCATTGACAATTTCCATCGTCATCGTGGCGATGGTTCTGGGCGTGGGGTCGCTGCCGGCTTGGGGCCAAGGCGAGAACCCCCCAGCCAGCACCAAGGCAGTTGGGCAGACTTCGGGCCACGGCGTAACTCTCGTGGAACAGAGCGTCCCGGAAAATATCGAGCAACAGATCAGGACCCTCCATGACCAAGGCCGGCAAGCGGCATTAAAGGGTGATGCCGGCTTTCTTGAGGAGCACTTGGCCGCTAGCTACTTCGGAATCGGCGGCGATGGACGGTTGCGGTCGAAGGCGGAGTCGATTCAAAACGTCAAGTCGGGTGGCATCAAGTACGAATCCATTGACGAACGCGACGTGAAAGTAAACACGTACGGGAACACGGCGATCGTGAACTCCATGGCCTCCGTCAAACTGATCAGCAATGGCAAGCCGATCGCTGGCGATTTTCGCGCAACTTTCGTGTATGTGAAGCAGGGAGGCGACTGGCGGGAAGTTGCGTTCCAGGCAACGCCAGTGCCGCCAGAGGGCCAGTGAACCACCGCGAAACAGCAGAACCTGCCGCCGGCTTTGGCGGCGCGCTCCTGTGGGCGCGGCTACGGTGACCGTCACACCTAACGGAGGAAAATTACTATGTTCACACGTATGATGACTTGCACACTGCAACTGGACAAGAAAGAAGAATTCTTGAAAGCCGCACGGCAACTGCCAAGCGCTTACAAGAACCAGACCGGCTTTGTGGATCTGCTCACCTTCATCTCGGACGATCGTCCTAACCACGCCCTCGTGCTCGCTGTCTGGAACACGAAGTCGGATTCCCAAGAGTTCTACAAGAACCGTGCGCCGCTGCTCGATCTCAAGCCTTTCCTTGAGGAGGAACAGATCGAGCATTACCACCTTGAGACTTCGAACGTGTTCAAGATCGCCAGCGGCAAGGCCGCCTGATCGTGAGGGCGTTGTGATCTCGGATCCCTGATTGCCGGTTTGCCGACGGTAGAATCACCGCGGGCCGGACAGGGAAAATCGGGAAACGGGAATCCGAGATCCCAACTCGAATCGTTCGGCCGACGCCCCGGTAGCAGTTCACCGCCGCGAGGCGCGCGGCGTTCCAAGTGCCTGCGGGAATTGCTTTGTCTCGTCGAACTGGAAAGCCCATCAGACGTCTGGCCTGAGTCTTGGGAAAGCTGTTTGCCGCCAATCGCGCATGGCTGACGGGCCAAGCGGACGAAATTCCAGCCCAGGTTAGCGCCGCTAGGGTTGCGACCGCGGCGACGGGCCTGAAGGTCTGCTCCACGCAGGCCGATATCCCAAATGGAAGGCCACGCGGCCGACATTGTGCGACCCACATTGTGCGACCCAAACTGCGCGCTACCCTGCGGTCCTTCCGGCCTCTGAAGTTCCCCGTCTCGCCTGCCGATGAAACTAGAAGGCGGTGCGGCCGAGTCATGTTTTCCAATCCTCTCGACAATCCGAAGCTGTTCCGGCATGTGCTGGAAGACTTGCCGGTGGGGGTCTACCTCGTGGACCGGGAACGGAGGATCCGTTTTTGGAACCGTCACGCGGAACACCTCACGGGACATCTGGGGCAGGATGTGGTGGGACATGTTCTGGAAGACATTGTGCAGGCCTGCGACCGGTGGGGTCACCGCTCGATCGGCGAACACTGTCCGGTGACTATCACCCTCCGGCAGGGGCTGCCGCAGCATTGCACCGCTTACTACCTCCACAAGAATGGGCACCGGGTGGCGTTGAGGATCCGCACGCGGGCGGTACTGAAAGACAGCGACGTGATCGAGGGAGCGGCGGTTCTGTTGGAAGAAGCATTTCTATACCGCGAGGAGTTGTCCGGGCCGCCGATGTACGGATGCCTGGACGCGACTACGGGAATTCCGTCGCGCCGTCTGACGCGAGCCGTGCTCAACGAATGCATGGCGGGAGTGGAAGAATCGCATGTCGGCTTTGGGCTGCTGCGGATTCGGGTGCTGGGGCTGGAGGAATTTCGCACCAAGCACGGTCCGCAGTCGGTTGTACCTTTTCTGCGCACCACGGCGCGTACCTTACGGCACAGCTTGGATGCGGAAAATTTTCTGGGATGCTGGGGAGAAAACGAGTTTCTGGCCGTGCTGCCGACGGCGAGTCCGGTAACGGTGGCGACGACGGCGGAAACGGTATGGAACCTGCTATGTCATTCGGAAGTGTTGTGGTGGGGCGACCCTTTTCCGATTGCGAGCGAGGTGGCCTGCACCATGGCCACGCCGGGCAGCAACCTGAAATCCCTTCTCGAAGAGATGAAGCCTGCGCACTCGAGTGCGACGGCGAAGGCGGCTGCCGCGGGCGCCGCCAACGATTCTGAACATTCGCGAGGATGATGTCCGATGTTTACGATCATTGGGATCGTGGTGGTTTTCGGCTGCATTGCCGGTGGCTACCTGATGGAGCACGGCAACATCAAGGTGCTGCTGCAGCCGGCGGAACTGCTCATCATCGGCGGCGCGGCGGTGGGCACGGTGCTGATCTCGAATCCCATCCACACCCTGAAAAGCATCATCAGCGGGGTCATTGGGGTATTTGGCTCCTCGAAGTACAGCACTGAGCACTACACCAATTCCTTGAAGATGATGTATGAACTCCTGCAAAAAGCGCGCAAGGAAGGCTTGGTGGCGCTGGAGACCGACATTGAGGAACCGGACAAGAGCCCGCTGTTCTCGAAGTATGAAGGTTTCGTGAAGGATCACCATGCGGTGGCTTTCGTGTGCGACACGATGCGCATGGCGGTCAGCGGCGGCGTGGAAGTCTTCGATCTGGATCAAATGCTGGAGGTGGACATGGACGTGCATCATCACGGGGCCACCGAACCCGTGACGTCGTTGAGTACGATGGCCGACTCGCTGCCCGGGCTGGGCATTGTGGCGGCGGTACTGGGGGTGGTGATCACGATGAGTGCGATGGGCGGACCTCCGGAAGAAATTGGAAAGAAAGTGGCGGCGGCGCTGGTGGGAACGTTTCTGGGCATTCTGTTGTGTTACGGGTTGGTCGGCCCGCTGGCGTCGCGCATGGGCAAGATGGCCGACGAGCAACACGCGTTCCTGCTGGTGTTGCGGGTGACCATGATTGCTTTTCTTAAAGGCGTAGCCCCGATCATGGCGGTTGAGATCGGGCGCCGGACCGTGCCCGGGCATGTGCGTCCATCGTTCCAGGCGGTGGAAGCGGCTTGCCGGGGCGCGAAAGCCGAAGCCGCCGCCGCAGTGGCGGCGCCGGACGCCGAGCCGGCCGCGGGATAAACACCGGCCATGCCGACACCGCCCATCATCGTCATCAGGAAAAAAGGCGGCCACGGCGGCCATCACGGCGGCGCGTGGAAGGTCGCCTATGCCGACTTCGTCACCGCCATGATGGCGCTATTCATCGTGTTGTGGCTGATGAACAGCAGCAAGCCGATTCAGGTGGCGGTCAGCGGCTATTTCAAAGATCCCAGCGGAACCGGGAAGCAGACCGGAACCACACTGGACAGAACCGGCGAGAAGGTGCAACCGGTCAAGCAGGACATGGCGAAGATGAAAGAGGAGTTGCAAAAGAGTATCCAGGGCATCAACGACCTCGCCAAGCTGAAGAACAACATCGAGATCACGGTCACCTCAGAAGGCCTGCGCATCGAGTTGCTGGAATCGGAGAATGGAACGTTCTTCGACAGCGGCAGTTCCACGCTCAACAAGAGCGGACAGCAGATTGCGACCTTGCTGGCGGCGGAATTGGGAAAAGCTCCCAACCATCTTTCGATCGAGGGACACACCGACGCCAAGCCATTTGCCGGCAAAAGCAGCTACAGCAACTGGGAACTCTCAGCGGATCGCGCGAACGCCGCTCGGCGCTTGATGCAGCAGTCGGGATTGCGCCCCGATCAGGTCTCGCAAGTGCGGGGCTTCGCCGACCAGCGCCTGCGCAACGCAAAAGATCCGCTGGACCCGTCGAACCGGCGCATTTCGATCATCGTGCAGACCCTCGCCAATGACACCGCGGAAGGCAAGTCTTCTGGAGCGGATGCGCAAGAATCGGGTGTTGCAAAACCGCCAGCTACCGGCGCGGAGGCGGGATCTGAACCCACGGGGGAAAGAGAAGGAAAGTAAAAAAGAAGGCCGGCCACGGAGGCCAGCCCGGAAGATTGCATTGGTGATCTAAACTCACGTCTTCTTACTTAAGTGGCTGTGTACATCTCGCACCTACGCGGTGCAGTTCGGGTGATAGGGGGAACACAGCGGATACGGCCCTATTGGAGCGGGAGCTTTCGGGACAGCCGCATACGCAAATGTACCCACCAGGCCTACCAGGAGCAGTAACGCCCTGAGTGAACGTTTCATTGTCTTGCTTCTTTCTTGCTTAGGGTCTGCCGAAGAACTGGCTTGAAGCTGCCAGAGTTCGGTGCCGGGAATTATACACAACCCTGCAACTTTCTGATTCATTGGGGGTTACCTGAAAAGCGCCGACCATGCGACCGGCTGACGGGCACGCCAAAAATCGGCGAGGTCGTCCGGCAGGCCATATAAGCGGTTTTTACGCGGGTTTCTTAAGGTAATGGTTTGAATCGAATTACGTCGCGTCAGGCTTTGAGCAGAGGGGTCGGGAGAAGCCAAAAAATCCTCTTGACAAGGTTTTTGGCGGGGGCTGTTTTTGGGTCGGCGAGGCTATCGCCGCGTTTTGGAACCGGCCGCAGCGGAGCTGGCCCTGGGTCGAGTAAACCGGTCGTCGAGCCCGGGAACATCTTCCGCTGGCTCCAGATTCGAGTTCCGCAATAACGCGCGCTCCACCATGCCTTCGAACATGGGGATCAGCGAATCGGATGCCACCGGGGTTTGAAGATCCGCCAGGCCCTGTTCCCATCGCTGAGTCTGCAAATGGTTGACGCTGGCTTGGCGAAGCGCTTTGCGCGAGAGCGAGTATCCGAACCAAATCAAAATGGCCATGTTCCAGGTCGCCATGTTGATCAGGTTCAGGTTGTCCTGCGCGATAAATCCCCCCGAATTCAACGCCATTAGCATCAAGTCCACGCCGGCGAACAGCCCAAAGCCGAGAGCGATACCAAAACTAACCTGCCTTCGGGATACGCCCAGAAAGCGCGAAAACAAAAGCAAAAAGAGGATGAGGCCAAGCTGCACCACGCCGATCGAGCGTTGCAGAGTGGCAAGAGCGTGCACCAGCGGATCGCGGTCCAAAGAATTTGAGAAGGCGACCACCAACGAAAGCAGCAGTAGTACCACGCCCGCCCACTTGAACAGCAGAGTGCCAAGGTCTTTCAGGGTGTGATAAGGGCGAAACACGTCGAGAAAAATCTCGTGAATCACCTTGAAGCCGAGAACCGCATTGACCGCCTCTCCCAACCAGAAGAACCAGAAATACAAGGCGCTGCTGCCCGAAAGCCAAAGCGGAAAGGTGACGGCAAAATTCGCAATCTGCGCCAGGAGGAACCAAAAGAACGCGGGAAACTGGCGGTGCAGCTTACGACGCCAGAAGATCGCCGCCACCACCGATTGCAGGATCGGTTGCGCGCCCCACAAACAAAACACGACGGTTTGGCTGTGCCAATTCATGGGCCACGCATGTGGAGTAGCGGCCAACCGCCGAAACTGCCGCACCTCGACCTTCTATATCCTGAGGCCGGGAGCCCTGGGGGTCAACCCACCTTAGGTAACTTTGGTAACCATACCCTCTTTCCCGTAGAGACGCGGCTTGCCGCGTCTCTGTCGCCGGCGAAAACGTGGTGAACCCCGTCTCTACCGCCAGAAAGGGCGCTATCTATCCGGCGTCGGGCGTGGAATGCAGGTAGGCGCGCATCATTCGGACTTCATCGTCCTTTTCGTCAAGATCGTGGAGCAGGATGTCGCGCAAAGAAACCACGCCCTTCAGGTCACGTCCCGCGCAGACCGGTAGATGCCGGAATCCATGCCGTTTCATCAGGGTCATACAGGTCTCGAGGGGATCGTCAGGCGCGACGGTCAGAGGATCGTCGGTCATAACCTGGCCGACGGGAGTGCGGGCGGGATCCTTGCCGGCGACCACCACACGGTTCATCAGGTCGCGCTCGGAGAATATGCCGACCATTTGCCCTCCTTCGAGAACCGGTACGGCGCCGATGTGGTGTTCCGCCATCAGGCGGGCAACCTCCAGCACGGTCTGATGAACTTCAGCCGATATGGTGACTTGATTCTTGAGCAGATCGCGGATCAGCATTTGCGCCTCCCGTGGGCATGTGGAAAATCGCGCCCGGCGAACAGCTTCAAATTCGTCTGCAACGAAGGAAGCAAAACCGCTTGGTGTCTTGGACCCCGGCGCGGAGTATATGTCGAAAATCGGCGGAGTGGAAGCAAAAAATGCAAAGACAGTTGCCGGCTGCCAGTTGCCAGAAAAACCTTGGGATCGTCCGGGGTTTCACTGAGAACTGGCAACTGGCAACTGGCAACTGCTTATGATGTAGGATCGGGCCACCAAAGCGGCGGGCATCTCGGCGGCAGCGCGGGCGGTAACGATGACGTTGTAATCGTCGCTCGCACGAAGACGACCGAACACCGGGGTTGCCTCCTGCGGCTCGACCAGAGCCAGGTATCGCAGGAAGGCGAAGACATCTTCGGTGGGCTCCAATCCCGGCGCAACGAAACTGACTTCGACATCTTCGTGATGGAAGTGCCATCCCAGTGACGCGGCCAGGCGCACGGCTCGCTCATACACGCCGGGCGGCAGAACTCCGGGCGCGGGATTGTCAAACACGACCCGGAGCTTGCGTTCATCCTCCCGGCTGAACTCGCGCACTTTGAGCGCCCCCGTGCGCGCCGTGGCTTTCCAGTCCACATGGCGCGCGGAATCGTCGGGCATATAGTCGCGGATGAGATACAAATCGTTGCCGCGGCCTCGCACAAAAGTTTCAAACTCGCCCGTGACCATGGGAAGAACTTCGAGGAACTGCTCCGTCGACTCGACCTCGGGATAGACGATCACTTCGCGGGCCAGATTGACCCGCCGGGTCTTCATGAGAAAGGCGAACGGAAATCGCGTGGCCAGGCCGAAGTTCTTCTCCGAATAGCGGCCGCGGGCTGGGAAGGTCATCTCAAGGTCAGCCCGGAGTTCTTGTCCGGGAGCGAGAAAAGGAAAATACACGGATTCTTCGAGGATCGGCTTTTCCGCCTCTTCGTGCACGCGGCGCAGACGGCGGTCGGGCAGGCGGAGCCACTGCTCCTGGGGCGCACGGTTGCAGGGCCAGCCGAAGGTCGAGGCTTCCCACCCCCAGTGGTCTTTATTCTTGCGCTTGGCGGGAACCACGCGCACGGAAAAAGAGGGCAGCCACGAACTGGTGTTGCCGAGGAGCAAGCGCGCCAGCATCGGCCGCCCGGCAAAAACGTGTTCGGGCAAGCGCACGTCGAGCTGGAGACGACGAAGCACCAGCGCCGAGGCAACTCCGGAAACCAGGATGGCAGAGAGCAGCGCGGCGACGACAACATAAAGCAGGTTGTTGCCGGTGTTGATGGCGGCGATTCCGATGACGACGCTGATCAGGATGTAGATCGTGCCGGCGCGCGTAACATCGTAGTCCATCGCTTCGCGCATGCGGCTGGCAACGACCCGCCGCGCCAGATAGGGCACCGTGGTCAGGCCCACGAAGGTGGCCAGCAACAGCGCCACCGACGCCAGAATCAGGGTTCCCCAGAAGTTGCCCGCCTCGCGCGATACCGTCGAAAACAACGCCGCGCCGAAAGCCAGCATCAGGCCCACGATGGCCAGCAGGAATCTCACCCATACCTGGGAAAGGCCCAGCTGCGGGAAGCGGCGCGCGGGCTGTGGGCGGTTCGGTCGACGTTCGGGAATCACGAATCTCTCCGGGCAATGCTTATGCCAGCATATGACGCCGGGGGAGCGAGTGGAAGTGACGGAAGATACTCTGTCTCAACCTTCGTTCTAAGCAGTCGGCATGAATCGGTCCTGGGTAGGGCACGGCTTCACAGGCTGCGGAAAAACTCCATTTCAAGCAGGGTCTTGGGAAGGGCACGACTTCAGTCGTGCCGTAAGTCGCTGACATTGCGTCGCGCTTCAGCGCCCGAGGTGAGCTTCTTGCGCCCTCGGCGACTTTTTCCGCAGCCTGTTCAGCCGTGCCGTTCGGGACCAGGAAAAATGCGGGCTTTAGCCCCGGAGGGCCGCGCCTTCCGACCGTAAAAGGATTTATGAAACTCACTCAAGTCAAAATCGTCCGTTACGAAATAGCCCCTCACGGCTCGCGGATCTCCTCCCCCACCACCGTCATCTTCGTAGTCGTCCGGAATTTCTTGTAATCACGGAAGTTCACTTCGACATCTTCGTTGTACCCCTTGAAGAGCGCAATCCGCGCGTCGAGGTGGAACTGAATGTGTTTGGGCAGCCAAACTTCGTCGTTCACCTTGGTCTGCTCGACCAGAACCCGCGTGCCTTTGTGGATTCTTGCCAAAACGAATCCAAACGATAGGGTGTCAATCGCAACGATGTCGAGCTTTACCCATTGCGCTTCGCCCTTGTCGATCCAGACGCGCCCTTGGAACTTGCTGAGCATCTTGGCGCCGCGCTGCTTAGGTTCATAGCCCGGACGAGGTTCACCCTCCAGCACCCAGGTATCGCGTCCGTCGATCGCTTCCGAGCCCACGAGCCGGAAGTTGAACGCATCGGCAATCTCCGCTACAAACTTGCGGAACTCTTCGCGATTCTTCTGTTCTTTCTCCAGCCGCTTGCGGCGGTCTTCTTCCGATTCGTTCTTGCGTTTGTCGATGATCTTCTGAATCTTCTCCTCTTCCTTCTTCGCCTCGCCGGCCGACAGCGGTTTGTCATCCTTGGCGGTCAGCCGCTCGACCTGCTCTCCATAGATCTCCAGGATCTCCGACGTCCGGGATTCAGACTTCTTCACCCCGCCATGGCCATCGAGTTTGTGCTCTTCTTCGTGCTGGATGAAGGTGTAATCGCGCTGCCGCTTCTCGTTTTCCAGTTCTTTCCCTTCGGCGCGAAGCACCAGTTCCCGAATCTGCTCTGCGGGAACCACTCCGCTAGCATCGGGCTGCAATTTGATTGGAGGCGGAGCGGCCGCCTGCGTAGTAGCCGTCTTCGGAGCAACCGGCGCAGGCTGCTCCTGGGCCAGCGCCAGGCAAGCCGAAAGAATCACAGCGAGGATCAGCCAAAAACAAAACCGCATGGAGTTTGTACGAAACGAACCCCTTCCAAGCTTCACTCTGGGTACTGGGTACTGGGTACTGGGTACTTACTTCTCCGCCCGCTCCAGGCACCCAGCCCGGAACGACCGCCCATCCAACCGATGCAATCGTTGAGCCTGAGCGCGAGTGATCAGCGGATAGTGAGAAATAGTCAGGAGATACTCCGCCACAAACCACACCGGCTTCTGGGTAGTCATCCAGTCCAGCCGATCGAAGCGCTTCATGTGCACAGGACGCGAAAAAGTCCGCAAAGTCCGCTCCCCGCGCAGGTTGAAGTACGTGTCGAAGTAACTGAGTACCAGTTCGCGCAGCGACCGGTACACCGGCTCGCGATACCGGCATCCCGTGTAATTCGATTTGGCCACGGCCCCCCAGTGCCCGTCTTTGGTATTGCGGTACACCGCAATCACGTGATCGGTATCATGCTCGGCTTCGAGATCGAGAATCAGCGGAGGGTATCCGATAACCCGCAAAGCCGCCGCCGCAAACAGCGCTCCCTCATAACAATGCGACGTATTCTCCCGCAGCACAAGTCGCGGCGACCAGGCGCTGTCCGCAAGGTGATAAGGCATGTCGTCCAGCAACCGCTGAATCCCATGCGGAGTCTTCAGTGAGCGCAGCTTGCGAAGTTCGGCAGGGGTCAAGCCCCAGGAGTTGTTGTCAGTCATCCCAAATTTCCCGTAGAGACGCGGCTCGCCGCGTCTCCCGCGGATTACAGAGTCATTTTGAAGGTAGCAGGATCGGGCAATGATTGGGAATAAATGATTGGGAATAGAGGAGCGGGTCCGCGCCTGAGCTAAACGTCAACCGGAAGACGGCGATACTGCAACACTAACTCTGTGCCCCGTCTGCAGAGTGCGACGTCCTTTTACTTGGTCGGCTCGCTGGCAGTCTCTTCTTGCTGCTCTTCAGCCTTCTGCCAACCGGAACCGGGGTTGTATTCCGCCATGTCTTTGGCGAGAACATCGGTCTTCTTGCCGAGGTCCTTCTCAAATACGGCTCCATTCTCGCCAACGATGAACGTCATCACGCCCGACGACCTGTATTCCGCCGGATAAGCGACGAACGCGAAGCCCTCGGTCATCTTGCCGTTTACCAGGTATCTTTTCGGACCGCCGCTGGCGTTCTTGCCCTCACGCGTCAGGATATGGAAATAGTAGCCCCGGTACGGCGTCGGAGCGCCCTCTTGGCTTTTCGCATAGCCCTCGGCAACGGCCGACGCTACCAGCGGGCCGATGGGACTCTGGGGGTCGCCGTTGGCAGCTTTCCAATAAAGGCCATTGTGCTGTCCTTCATCGCTGAAGATTTTCTGGGCGTACTCGCTGTGCTGTGCGGAGTATTCCTTTTGCGCCGCCACCAGTTCCTGGCAAACGCGGATGGCTGACAGTTCATTCCGGCCAATGCGCCGGTATAAAATTTCTTTCTTGCCCGCCTCGGTGTCGAAATACCACGAATTGCCTTTGTGCATGAGCGGTATGGGCGTCGGCCAATTATGCGCGCCGATATACAAAATCGTGGTTCCATCCGGTTCTTTCACCAGACGGTGCATTTCCTGATATCTCTGCACAAAATTCGCACGGTTCTCGGCGTCTTCGGCATCGTCTCCGGACGAGACGATTCGCTTTCCGGCGGGTCCGAGGATTTCGAGCATCGCCTTTTCGTCATTGTTCTGCGCTGCTGTGACCAGCGCATTGCTCGCCTCTTCCGCCGACGAAAATGTTTTCTGGCCTGGTTGCTGCGCCATCGCGCTCATCGCCAGGCACATCGCCAAAATGATCGCGACGGCGGCGAATTTACCTAGATTGGCCCCATGAAATTTATCGACGTTCAACTTAGTTGGCCGCATAAAATTTCGCTCCATTCTCAGATTTTTCAACCCCACAGGGACATAACGAAACCTGGTCAATATCAATGACGCGCAGATCGCGGATCAATGGCGCCCGCCGCCGTGGCCGCCGCCGTGAGATCCGCCGCCATGAGACCCACCGCCGCCACGCGCCGCTCCACCACTGACGCTGGCCTTTCCGCGTGACGAAAAGCTCCTGGCCTGTCCGCCATGCCCATAGCCGCTGAAGGCACCGGAGCGGACGCCGCTCTGACCACGGGGTGCAGCATATCCGCGAGCCGCTTGCCGGTTTCCGTTGAAAGGCCTGGCCGCGGCGCCGGGACGGTTGCCAACTCCGCCGCGTGCAACTCCGCCGCGTGCAACTCCGCCGCGGTAGAAATTGCCCCGGTTATAAAACGTTCTGCTCCCGGAGAAGTAGCGGCCGCCGCCATACATTGCGTATCGTCCACCCCAATTGAATCCCCAATGACCCCAGCCCCAGCCAAAGCCTCCGAACCCACCGATTCCGAAGCCCATTCCGAAATTGAGGTACGGGCCGCCAAACCAGATTCCGGGATACGGGTACCATCCCGGCCACGCCATGATGGGATATCCGTAGACCGCCCACGGGTTATAGGCCGGGACGTACACTACATTGGGGTCGGCAGGCTCAATGTCAACATCCGGGCCATCGTCCCTTACGACTTCCTGCGGCGTGCTCTTAAGAGCACCGGCTTGTCGCGCTTTGTGGCGCATCACCTGTACCGCATCCATCACATCCTGCTGCTGGTTGTAGTAAGCATCGCCCAGAGTTGACGTCCAGGAGAGGTTTTTGTCCATATTTCCCAGAACGGAGGGAAATGCAGCGAGCGCCTTGACGCTCGGGTCCCAGGGTTGCTGGTCAACAGCTTTACCCAAAGCCTCGCCCTTCAAATCAGGATTCGCCTGCACCCATCGGTCGGCCTCGACAACTTCCTCGGGGAAGGTGGACGCGGCCAGAACCTGCGCCACCAGCGAATCGGGATACAGCGCAATCGGCGCAACTAACCGCTGCAATTGCTCGGGAGTCTGCTGCGCGTAGGGCGGCGCCTGCGCGCCCTGTGCCGAGGCTTGGTTGTCCTGCGGCGGTTCCTGCGCATCCTGGGCCGACAGGCTCAGCGGCCAAGTCGCGAACAACAGAGCCAACGACAACAGAGAAACCAAACTCTGCCTGCCCAGTCGAGGCCTTGAGAACCCTGCGGCACATCCGGAAATGTTCATGTTCTTGAACCTCCTCTGCAAAATCCTACCGAACCCAGCTCCTCACCAGCAAGAGGCAGAGTCCTTTACGGTGCCGCTGCCGTACGCTGGTGTTGTTCTTTAGAATGTCGCGCGACAGAACGCGGTGAGAGCCTGTAGGCTCGCTCGACGACCGGCACCAGACGTTCCGGCAGGTCGCTCTTCATCACGTAATCGTCCACCAACCACAAGAGTCGCTCTGGTGTCTCGGAGTACGCTGAGAGCAAGATGACCGGCAGGTGGGGAAACCCTCGCTTGATGTGGCAGGCTACGGCTTCCGCATCCATGCCTTCCAGTTTGTACTCCAGTAGAACCGCGGCCACCGGCGTTTCCTCCAATATCTTCATCGCGGCGTAGCCGCTCGACGCGATCTTGACACAATAACCATGAGATTCCAACGCCGCTTTGCGAAGCTCCAAGACTTGTGGAAGGTCGTCGATGCACAGCACAGTGGGGGAGTCCATGGCACATCTCCGCTGGGTATTTAGATGCGGTAATTGCCTCGCCGTTGCCCGATGCGCATAACCCGCAAGACACTACAGGTCCACCACGATCTGATGACCCATCCGCGCTGAAACAGCACTCTGCGACGGCGCAGCCATCATTACAAAACTTTAAGCAACCACTGAAAGCCCGTCTGTTCAAAATTGACCACTTCTCGTAAGCCGCCCCACGGAATGACCGCGAAAACAGTTCCCAATGCGCCGCGGCAACTAGCTCAACAACTCCCCCAACTCGCGAGGCGTCTCCACCAGCACATCCGGAGCCACCTCCTCCAGCGAATGCGGAGCAAACCCATACGTCACGCCGCAAGTCCACAACCCGGCATTGCGGCCCGTCAAGACGTCAATCCCCGAGTCGCCAATCATCAGCGTCTCATCCGCCGCCACGCCAGTTTCCTGCAGGATAGTCAGCACTCCCAGCGGATCGGGCTTCTTCGTCGCAAAGCTGTTGCCGCCGTACACACTCACGAAGAAGTCCCCCAGCCCCAGAGCCTGCACAATCAGGCGCGAAGGATTGACCGGCTTGTTCGAGAGCACGGCCATCTGGCGCTGCACTCCGTTCGACGAACGGGCCAAGCCCGCCAGTGTCTCCGGAATCCCCTCATAAACCGTGGTGTGGTCGAGTTTGTGCAGCCGGTAGTAGCCCAGAAAATACTCCATTGCGCCCTGAAAGAAGGCCTCGTCATCCGTGTCCGCCAGCGCGCGCCGCACCAGCGCCGGCGCTCCATCTCCCACATAGCTCGCAATGACGTCGCCGTCCAGCTCCGGACGCCCAAGATGCCGCAACATCGCATTCACGGAGTGAATCAAATCCAGGCGAGAGTCAATCAGGGTGCCGTCAAGATCAAACACCAGCAAGCGGACCCGATGCGGATCAAAGTGGCGCAGGAAACGAATCATGGAGAGTTCAGGATAAACCAGTTCTCAGTTCTCCGAAAAGGCTGGACTTCATGCGAATCGACAGTCAATAGCGTCCCGGATGCTCACGAAAAACCCCAGGAACTTAAGATGAAGAGATCTACTGAGAACTGACAACTGAGAACTGATTTACAATGTTCCGGGGCTGAAACTCCGTGGGGTGAGAACCGCAGCATGGCCACGACCAAAGTCGATCCCAAGCTGAACGATACCAACATCGCGAAAAAGGCCAAGACGTATGACGGCCTGACCAGCCAGCAACTCATCG
>Ga0209517_10006224_pt1 | contig 14829 bp, 14 predicted proteins | sample PeaSoiMetSII2010_FD_187695 | JGI IMG/M metagenome (GOLD analysis project Ga0209517, IMG submission 187695) | Peat soil microbial communities from Weissenstadt, Germany - SII-2010 (SPAdes) (version 2) | ecosystem: Environmental > Terrestrial > Soil > Wetlands > Peat | place: Germany... | reverse complement strand
GGCCGCTCTGAAGTATCCAGCCAGATCGACCAGGGGCCGGATGCCATCCAGGTCCCGGATGTCCCCGTCGATTACAAAGCCGGCGCCCGTGGTCTTCATGATGTAGTAGGCCAGGTTGTCGCCGATCACGCCGCCCGAGGCAACGCTTCCGAACACGTCCACCACAAAAACGTCGCCTTTTTGCAGCAGGTCGATGGCATTCTGATGGTCGCGCGGCCGCTGGTTCCCTGCCGCTTTCCACTCCGCGGCATCCACCTCCGCGATATCGGGCCGCATGGGCATCAGTTGCAGGGTCACCGCCCGGCCGATCAGTTTCTTATCCGGATGCAGAACTTGGAGACCGTCCACGAACTGGTTGGGGAACCCGCTGCGTGACAGGCCGATCTCCTCGGAAGACATATCCTTGAACTTCTCCAGAAGCGCATCGGGGACTTTCGGTCTGCCGTCCGGGAAACGCTCGTAAGGGTTCTTGGCCGTGTATTTGATCAACTGTTCGCGGGTCATTACGAACACCTGTCCCCAGGCCGGCGCCAGGACAAACCAACCTGCGAACATAACGATGGCCAGCGGCTGGAACCATCTGGCATGGAAACGGAAGCTTGAGTCGCGCTTGGAGGCATTCGCCATAGTTGTGTTCCTCAATTCTGAATTGTCGCACTTCGACAACAGGCGTTCGGAATCCTGCTTATGCTCCCGGCAGTGGATACAGCTCACCCCGTACAACTACTTCACTACGCCGGGCGCCTCCTCACGCACGCCCTCCACCCATCCTGGATACCACCGGAAAATATTGCCGGTCAGGCTGGCGATGTAGATATCCCCGTTGAGGGCCAGCGACAGCCAATGCCCGGGACTCTCCATCGAGCCGAGAATCTTACCCGACGCCACGTCGATGCGCATGATCCGCCCCGCCAGCGTGTCGTAGGCCAGGTTCTCTTCTCTGTTCCGGTGGGTGACGATCCACAGCTCGTCTTTCGGCGAGATGTCCATCCCCTGGGTGGCTCCCAGATGGGTCCACTCGCGGAGGAACTTCCCGTTGGAATCGAAAATCTGGATGCGGTTGTTCTCGCGGTCGCTGACATACACATTCTGGTGCGAGTCGACCACCGCCACGTGGGGCGTGTCGAACTCGCCCGGGCCTTTGCCCTTCTTGCCCCATTCCATCAGGTATTTGCCGTCGCGCGAGAATTTCACCACGCGCGAGTTGCCATAACCATCGGTCACCAGAAAGTCGCCGTTCGCCAAGAACGCCACGTCCGTCGGACGGTTGAATGTATTATGGGTTGCGTCCGGCTTTCCCTTGGTGCCGAGAGTGCGCACCAGCTTGCCCTCGTTGGTGAACTCCATCACCAGGTGATAACCGGTATCCGTGACCCAGACGTGGCCATTCTTGTCGACCCGCAACCCGTGCGGGATGCTGAACACGCCTTTGCCCCAGGAACGGATATACTTCCCGCTGGCATCGAAGACCACGATGGGGTCGGCGCGGGGACCGCGCTGGGCCACGTAAACGTTCCCTCCCGAGTCCACGGCGACGGCCGAGACCCTGCCGAACCGCCAGCCGTCGGGCAGCGTGTCCGGTTCCTCGCCGAAGCGGATCATGACCCGGTATTTGAGCAGCCCGCCTTCGTGCGAATTCCAGCCCTGTTGCGCCAGGCAGGTGGCGGCCAAGAGAATCGGCAGAAGAATTAGACACGCGCGTTTCATCGATAGAACCTCTTCGCGGATCAGTAACCCCGCTGTTTGTCCACTACGTTCATCAGCGGCAAGCCGCTGGTGTAACGCCGGACGTTGTCGGCCAGCAGCCCCACCAGGCGGATCTGGCGTTGTGGCGCAAATCCGGCGCTATGGCAAGTGATAATCAGGTTCGGGCAATCCCAGAACGGGTGAGTAGATGGCAGCGGCTCGGCGCCCGTTGGGTCCAGCCCGGCGCCGGCGATCCAGCCTTCCTTCAGCGCCTGGGCGAGCGAGTTCTCGTCCACCAGCGCGCCCCGGGACAGGTTGATGAAGTACGCCGTTTTCTTCATCGCCCGGAACACCTTTTCATTGAACATCGCCTGGGTTTCCTTGGTCGCGGGAGCCGCGCTGACCAGTACGTCCACTTGCGGTACCATCTCCATCAGCCACGCCGGCTCCCGCAGCGTTTCCACGAAGATCGGCTTGGCCATGGGTTTCGCATCCGTGGCCAGGATCCGCATGTTGAAGCCATAGTGCGCGCGCATGGCCGTGGCCTGCCCAATGCCGCCCATGCCGACAATCCCCATGGTCATGCCATCCACTTCCACCAGGTTCCGCTCGGAATTCCAGGTCCGCTTCTGGAACTGCGGAATGTAGTACTTGTTGAGCCCGCGCGTCAGGCTCAAGAGCATCCCGATGGCTGTCTCCGAGATGGCCGGCGCGAACATCCGCGCCATGTTAGTCACCACCACGGGACTCTTGATCAACTCCGGAAACAACACTCTCTCCATGCCCGCTTCCGTGGCCTGCAGCCACCGCAAGCTCTTCGCCCTGGCCAGCATCTCCGCGTTGAGCGCGCCGAAAATGACGTCGGCCTCGGGCAGCGCCTTGTACAATTCGTCGGCGTTGGCCGGCACCGTGATCCGAATGTCCTTGCCCTGGGACTGGATCTGTTGAATCTCCACCCCCGTGTACCTGGGGGGCGGGACAACGGATGAGGCCGTGGCCGTCACGATTCGGACCTGGTCGGGTGGCGGATCAAAAAAAGCAATTCTGTCCGAGGCAACCAGGACAGGCGCCGCCGGAGCTGCTGCTACGGCTGACAGGAACAGTCTACGAGATACCGAATTATCGGCCATGGTCTCTCCTTTTCTGCACATCGGTCGCGACTTCCGGCTCCCTGCCACGGGGGTGACCCGAGTGGTGTAAAGCGAAGACCGGATTCGCCCCTGGGCCCCGGTCCGCTTCTGCGGGCAAGGGACTTGATCCAGGATTACCTTTTTAGGACTCTCCAACGATGATGCACCCTTACTCAGACCAATTCAAGGCCCTATTATCCGAATTCCTGTTTCCCGGATCGCCGGCCACAGGAGCGGCGCCGCCCCTGCCAGCGCGGCTAATCCCCCGCCTTCTTCGCCTCCCATCTGCTATAACTATCACCAATGGAAAATACCATCTCACGGCGACAGGCGCTTCTGGGCGCCGTAGCATCGGCCACCGGACTGCTGGCCGCCCCGCCGCCGGTCGCGATCGAGACGCACGTTCACCTCTTCGACCCGGCACGCGTCCCCTATGCCCCCGACGCCCCTTACCAACCGGCCGCATACACCCTGGAAAGACACCTCGAACTTGTCGAGGCTGCTGGACTGGCGCACTCCATCATCGTTCATCCGGAGCCCTATCAGGACGACCACCGCTACCTCGAGTACTGCTTCGCGCACGAACCGCGGCCCGGCTACTTCAAGGGCACCTGCCTGTTCGATCCGTTCCGCGAGGACACGCCGCGCCGGGCTCGCTCGCTCGCGGAGCGCTGGCCCCGGCGCATCGTCGCCATGCGTATCCACGAGATGTCGATGACGCCCGAAGCGACCGGCCCGATCCGCAATCGAGACATGAAAGATCCGCGCATGCTGGCGTGCTGGCGCGCCCTCGCCGCGATGGATCTCGCCATCCAGATGCACTTCATCCCGGCCCAAGCCGCCAACATCTACGCTCTGGCGGCGCAGTTTCCCGATACTACCGTGATTCTCGACCACATGGGCCGTCCCGGACAGGGGACGGAGCGGGAATACCAGGACGTCTTGAGACTGGCGAAGCTGCCGCGCGTGATTCTGAAGTATTCCAATTGGCCCGAGTACAAAGGCGATCTGGGCCAGCTCACCCGGCGCATCTACGACGAGTTCGGCCCGGACCGCATGGTCTGGGGGATGTTGGGCAACACGATGGCGGAGCACCGCAAGCAGTCGGCGCGGTTCGAGGAGCTGCTGGCGTTCGCTTCGGAAGGCGACCGGGCGAAGATTCGCGGCGGCAACGCGCAACGGCTGTTCTTCGCGTGACCATCACTCGAACCGGTGCGTGGCGATGCCGCCGTTCTCTTCCCAGGCCGCGAGCACGGAGCCGCCCGGCAGTGTGAGGATCGCGGGGAAAGCGCCGGAGGCCGAGACGTGGGTGTTCGCGGCGGAGCCGGGCAGGCGCGCTTCGATCCCGTGGGGCGTGGACCACACCAGGTACGGCCCCTTGGCGTTGACCGCCAGCGCGACATCTTGTCCCGTGCCCAACCTGGTCTCCTTGCCCGGCCCGGCAAAATAGATGTCGTGCTCGCGGCGCCACGCGCTTACCACCTCGCCCCGGAGCACTGCGACGCCGCCGCCATCCATGGGGCAGGCATCCAGCTTCCACGTGCCGGCGCCCTGTTTCATGGCTGGAGAGACGGGCGTGCCGTCGCGGATGCGCAGCACGTAGAAATCGCGCGACCCCTCGATCACATTACGCCACATCACCGCGAACTCGCCGTGGCCGAGCGAGACCAGCGACGGGTGGCAGCACTGGCAGATGGTTCCATCGGGCGACTCGTAGAGCAAAACGTTCTTCGACCACGTGGCGCCGGCATCGTCCGAAAACGCGCCATAGAGCCGCTTGCCCTTGGCGGAGCGGTCGTCCAGCCAGGCGGCGGCGACGTGGCCTTGGGCGTCCGCCGCCATGGCATGCAGTCCTTCCTCGGTGGCGCGTGGCTGGTCGTTGACGACCGCGGGCTTGGACCACGAGCGTCCACCGTCCGTGGACCGCCAGGCGAAGAGATCGCCTTGGGCCGGGATGGCGCTCACGATGATGGCGCTGCTGGCGATCGCCACACGGGGACCGCGATGGCGGCCCAAGGCGAGCTTCGGCAGGTCCGCGACTTTCGACGGCGCGGCGAAGGTGCGGCCGTCATCGGCGGAGCGGGCCAGCCAGATGGATTCGCCGCTGCCGAATACCAGTGCGACTGTGCCGTTGCTGGCGGCGAGTTGCGGCTGCCGGTTGGGTGTTTTCAGCGACACCGGCGCGAGGTGCAGTGTGAGAAGGGCGGCCAGGAACAGCATCTTGTCTTGAGTGTAGCGCGGAGGCCGGCCCCTATAAGTCCACCGCTGCCTAAGTACACCGTTTCAGAAGTTCACCGACGTATCGTGGGACCGCTTGCTGACGCGCGCGGCTCTGATCGGAGCCGCGACCGTGAGGGAGCGGTCTTTCCGGAATACGCGATCATATTTGCGAAATCGTGTACTAAGCGGTCACCCCCACCACGTTTCGCCCGGCGCCAGATGCGCCTTGGCCACATCGGGGTTCACTTCGACGCCGTAGCCCGGCTTGTCCTGTATGGTGAAGTAACCGTTCTCCCAGAAGCGGCCTTCGCGGATCACCAGGTCCGGCCACCAATCGATCCATTTCGCCAACTCGTGAATGCGGAACTCGCGCATGGCCGAGGCCGCGTGGCAGGAAGCGATGGTTCCGACCGGGCTGGCCGGGTTGTGGCAGGCTGTCCAGATGTAGTACAGGTCGGCGAGATCGGAGATCTTCTTGGATTCCGAGAGCCCGCCGGATTTCGGAATATCGATGTGCACCCCGGAAGTGGCCTGCATCTCGATCAGCCGGCGGAAGCCCTGGCGCCCATAGAGGTTTTCTCCCGTGCAGACCGGAATGTTGATGGAGTGGGTGACGCGCGCCATGGCTTCGATATTGTCCGGCGGCACCGGATCTTCCAGCCACATGGGCTTCACCGGCTCGAGCTCGCGGCCCAGGCGGATCACGTCCTGCACGTCGTAGTGCCAGTGGCATTCGATGGCGAAATCCGCGTCCGGGCCCAGCTTCTCGCGCACCGTCTCCATGCCCTTCACGATGCGGCCGTAGTCGCGATGCGTGAGGTTGCGGGCGTACGGATCGTGGCCCGGCTCGCGGAATCCCGGGTCGGCCCTCGGCGGCACGCCGTCGCCCTGAAACTTGAAAGCGGTCCAGCCCCACTTTTCGCCGCGCGCCTCTTCCACCTGGGCGCGCCAGGCCGCCGGATCCTCCGGTTTCTCCACCGCCTGCATGGTGCGGTAGAAGCGGACGCGGTCGCGGTAACGGCCGCCCAGCAGGTTGCAGACCGGGGTCTGCAAGATGCGCCCGCAGAGATCCCACAGCGCGATCTCGATGCCGCTCGCGGCGGTCACGGTGACTCCCGCGATGGCCCCCGCGCCCGCGCTCTGCATGAGCATCTTGGTGTACAGCTTGTCGACGTTGAGCGGATCCTCGCCCACCACGATGTCCTTCATCTTGTTGAGGACCAGGTCCTTCACGCCCCAGCCCCAGTAGGCTTCGCCGATCCCATAGAGGCCCGAATCGGTCTCGACTTTGATCAGATTCCAGTCCCAGGTGCCACGCACGATCATGCATTTGACGTCGGTGATTTTCACCTTCTTGGCCAGCGCCATGGCAGCGCGCTGATAGGGCCCGGCAAAGGCACAGGCCACGGAGGCGGTTCGAAGAAAGTCGCGGCGGTTCATAACGATTCCGGCGTTACTATATCAGATTCGCGCTGCCCCACGCCCGGCCAGCGGTGTCGCGTCGTGCGACTGTGTCCTCCTTCGCGGGAAAAAATCGCCCCAAATCATTTTAGCCAAATTATGTTTCGAAGGCTCGCGCCTATTTTACGGGCTTGCCCAGGCGGCGCAGTCCGCTGTGCCGATATCCGTACGCGAAATACAGCACCAGCCCGATCACCAGCCAGAACCCGAACCGTTCCCACGCGGCGTTTGGAAGACCTTTCATGATGAACAGGCACCCGGCGGCCGAGAGCACGCACACCGGCCATACCAACGGCACCTTGAAGGGCCGCGGGCGCTCCGGCTCTGTATGGCGCAGGACCAGCACGCCGATGCTGACCAGCATGAACGCAAACAGCGTGCCGATGTTGGTCAAATCGTAGGTCTCCGCCGCATCGCCAACCAGCGACCACAGCGCTACGAACACCCCGGTGAGCAGCGTCGTGGCCCACGGAATGCGTGTGCGTGGATGGAGCTTGGCGGCCCACTGCGGCAACAGGCCGTCGCGCGCCATGGCGAAAAAGATACGGGGCTGTCCGTACTGAAACACCAGCAGGACCGCCGACATCGACACCGCCGCACCCAGCGCCACGATCCAGCCCACCGCCTTGAATCCGGCCAGCTCCAGCGCGCGCGCCAGCGGATCGGCCACGCCAGCCAATTCCTTGTACGGCACCATGCCGGTCAGCACAAATCCGACAATCACATAGATCAGCGTACAGATCCCCAGCCCGCCCAAAATCCCGATGGGCAGGTTGCGTTGCGGATTGATGGTCTCTTCGGCCGCGGTCGAAATCGCGTCGAAGCCGATATACGCGAAGAAGACAATCGCCGCGCCCTGGTGGATGCCGGTGAAACCGTTGGGCGCGAATGGATGATAGTTCGCTCCCTTCAAGTGCGTCGCGCCGACCACCACGAACAGCGACAGCGCCAGCAGCTTGATGACGACCATGATGTTGTTGGCGGTGGCGCTTTCCCGCGCACCCCGCAACAGGAGCCAGGTGATGAGCATCACGATCGCGGACGCCGGCACGTTGATCAGGATGGGAATCCCGGCGATGTGCGGCGCGGCATCGATCAGCCCGTGGATCTGCGGGTCCGGGCTGAGCAGAGCGGTGCGATAGCCGGTAGTCGCCCACATCGGCAGCAACACGCCAAATCCGCGCAAGAGCGTGTTGAAGTAATCGCCCCAGGAAATCGCCACCGCCACGTTGCCTACCGCGTACTCCAGAATGAGATCCCAACCGATGATCCAGGCGACCAGTTCGCCGAGCGTCGCGTAGGAGTACGCGTACGCGCTGCCGGCCTGGGGAATCATGGATGCCAGCTCCGCATAGCACAGGCCCGCCAGCGCGCACGCGCCTCCCAGGAGGAGGAACGAAAAGACGAGGGCCGGGCCAGCGCCGGTCCGGATCACTTCGCCGTGTGGACCCATTTGACCGGCGGCCGCCGTGCCGATGGCGCCGAAGATGCCGGCGCCGATCACGGCGCCGATCGCCAGCATGATCAGGTCGCCGGCACGGAGGCTTCGCTTCAAGCCTTTGGAGCCTTCCGTATCCGATACCAGCGCAGCGATCGGCTTCCGCCGAAAGAGTTGGGACATCACCCGGAATTCTACCAGATGGAGCGAATTCCCACGGAAAAAGATGACCCCGCCTATCTACGGCCGTCATCGGGCGAAAGCAGATAGCCTCTTATTCGATTCCTGGCCACGCTGGTAATCACCAGCTCACGCATCTTGCCATCCAGGCGGCCATAGAAGATCACAGGCTCGTGCGCGCTGTGGTCGCGCAGCCAGATCGCACGGCGGTCGGGCATCACCCACATCCAGCCGTCCACCCGGTGGCTCGCCTCGTCGGTGCCGGTCACCCCCAGAGATATTCCGGGAGCCAGTTGCCGGCTGTGGTTTTTGCCGATCTCAAAACCGATTCGCTTTACGTCGGGCTTGTGCTCGACGACCTTCGAAGCGTGGGCCGGCACGGCGCGCGGCGGTTCTTCCATCGGACCGGCCGCGGGCACGTCGCGAGGCACTTCGCGTGCCTTCACGATGAACCGGTCGGGCGCGGCTCCAACGTAATAGAACGGATAGCAGGTCACCAGTGTAAGCTCGGGCGATTGATGCGCGGCCAACACGCTCACGTCCTGGGGCGCCACCACTTGCGTGCTCTCCACGCGATATTCATGGCTTCCGGTCGACGTCTCGAACCGAATCAGGTCGTTCCGATGAATCTCGCGGAGCCCGCGGAAAAGCGTATCGCGGTGGCCGGCCACGCCCACGTTTCCGTTCTGGCCCGGCAACGCGGTTCCGGGGATGTGGCCGAGGGCCAAGCCGAGCGTCTTCTCACCGACTCCCTCGCGGACCATCGCATGCAAATCCAGCCGTGGAATCGAAAGGCGGCCCAGCAGAGCGTTATTCTCGGTGGCGGGCGGCGGGCCGGGCGGCGGAATCGTCTGCTGTGGCGGCGTCGATTTCTGCGCCGCCGTGGGATGGCCCAGCCGGGCGCGCAAGTACTCCCCGATGGTCGCGCGCTCACCGCGAACCTGGCGCTCGAACGCCCAGTTTCCCCAATCCTGGTAGACTGCCTGGCCGGCAACGGACCACGCCCATACACCGAGGCCAGCCACACCCGCCAGCAGAAGGATTCTTTCAATCCAACGTCGGGTTCTGCTTCTTCTGGCTCGATATCTCGTCATAGCGGTAGCTCTTCCGAGTATTCGCGGTTAACTTGCCGTGTCCGGTTGCGTCCGCGTGGACGCGAATATGCCGCAAGGCGTTCGCGCCGCTTCCCACTTGCGGCACGTAGCCTACTGTGTAGCGCGTCCGTATGTCCCGTGCGATCCGGCGGCACACGGGAATCGTGTCCGGCGGGCTCTCCGGGAAGTAGGCTTCGCCGCCGCTGATCCGGGCAAGCGCGCGGAGGATGCCGGGGTCGCGATCCGGGTCGTTGGTATCATATAGTCCGATGGTGTAAATCGTGGCGGCGCTTCCGACGACCCTATCGAGCATCTCCCGGCGCTTGCACTCGCTGGCGTTGTCGCCGCCATCGCTGATGACGACTAGCGTCTTTTTGTCGAGCTTTCCCATTTCCAGTTGCTTCAGGCCGGCCACCACCGCGTCATTGAGAGCTGTTTTGCCCTCCGGCACCCCGCGGTGGAGGGCGTTGCTTAATTGCTGGGCGTCCCCTGAGAAGAGCAGCGGCCCTGGCAAGCCACGCGTCACTTTGTCGTTGAAATTCAGAATGAAGACCTCATCGCGCGGATTGCTCTCTTCAATGAAGGTCTGTGCCGCGGCGAGAACGGAGTCCCTTTTCGGCCTCATGCTGAAGCTTTCGTCCACCAGAATCCCTACGGTAACCGGAACATCGTCGGCGGCAAATACTTGAATCGGCTGCCGGCGTCCGTCTTCAAAGACCTTGAAGTTGTCCTTGGAAAGACTCGAAACGTTGCGACCCTTCCGATCCTTCACGCTCACGTCCAGCAGCACCAGGCGGACGTCGCTGCGAATGGTGTAATCCGGCTGCTCCTCCAGCGGGATCCCGGCTCCCGGGACGGGAAGGAATGAAACGGCACTCGCCACAATCAGGTTTCGAATCGCGCAGCATCGTTTCATCGGCCTTCCCGCCCTGGTGATCAGGTTATGTCAACCGTTTCAGCCGAAGCAAGCCATACAGCCCCAGCGAAAACAACCCGCACAGCCCGATCAAGGGATACGGACTGGCGGTCTTGGGCAAGTTCTCTGGCGGTGTCTGTTCGGCCGGAGGCGGAGGGGCCGGAGCCTGAGGCGGCGGAGCGGCTTCGGCAACCGCCACCGGTGTTGGCTCGGGCTGTGGCTCCTGCGTCATGGACTGCGGCTCAGCCGGTTGCGTCACGGGAGTCTCCGGCTGGGCGGGCTCGGCAGTCGCGGGCTCGGACACGGGAGCGGGTGGCGCCGTAATCACCAACGCCTCCAACTGAATCAGGTGCTTCGGATAGGGGAACTCCTGGCCGTAGTTGTCGCCCGGATAGAACCAGGCGCGCAACGCCTTGGCATTGCCAGGAGGCGTCTCCCAGAAGGCGAACCGCGAGTCGCCGGTCGGTTCCAACCGGTAGTTGGGGATCGCCAGGACGGTGTCGATGATCCGGCTCTGATCGCCATTGAAGATCTGCACGATGTGGCGATCCGACTGGGAGTTGAGAAGCTTGAACACGTACGTGCCGGGCTGGAGTAGTTTGTCCCTTACCTGGATTGGCTGATTCACGGTGAGAATGGTTTTCTTGTCCCATTCATCCGCCTGCGCACGGTATACGACTACGCCCATCGCGAGTCCCACGCCGCACACCGCGGCAACCACTGTTCGCAAGTTTACAAGTAAATGCGACTTCATGAAAATTCTCCCTCGGGCAGTCTGGAAGCACCTCGCATGCCATCCGTCGCAAGCCCTTCCAGATCAGCGACTCGCAACGCCGGCGTGCGAATCGGCACGGTATTTCTTACCAGGCGCCGCGCCAAGCCTCGCGCAAGCCAGTATTTCAGGCGTTAATCCTGAAATTAATTGAGACTCTTCGCTCCGCCCGCGCACAAGATTGACGACTGTTGAGCGGAGGAAACGGGTGCTGGACAACACTTCTCTTGGCCGTGTGTGCTCACGGTTGAAGGTAATCCTGTTGACCGCGGTGATTCTGGTCTTCTTTCCCATCATCGGATCAGCGCTGTACATCGGCGCCGGGTTTGTCTGGCTGCGCGAGCGCGTCGGGCTGCGTTCCCACCGGTCAGTTGGATTTCTGTTTGCATCCGCCTATGCCGCGATCGCGGCCATTCTCGGCTGCCGGCTCTTTCAGGGACATCTGGCACCGCGGTTCACCGGCATCTATTTGCTGGGAATCGTGTTCACCGCATACCGCTTCACATGGCGCTCCGCTGCTTATCTTTTCGCGATTGCGCTGGCAGTATCGGCCTGGGTGCAGCCACCGGCGTCCGGCTGGCACTGGCTGGTCTCGTTCGCGGCCGCTTCCGTCTTCTCCATCGTTGTGGCGGCCCGGCTGAAGACCGTCCCTGTCCACGCCGGCATGGGCGGCTAGCCAGGTCTCCGGCCACAGTCAATCGACCTTCTCGAAGCGCACGGCCAGAAACGGTTTCCCCGGCAGCTTCATGGTGAACTTCCCCGAGAAGGTTCCGGGCACGCTCGAAATGGTCATCTCCCACGGGTCGACGATGTCGGCGTGGTAGGGCCCGTTGGCCAGGTCGAAGGTGTACTCGGCGGGCTGATTCACGTCGAAGTAGAAGAGGTAGTAGCGGCCCGCCTGTCCCGCTCCCAGGTAGTAAGTCGACAGGGAATTCAGGCCCTCGGCGGGCGCCGTCTCCAGGATCTTGCGCAGGAACCCAATGCGCTGCGGGCTCTCGCCGTGCAGCAATCCCCCTTTGGACCACCACAGCACGTCGTTGGGATCGAGGTACGTTTCGCCGTGTCCGACGTAGGCGCCCGACACCGTGCCCAGCCAGAATCTCCGGACCAGCTCCTGTGCGGAGATGTTGCCCCAGCGCTGCGGAAGGTTGCCCTCATACTTGCACTCGTCGTAAATCACCGGCTTGCGGTACTGCGCGACATACTCGCGGGACTTCTCCAGGTCCGAGCCCTGAATGCTGACGTGCGTCACCCACGGCTTGGCGTGGTCGTACATCACGACGCTGTGATGAATCGAGCGCAGGTGCTGGTAGGGGTCGGACTCCTCGACGATTCGGAAGAAGCGGTCCCAATCGGCCACGTTCTTGGTCTTGACGAGGTCCCATTCGTTGGCCAGCGACCACCACACGTTGCGGTAAGCGGCCAGGCGCGCGACGGTGTAGCGCAGGTAGCGGTCGTTGGCTTCCGGGGGCATGGCGGCGTAGCCCCAGCGGTCGTAGGGATGGAACAGGATTAGGTCCGCCTGGATGCCCAGCGCCGCGAGGTCGCGGATGCGTTTCTCGAGATGCTGGAAAAACGCGGGGTTGAAACGCGCGAGATCGTTCTTCCCGGCTGGGTCCCGCTCGAACGGATAGTAGACGGGCTCGTTGGCGTTGTAGGTGTAGCTCTTGGGGAAGACGCACATCCGCATCTTGTTGAACGGCGCGGCGCGCAGGGTAGCGAGAGTCTGTTCTTCCATCCGGTCGCCCTGGTGGGTCCAGGCGTAGCAGGTGGTGCCGATGGGAACGTAGGGCGTGCCGTCGTCGTAGGCGAAGTGGGTGGTGTAGCGCACGCGGACCGGGCCGTGGTTGTCAGGCGACGGAGCGGCCGCCTCAAAGCTGCCAGTCCTGCCGTCGAGCGCGGCCACGTTGCTGGAGGTCGTGTAGCTCCACTCGCCGATTTCGTCCGGCATGAAGCGCACGCGATAGATGCCCGCGCCATCGTAGAAGCCGTCCACGTCCACCGCGCGACTGCGATAGCGGAAACGAGCCCCGATCCGCACATCCACGAATGGATTGCCGGCCGCCGGGCCATTGAGCGCGAGATCGAAGACGCCCCAACGCTCGACCTTTCCGGCGGCGCCGAGGGCCATCGAGAGTACCAGGCCCCATAGCAGTTTCACTGGCACACCCGCATCATACCAGCGGCTGGCACGGCCAGAGCAGGCCGGCCCGAATGCCTGTGTCGCATCTACAATAGAAGGATGCCGAACACGTTACGAATCGCAGGCCGCGAATTCCGTTCGCGTCTGATTGTGGGAACCGGGAAGTACCGCAGCTTCCAGGAAATGCAGCGGTGTCACGAAGCTTCGGGGGCGGAGATGGTGACCGTGGCGGTGCGGCGCGTCAACCTCACGGACCGTTCCAAGGAATCGCTTCTGGACTATATCGACCGCTCGCGCATCTTCATTCTCCCCAACACCGCTGCCTGTTATACCGCCGACGATGCCGTGCGGACGGCGATGCTGGCACGCGAGGTGGGGCTTTCCAATTGGATCAAGCTGGAAGTGATTGGGGACGAGAAGACCCTGTTTCCGGACAATGCCGGGCTGCTCGAAGCCACGCGCATCCTGGTGAAGGAGGGCTTCGTGGTGCTGCCCTACACCAATGACGACGTGGTGAATGCGCGCAAGCTGATAGATGCCGGCGCGGCGGCCGTGATGCCGCTGGCCGCGCCCATCGGGTCGGGGCTGGGGGTGCAGAACCCAGCCAACCTGCGCATCCTGCGCGAGACGATCACGGAGGTGCCGATGATCGTGGATGCCGGTGTGGGCACGGCGTCGGACGCGGCGATCGCCATGGAGCTGGGCGCGGATGGCGTCCTGATGAATACCGCCATCGCGGCGGCGGAGGACTCCGTGAAGATGGCGCGGGCCATGAATCTGGCCGTGGAGGCGGGACGCCTGGCCTATGAAGCCGGGCGCATGGCGAAGAAGCTCTACGCCAGCGCGAGCAGTCCGCTGGCCGGTGTGGTGGGGAGCTGAACGGCGGGGCCAGATCGGTTGCTCAAAGGAGCCTGGCAAGACTGGCTACCAGGGGTTCAAGATCGCCCGCAATCACATCCCACACGACATCCTCGTCCACATACAGGTAGTCGTGAACCACTTTGTGTCGCATTCCCGCAATCGCCCGCCAGGGAATCTCGGGATGTTCCTCGGTAAAGCTCCTGCTGATCCTGCGCGCGGCTTCGCCTACAACCTGAAGCAAATGGGTGAGCGCCAGTGACAGCGCTTCGTCCCGGTCGAACTCTTCCCGAGATTTGCCTCTCGCGAGTTCGAGGGCTTTGCGGGACATATCGAGCATGTGCCCCACATAGACCAGATCATCCTTCTGCATACTGTAGCCGGGCTTCGGCGAGGATCCGGCTGCGCAGACGAGGATTCAGGTAGCGGGGGTTAACGAGGTCCACTCTCCGTCCTCCGCACAACTCGGAAAGCTCATCTTCCATCTGTTGCAGCGCCACAAGGCTGTGACGATGTCCCAGTTCGTACTCCACCAGGAAATCCAGGTCGCTCTGCGGCCGAATCTCGCCCCTCGCAGCGGAGCCGAAGAGAGACAGCCGGACGATGTGGTGGCGCCTGCAGAAGCGCCCTAATGCCAGCTTGTCAGGAAGGGTCGAAGAAACCTCTACCGCCATAGGAACATCCCGGAGACCATCGCTCCCATAAACTAATCTACGCTGGTTATCCTCGGCGGTCAAATGCGGGGAAAGCAGGTCCCTTGAACAGGCGTGAAACGTGTTCCGCCGCCGGAGAAGATCGAAAAGGGTCTGCCGGAAGAAGCTGACGGAAGATTCCCTAGCCCGACTTTCGCAAACTCGGACCTCATTTTCTCATGCCGAAGGCTGTTCATCGGGATCTGGTGCACTCGGACTCCTAGATGAAAGAAGTATAG
>Ga0209517_10006223_pt1 | contig 14830 bp, 11 predicted proteins | sample PeaSoiMetSII2010_FD_187695 | JGI IMG/M metagenome (GOLD analysis project Ga0209517, IMG submission 187695) | Peat soil microbial communities from Weissenstadt, Germany - SII-2010 (SPAdes) (version 2) | ecosystem: Environmental > Terrestrial > Soil > Wetlands > Peat | place: Germany... | reverse complement strand
ATCTGCTGCATCGACTGCGGCGCCGGGCAGGAGCGGCCGAGAGGGCGCGTTTCGCGCGGGAACTGCATGACGGCGCGGTGCAATCGCTGATTGCGGTGGAAATGCAGGTGGACGTATTGCGCCGACGATCCGACGCCGGCAAACCGATTGGTTCGGAACTAGGCCGCATCCAGGGACTGCTGCGCGAGGAAGTGCTCAAGTTGCGTGAACTGATGCAGCAGATGAAAGCGATCGATGTGGATGCGCAGCGGCTGCTCGGGGTTCTGAACGACACGGTGGAACGCTTTCAACGGGAAACCGGGATCCAGGCTCGGTTTGTTACCGACCTCGAAGAACTGGACATGCCGCAACGCGTCTGCCGCGAGATCCTGCGCATTGTGCAGGAAGGACTGGTCAACGTGAGAAAACATAGCGGAGCGCGCCACGCGCTGGTGCGCCTGGCCTCGAGCCCGGAGAAATGGAGCCTGACACTGGAGGATGATGGGAAGGGATTTCCCTTTGCCGGCCGTTACAACCAGGATCAGATGGAAGAAGCAGGGAAAGGGCCTATGATCATAAAGGAACGGGTGCGTTTGATTGCCGGGGGACTCACTGTAGAATCAAATCCCGGACAAGGAACGCGTCTGGAAATCAGCGTGCCTCGGAGCGGGGAAGTGCCTCATGAATTTTAGAAAAGCGCAGGTTCGTCTTGTCATTGCCGATGACCATCCCATCTTCCGCGATGGTCTGCGGCGGTTGCTGGAGGCCGAGGCCGACCTGAAGGTTCTGGGAGAAGCCTCGGACGGCGCCGAAGCGGTGAAGCTGGCGCGGCAATTGAAGCCGGACATTCTGCTGCTCGATCTAGCCATGCCCAAGCATCCGGGACTGGAAGCACTGCGGGATTTGAGTGTGCCGGCGAATGCGACTCCGGTGCGGGTGATTCTTCTGACCGCGGCAGCGGAAAAGAGCCAGATCGTCGAGGCGCTGCAACTGGGTGCCCGCGGCGTGGTGCTGAAGGATTCCGCCACGCAGTTGCTGTTGAAGGCGATCCACACCGTGATGGCCGGCGAGTACTGGGTGGGACGCGAGAGCGTCTCCAACCTGGTGCAGTACCTGCGCACGCTGATGCAGTCTTCGCACGATGAGGCGCGGCAGAAGAAATTCGGCCTGACGCCGCGCGAACTGGAGATCGTTTCGGCCGTGGTGGCGGGGTACTCTAACAAGGAAATAGCCGAATACTTCAAGATCAGCGAAGATACGGTGAAGCACCATCTCAGCAATATTTTTGACAAGCTGGGTGTCTCGACTCGTCTGGAACTGGCGCTGTTTGCGGTCAATCAGGCGCTGCCCCTGAAGAGCATTGCCTGAACTTGTACGGGTTCGGCCGTAGAATCAGCGCTTTGGTGTCGTGGCACTTCCGTGCCATTGGCGGGGTTGGGCTTGAATACTACAATTCCGTTACAGATCAGGCTCGGAAAACTGCGGGTAGGGTACGTGTCAGCAGAGGCACCCCGGTTGGAGTTGGGGGCACAGTCATCACAAAAGTGAGAAAGAGGAGCCCGGTGGCGAAACGGTTACAGCAACTCTGGAACGATGAGCGTGGACAGGACATTGCGGAATACGCAGTGATGTTGGCTGTGATTCTGGTAATCGTCGTGGGCACGATCCGGCTCATCGGTTCGAACGCGAACAACGTGTTTTCACAAGTCGGCAGCGCCATTCAGTAGGCGGCGACAGCGGCTTTTCCGAGGCAAGCGGCGTAGGCTGCGATGTGCGGGCCCTCTATCTCTCCGCGTAGATGACTTGCTCCGGCGACTCCTGATTTCCTGAGCAATTTTTCCCCAAACAATTATTTTTGCTGAGTCTGCGACGGCGATCCGGCCGTGAGCGCGACCTTCTCCGTCCCGTTGGCGGCCAAGCGTGTGAGGTAGGGGAAGAAGGGAGTGATTTCAAACTCCATTTTCTCGCGCGCGGAGGTCAGCGCCACCGGCTTGGCCTTGGACAGTTCCGCTTGATCGGTCCAGGGATCGACTTTGATGCGTCCGCCCAGGGGCAGAGCCGCGATCTGGTCGAGGCGCTTTTCGTCGAGGGCAGGGGCCGAGGCCAGCAGGCTTGACATGCGGACGTTGTTCTTGCCACCGGCGAAGCTGTTTCCCAGGTGAGGGCGAATCAAGTGTTGCAGCTCGGGAGCTTTCTCCTGCAAGGCCTTCAGGAACAATCCGGCGTTGCCCAGCTTGTCTTTATATGGGGAGTTCTTCAGTAGTTCCAGAGCCTTGGTGTCGGCGGCTGCCTCCTCCGCCGGGTTGCGCTTGAAGTCCATGCGCTGGAAAGACTCTTCGTCGGGGAAGAACATCTTGTCGTTGAACGCGAGCTTGGTGTCGAGGCGATGTCCCAGCACGATGTGACTGAGTTCATGGGCCAGCACCATGGCGAGAGAGGCCTCGTCGGGCAGAACGTCGAGCAGGCCTCGGCTCATGACGATGGTGTGGCCGATGGTGAACGATTCGAGAGGCTGAGTCAATAAAATGCGGCAGTGGAGGTCTCCCTGCAGGTCAATGTTGTTGGTGACCAGCAGATTGTTGACCACGGTCGCCAGAATCTTATCGACCTCGCCGGGAGGCGCTAGCAAACCAATTTTCTGTAGGCGGTCGACGGCGTTCTCCTCGGCCTGTTGTTCCCACATGCGCTCGGCCACGACGGGCGTGGCATCGGCCGCGGTCGGGCTCTGGTCGTTCACCGACTGCGGAGAATCGATCAGAATCTGCGTGAACTCTTCATTCTTGCCCAGGCTCTTCAAGTCATAACCCCAGAGCCGGGTCTGCGCTTTGAAGTGCAGAGTCTTGGTGAGTCCGGTTTTGAGGTTCGATTCCTCGGTGTAGACATAGGCGGGCAACCACGTTCCGGGGCGCATGTTCAGGCGCCAGCTGTCGAAGTGGAAAAAGAAATTGATCCTGGGCTGGGGGTAGTAGCTGCCGTTGAAGCGGACGATGTTGTAATCCTGGTCTTCGACCCAGATTCTTCCCATGAACCGCGAGACCTTGTCGCCTTCTTTAGGCTGCACATCGATGACGAGGCAGCGAACTTCGCCCAGAAACTCGCGCCGCACAAAAGTGAACTTGTAATACTTCTTTTGAAAATCGGAGTCGAGCACCACCATCTGAGCAAAGCCCATAGGCAGGAAGTGCAGAGAGTAGACGCCGGTGAGCTTGGCGACCATGCGGTGACCGAATCCCGGCTGCCCCACGAAAGAAACGTCCTCAGGGCCGTCGGCCATGTCGAGCCGTCCGAGAAAATACTGGTCTTTCACGGGAGTCGTGTTCCCGTCCTTGTCGTCCTTCAGGTCCTGCAGGTAGGTTTCGATCATGGGATGCATGTGACGCATCTGTGCCATGAACAGGTGCTCGCGCTGCACCACGCGATCGAGCACGTCGTTGAGCGTGACTGCGGCCGGAGGGAGCGGGTCAGTAGTGGGGGCCGGCGTAGCTGGGGCGGGCGTGGTCGGAGCGGGTGCGATGGAGGGCGCGGCTTGGGGACTCGTCGCCGGCTGCGCCGCGGGAGAGGAATCTTGAGCGGTGGCGGCGAAAGCGCAGACCAGCACCATGAGAACCAATAACGAGCCCGAACGAACAATCTGCATAAGAACCCTTCTGGGAGTCGATCACGCTAGCTGAAAAACAACGTGTAGAACGGCCGTATAGTCCGACGGCTGCCCATCTTTTAGGGCTGGCTTGAATAGCACGTGCTCGGCAGCTTGTACCGCCGCTTCATCCAGACCGTGCCCGAGTCCGCGAACTACTCTCAACACGCGCAATTTACCGCTTGCTTCAAAGACGACCTCGAGAAGCACCTCGCCCTCGATGTGCTTGGCTTTGGCCTCTTCACTGTAGACGGGCTTCGGCTTGGCAAGGATGTCCGGAAGAACTATTTTCGCCGCGACCTGGGCCGCGGGTCGCGATTGAACGGTGGGAGGAGCAGGAACGTCATCGCCGAATCCCGCCGAGCGCACTGCCCCACGAGCAGCATGCGGGTCGCTGGTGGCAACGCCGCTACCGAATCCCGTGCTAGCCACTACGCCGCGGGCGCCGTTGGCCCCGCCTGTCCCATTGCCATAACCGGGTCCGGTGGGCATATCGAATCCGCCCGCCTGCGCAATGTTGACGGCCCTGGTTTGAGTCGTTTTCGCGGGGACGCCGTTGGGATCGCCGAAGCCGCCCGTCTGCACTTTCTCCGGGGCGCGGTCAATCGTCTGAGGCGCCGAACTGCCGGTTGAGAAGGTGCCGGTTGCTATGATTTTCTTCGGAATGACCGGCGCCGTAGAGGGCGGCAGGTCAAGCTTCTTTTCGGCCATCTTCACTTCGGGAGCCGGCGCCACTTCCGTCTGCACTTTCGGCTTGGGCAGACGTTCGGGAGCGGGCAGCCGCAAAGCCGCAGGTGGAGGATCGAGCTCGGCCACCAGGACCGGCTTGGGCAATTGCCGCTGGGGCGTGTGATTGACCGGAACCGGGGTCGGAACCAACTCAATCGCGTGGTAGTCCTTCTTCGGGCCTTCCATGATTTCGGGATGGAGGACCGGAATCCAAACCAGAACCGTGATGACAATGGCCTGCACACCATAGCTCCAGACCAAGTCAGACCAAGGTATCTTCCACGCCGGGAGCGGACTGAACAGGTTTGATTCGTTGGAAGGCAACGGCATAATCAATTCTGGTGGCGCAATGATTGAACGTGCAACAGTTCAGGTTGCCAAGGTTGCAACGGTTCAAAGTTCAAGTGCGAGGGCTCACCGCTCAACCGTTCGGTGCGCGACGGCTCAGCCCGCAAAGGTTTCGTGCAACGGTTCAAACCCCCTTGGTTCAAACCCCCTTGATAGTGTAAAAGTTGTCCCGCCTTTCCGAACGCTGGGAACCTGGGACGGCAAGACAACTAAAGTGTACTACCTCGCCTTGGGTTATGCACGATACAGGCCATTCCGCATGGCCAAGAAAAATGGACAACACCCGTAGAATCAGCGGGTTGCGAGATATTGGCTGCGACTCGATGGAGCGCCGGAGGGGGCAGATGCACCAAACTACACCCTGTGTGGACAGATTTGCCACCGCCAAAGCACCTCGCGGGGTGTCCGCCGACTCTTAGCAGCGCACGATTTTGTCGCTGGCAATTCCCCGAGTCGCGTTACGGGTGTCGACTACCAATTTGGCCTGCTCCACGATCTGACGATAGTCGTAATCGGAGTGATCGGTGACGATGACCACGCAGTCATATTGCCCCAGATCATTTAACTCCGCGCGCTTCATCTGCAGATCATATTTCCGGCCCTTGCCAATCATCGGGAAGTAGGGATCGTTATAGCTGACTTGGGCTCCATCTTTTTGCAGAAGTTCGATGATGGTGAGCGCCGGCGACTCGCGTAAATCGTCAATGTCTTTCTTGTAGGCCACGCCCAGGATCAGAACGCGCGCGCCGTTGACCGACTTCTTGTGGCCGTTGAGCGCGCCCGCCACGGAGGAGAGAACGTGGTAGGGCATGTTGTTGTTGATCTCTCCAGCCAGTTCGATGAAGCGGGTGCGGAAATCAAACTCTTTGGCTTTCCACGAGAGGTAAAAGGGATCGATGGGGATGCAATGCCCGCCCAGACCCGGCCCCGGATAAAAGGGATGGAAGCCGAAAGGCTTGGTGGAAGCGGCTGCGATGACTTCCCAGATGTCGATGCCCATGCGCAGGGACAGCAGCTTGAGTTCGTTGACCAGAGCGATGTTGACGCAGCGGTAAATGTTTTCCAGTAGCTTCGTCATTTCCGCGGCCGCCGGGGACGAGACTGGAACGGTACGCGCGAAGATGGCACCATACATAGCCCCGGCGAGTTCCGACGCCTGCGCATTCAATCCGCCCACGACCTTCGGAATGTCGCGGCGCGCCACCTTGGTGTTGCCCGGATCTTCGCGTTCGGGGGAGAACGCCACATAGAATTCTTTTCCCGTGGGGGGCTGGTTGCGCGCGGCTTTGAGGCCGGCGCGGTTTTCTTTTTCGAGGATGGGGATCATCACTTCTTCGGTGGTGCCCGGATATGTCGTACTCTCAAGTACCACCAACTGTCCGGCGCGTAAATGCGGAGCGATGGAGTGGGTTGTGTCGGTGATGTAGCTGAGGTCGGGCTCGTGGTATTCATTCAGGGGAGTGGGGACGCAGATGATGATGGCGTCCATCTCAGTGAGTTGCGAATAGTCAGCGGTCGCGGAGAAACCGTGGGCCTTGGCGGACTGGATTTCCTCCGCCGCGATGCGATAGATGTAGGAACCGCCCTTGGCTAGAGTATCGATCTTGCGCGGGTCTATGTCGAAGCCGGTCACCCGGAACTTCTGTTCGCTGTAGAGCAAAGCCAGAGGAAGTCCAACGTAGCCCAGGCCGATGATGCCGATGCGGGCCTGGCGCTGCTGAATTCGGGTCTTGAGTTGATCAAAAGACGGATCGGTGGCAGAGGAAGTCATCATGAAATGTTGTCCGGGATCAAGCTTAGATGTGGAGCATGAAAGCGCTTCAATTCTAGCACGATGAAGCGGAGCAGCTTTTGCGGTGAGAGCCGGAAGGCAGTACTGAGCACCAATTCCGGGGCTGCGATGAGCTGAGAGAGAGTCAATCCGTTGACCAAAGACTTGAGCCAAAGAAAAAGAATGCGAGTTTGGATTGCTTCCGTTTTGTTGGCTGCGCTGCTGCTTGCCTTCGCGGCGAATGCGGGCCGGTTGCTGGTGGTGGATGCTCCGCAGCCCTCGGATGTGATTCTGGTGCTGGCGGGGGAGACCGATCGTCGCCTGGCGCGAGCCCTGCAATTGTTGGAGCAGGGCTATGGCAGCCGGGTAGTGATCGACGTTCCCGCGGATGCCGCGATTTATGGAACCACCGAACTGCAGCTAGCCGAAAAGTATGTGCAGGATCTTCCGCAAGCGTCGTCGATCCGGATCTGTTCCATCCAGGGGCTGTCGACGCGGGATGAATCGCACGACGCGGAAAAATGCCTGGAGGGTGAGGGCGGCAACCGGATCTTGATTGTTACGTCGGAATTCCACACCCGCCGCGCACTGAGCATCTTCCGTCACGAGGTTCGGGGGAAATCCTTTTCAGTAGCCGTGGCTCGCGACGAAACGCAATTCGGGACACGCTGGTGGGCCCACCGGCAATGGGCCAAGACTTGCCTGGACGAATGGCTGAAGCTGCTGTGGTGGACGGTTCTGGAGCGATGGCAATGAGCAGAATCGCTTGCCCAGAGCGGAAAGTACCGCTAAGGAGTCGATAAGTTTTCCACCGGAAAACAGCTTTCCAAGCACAAAAGGCATTGACTGACAACAACGAGGAGGGTACGATTCGAAGCAAGGTCACCAAAACAGTTATTAACGGAGTGTGGGAATGGGCAAGTCCGCGTTTCGCGGTATGGTTAGTTGCGTGCTAACGATTCTGTTCCCCGGTTCGTTGTTTGCCGCCGATTCCAATGCGGCCATGCTTTATACAAACGGCGCGGCCTGGGTGAACGGCGTGCACGTGCCCCGCGCTTCCTCTGCGATTTTTTCCGGCGATCTTCTCCAAACCCGTTCTGATTCCGTGGCTAATATTAACGAATCCGGCTCCAGCATCACCGTTCTATCCGACTCTCTGGTGCAGTTCCAAGGCGCGTCGGTGGACATCGAACACGGTGGCGTAACCGTATCGACGTCGAAGGAAATTGCTGCAACCGCCGGGGATGTGAAAGTAACACCCGCCTCGAATGCGTGGACGGAATTTAACGTCACGGACGTCGACGGGACGGTCCGCATCTTTGCCCGCAAGGGCGCACTGACCATCGACGACGGCAAGAATGTAGTTACGCTGGCACAAGGCCAGGACACGACCCGCACTGAGACCACGCCTGACACTCCAGATACCGACAAGACGAAGGACGGCAAAAAGAAGAAAGACAGGAAGCGAATGGCTGGGGCGGTTCCGGCCGCGGGCGCGGGGATTCTGAGTTCTCCTTACGCCATCGGCATCGGCGCGGGTGCCATCGCTGGCGTTACGACCTGGGTGCTGTTGCAAAACAGCAACCCCGCCAGCCCCACAGTGCCCTAATAGGGTAGGCCACGTATCGCGCGCTTCATCAATCCACAGCAGTACTACTGCAGTATTGGCAGCGGGCTATAAGTATCCTGAGGCCGCGACGCACTTTTCTAAGGGGTCTTCTCCCCGAGCCGACAATTCTCTTGCTGGGAACCAAGGGGCACAGCTAGACCACTTCCGACGCGGGCATAACCTCTTCTTGCTCAGTGGATGCGGGCCTGCGTTTGCGGGTGCGCTGAAGCAGCGGCGGGGCGGCCGCGAGAGTGCAGAGCACGTAGAAAAGCGCGGCGTTGGCGGGAATCTGCAAATTGAAGTCGAGCAGGCTGTGGACTAGAATTCCAGTGATTCCTAAACTGCAGGCAAGAGTCACAGCGCCGGTCACGTTCGACGTCCAGTTGTCGATCTTGCGGAGCGCGCGGCGATAAAGCACGATCAGGAACCATAGCATGGTGGCGAAACCGAGTAGCCCCATTTCGCAGAGCAGTTGCAGATAGTCGTTGTGGGCTTCATTGACAAAGAAATTGGTATAGAAACTGCGAAAACGGGGGTACACGGTCGGAAATGTCCCGAGGCCCCAGCCCAGAACGGGTTTGTTCCGGAACATCCGAAAGGCATCGCGGTCGATAGAGAGGCGCATACCGCCGGAAAGTTCGGTGTGAGTTTCGGTAGCGATGCTGGAAACTCGAGACGACAACTCTTTGCCTCCCAGCCACCACAGCAAGCCGACGAGCACAATGGCAAACGCCGTCACAACGGCAAGCTGTATTCCCTTTTTGTGGCGAAAGGGTGCGACTCCCTGACGGGGGAGCAGGAGGAAAAAGACGACGAGTTCGATCGAAATGGCGATCATGCCGCCGCGCGAGCCAGAGAGAAAAACGGTGACCGTCATGATGGCTGCGGCGATGCCAGCGGCCATGCGTTCTTTTTCACCGGTCAACCTTGTGAGGGATAAGACCAAGGGAACTGGCATGAGGAGTTCCATCAGCCCGGCGTAGTGATTGTGATTTACGTAGGGGCCATAGATTGCACCACCCATGGTGGGCCGGCGGAGCCAGTACAGTTTGCCGTTGGGAGAGACGCCCTGCAGCAGCGCGAAGGCGGCGATTGCGATGCCATAAAGCGCGACGATCACGGCGACTTTGCGAGCCTGTGAACTGCGCAGCAGGGTTTGCCCCGCGAGAAAACACAGCATGGCGTACGCGCAGTACAGAAGCCCTCCCGAGACGGTGTCGTGGCGGTAGGCTGTAGCGCCGAGAACAATCTGGAGCAGGATGAGAAGGCCGAATCCCGCCATGGGAAGGAATAGAGGATTCCACTGGATGGTGAGTTCGCCGTCCAGCCATTGCTTGACGAGCCAGAGAAGAGTGAGGATAACGGAGCCAGTCTCGAGAATGTCAATCGACCAGGGTTCGACTGCGCCAAACGCGAGAGGGCCGAACATGAGCAACCCGAACGTGGCGTAAAGCAGGATCTCAGCGATCTGAGCCGAGCGCTCTTGGCGGCTGACCTCCGTTGGCTTTCTTCTGTGAGCAGGCATAGCTGCGGTTTTTCTGGCAGTCCGTCCACTACGACGGTTTTCTGGTGAGGTGCAAGTCGTCAATCCAGAGCTTACCACGGATCGGACTGCCTGCTGGAAGCCGGCGGATGTGGAGAACGACGAGTTTGCAGTCTGCGCTGGTCGTGAATTCGCCTATAGCTGACTTCCAGAATCCTGCATCTTTCAATTCATCGCTTTCGTAATAGACCGCCTGGCTGTACATGTCTTGAATCGTGAAGTGCGGGCCGCCAGCGCCCTGCATTTCTCCATTCTTGTAATAAGCAGAGAATTCGTAAGCACTGTTGGGCTGCACAGGAACGAGCTGGTAGATTCCGGCATCAGTAATCCCGGGACCATCGAAGGTGATCAGCAGGGAACGTTGCCCGGAGTGAAAATCGCTGGGGTCGAGCATCAGGGTGACACTACCAAGTTTCTGATACTGCCAGTCGAAGCCCCCATTTAGGATGTCAAGACTGAAACTACCATTCACGATCAGGTTGCCGGGCGACGTTAAGTAAGAAGATAGCCCGAAGCGAGGGGCTGCCTGCTGCCAGACGAGCACGGCTTGGTCAACTTCTTTGTGCTGGATCAGATAGCGGAAGTAGTCGTACATATAGCCCCGCCCGAAAGGCTGATGGGTTTGCATCAATGCATTCCAGACCTTCAACGTGCCGGCGGTCTCCTGCTTCGTCTCCAGCAGGGTCAAGAAGGCAAGATAGGCGTCGGAATAGGGAGGAATCACATCGCGCAGGAGCGCATCCACATCGGGTTCGATCCGCCAGCAGAACCGGACGGCCACGTCAGAGAGCGATGTGTCATTGGCAAGTACCACTCGAAATTCGCGGAGAGCCTTTTCATTTTCGCCCTGAACCAGGTACAGATTGCCGGCTTCCCAAGCGACGTCCGGCGTCATCGAATCGGCCTGGATGGCATGCTCCAAGGCTGCCGTCTGATTTGCCGTGTCTCCCAGAACCTGATATGTACTCGCCAGATCAAACCAGTAACGTGCGGAGTGGGGATTGAGTTGCACAGCAGCTTTGTAGTACCCAACCGCGGAGACCGGATCGCGGGCCACCAGGTCATAGTATCTGCCCAGATGGTCGAGGTAATCGGCATTGCCCGGATCGAGGCGGGCGGCCTTCTCGAGGCTGGTTAACTCAACACGGCTTCCCAGCCAGGAGGCAACAAACTGGCTTGTGGCCAATCCGAGGTAAGCAATCGCGAGAGCCACAGCAATGGCCGTGACCAGGCATTTGCGGGCGGGAGTGTCGAAAGGGATCTTCATGCTGTGGGGCGAAAAGCCTGGCTACGCGCTACTTGACGACGGAGTGTTTGCTTCCACGTCGGTTTCTTCATCGTGCTCGGAGGAGTCACCCTCGTGGTAGTAGCGGGCGTATTTGCCCTTATATTCGTAATAGTAGTAGTAGTCGGGAGACCTCAGGTCCACGGCGTTGAGAAGCACTCCCACGACCTTGGCATTGACCTGAGCGAGAATATCGCGCGCGCGACGCAAAGCCTGTTTGGTGGTCTGGCCGGAACGAATCACGAGCACGACAGCATCGGCGCGGGGAGAAAGGACCACGCCGTCGGTGACGGACAGCGAAGGGGGTGTGTCGATGACGAGGTGGTCATACTGCTCGCGCAACTGCGCCAGCAGGTCCCGCATATTGGCGGATGCTAGCAGTTCGGCTGGGTTGGGCGGCGGCGTTCCGGCTGTGAGCACATCAAGATTCGGAAGGATCGACGTGTGGGTGATCGCGAGCTCGATTGTAGTGCTGCCGGTCAGCACATTGCTCAATCCAATGTGCGGTGCCATGCCCAGAGTCTTGTGAATACTGGGCCGGCGCAAATCGGCATCGATCAGAAGAACCCTAACGCCCTTCTGAGCGAGCACCACCGCAACGTTGATGCTGGTTGTCGTCTTGCCTTCCTGCGGTAGCGCACTGGTGACCATGATGACCTTCGGAGGAGCTCCGAGGTTTGAGAGCAGCAGGGACGTGCGCAGCGCACGGTAGGATTCCGCCATTTGTGATTGTGGCCTGACTTGCGTGACCAGTTCTACCGCTTCCTTTGAGGCAGCGATCACCAGTCGCTTGGGGGTGGGACCTTCGCGAGCAGATTTGGAACCGAGCGGAATCATGCCGAGTGACGCCAAGCCGGAAATCATCTGGGCCTGTTCTGTCGTCCGCACAGTGTTGTCCAATCCCTCCAGCAGAAAAGCCAGTCCGACGCCGGATGTCAGGCCCAAGACAAAGGCGAAGAGCAAGTTGCGGGGGACGTTCGGCTCGATCGGTGCAGTCGGCGGTCGCGCGCTGTCCACAATGCGAAAGTTATTCGATTTCAATCCTGCCGACACTCCTGCCTGCTTCAGTTTCTCTAGAAGGCCCTCATAAAGCTGGCGATTGGTTTCAACGTCGCGTTTGAGCAGGGTGTAGGTGATCGCGCTTTCGTTGAGCTTGTTAGCTTCTTGCTTCTGTCTTTCGAATGCGTCGCCCAGCATGTTTTCGCGCTGCAGGGCGGTCGTGTACTGGCCGCGAACCTTGCTCACGATCTTCTTCATTTCCCCCTGAATCTGCGCATCGACTTCTTTCAGTTGATTGTTCAATTGAGTAAGCTTTGGATAAGACGGGCCGAACTGCGTACTCAGGTCCGCGGCCTGGATTTTGATCTCTGCTTGCTTGCTACGCAGGGTTTCCAGCAATTGCGAGGACGATTGCGAGTTAGATCCGGAATCCTCAAGCCGCTCGGCGCCCGAGATGATCGAGTCCGCATCTCCGGATTCAACCAGCCGGTATGAGGCCTCCTTGTCCATTCGTTCGCTTTCAGCGGAGGTGAGCTGCTTGTTGAGCTCGTCCAACTTCGTCATCGTGATGTTCTGTTTTTCGTCGATTCCTAGGATTTCGTGCTCTTTCTGATAACGCACGAGTTTTTCCTGGGACGTTTCCACTTTCATCTGCAGATCGACGAGTTGTTTGGAGAGCCAGTCCGAGGCCTGCATTGTCGATTCAAAGCGAGCCTTGAAGTTATTCTCGACATAGGTCTGCATCAGCGTGTTGACGACATTCGCGGCCATTTGGGGATCAGGGCTGCGGTAGTAGACCTCAATGATGCGCGTATTCGGAACGAGGGCAACTCTCAAACCACCCTTGAGGCCGCCGATCAGGGCAGAAGCCCGCGAAGGATCTGTCTGCAGCGGGTCAGGGGCGAGATCGAGAGAGGGCGCAGGTGGCGCCTGCCCGGCAAACTCCGGCCGCCGGTCCAGGTTGAGTTCCCGGATCACCTGCACGGCCAGAAGATCGCTCTGCAGAATCTTGAGTTCCGTCTCTAACTCGGTTGGATCGTAGTAGTCCAGACTGAAAGTAGCAGAATTCTGAAAGTTCAGAGTGGCGTCAGGCTTGTTGATTTCAATTGTGCCGCCCGCTTCATAGACGGGCGTCATCTTCAGGCTCGCTATGGCGACGACGGATAAGATCGTTGCCAGGCACACAAGGATGACCCATTTGCGCTTGCGTAAAATCCGGAGCGGTTCGCTGATGGCGGATTCGTGCGAGGGCAGATCTGGATAGAGGCGCGACGTTGGCTTTCCCAAGTCTATGACTTGGGAAGGCTGTATTTCTCGAACGACGGGGTCACTCGCCGGTATCAGAGATCCGAAATCCATGCCTGCTCCTCAACGATTCTTTGACTGCTCGAAGGCCCACACAGGGCACGTCAAGCCTAAATCCCGGGTCGAAGAGGCTGGTCTGTCGCCTAGGGAAGTGTTTCGGCATTTTAGCATTGGATCAGCAGTAACCGTGACGAATTTTCAGCGGCAACTCCTGGTGGCAGCGTGATTGCCGGCCGATTCCTCGGAAAGTCCGTTATACTAGCGGGCAAACGTCAGACTCAGCCGGCGGCCGCTTATTCCACTGAATGTTCGGGATGGTTCTGAATTTCGAAATCAGAACGAGCGGTCGGAGCGGGTTTCGATGTGAGGGTTTCTGGTTCTACAACGGATTGTGACGAGGCGGACGGGATGAATTGGTCGGAAGAGTCGGTTTTAGTGACGGGCGGGACGGGATCTTTCGGGAAGAAGTTCGTCGAAATTGTGCTGCGGGAGTATCGCCCCAAGCGGCTGATCGTTTTCAGCCGCGATGAGCTCAAGCAACACGAAATGAGGGCCTCGGGCCTCGATCATGAGAGCCTGCGCTACTTCATCGGAGATGTGCGCGATCAGCGGCGCCTCGAGCGGGCGTTGTCTGGAGTCACGGTTGTCGTCCATGCCGCTGCTCTGAAACAAGTGCCAGCGTGCGAGTACAACCCCTTTGAGGCGATCCAGACGAACATCATCGGCGGCCGGAACGTCATCGACGCGGCCATCAACCAGGGCGCGAAGCGGATTCTGGCGTTGAGCACAGACAAGGCGGTGAATCCGATCAACCTGTACGGCGCAACGAAGTTGTGCGCAGAAAAGATGTTCGTGCAGGCCAACGCTTATGCGGGGGCACAGGACACGCGTTTCAGTTGCGCTCGATACGGAAACGTTGTGGGTAGCCGAGGCAGCGTGATTCCGGTGTTTCTGGAACAGCGGAAGCGTGGAAAGATCACGATCACGGATCCACGCATGACCCGCTTCTGGATTACGATAGAGCAAGGTGTCCACTTCGTGATCCGATGCATTAGCAAGATGCACGGCGGAGAAATTTTTGTGCCCAAGATTCCGAGCATGCGGTTGGTGGACATGGCGATGACGGTCGCTCCTGGTTGCCAGGTGGAGTACATCGGGATCAGGCCGGGAGAGAAGTTGCATGAGGCGCTGCTTTCGGAGGATGAAGCGCGGCACGCCGTCGAGACGGATGACATGTACGTCATCAAACCGAACCATCCGTGGTGGAGTGGGCAGAATTGGGTCCACGGGCGACCGTTGCCGGAAGGATTTCGCTACGCTAGCGATTCGAATACGCAATGGATGACGGGGAGAGAACTCCAGGATTTGCTCTCGCCGCCACCGGACTCGGTCGCAACTGTGACCGCGATCCCGGCTTAATCCTCGTGACTATGACCATGACGCGGCAAGATAGCCTGGCTCTGCATGGCGGTAGCCCGGTTCGGAGCACGTTTCTTCCTTACGGCCGGCAATCGGTGGATGAGGCGGACATCGAAGCCGTGGTGCAGGTGCTGCGCTCTGATTGGCTCACAACCGGGCCTAAAGTGGACGAGTTCGAAGAAGCTTTTGCGGCGTACGTTGGAGCG
>Ga0209517_10006222_pt1 | contig 14831 bp, 12 predicted proteins | sample PeaSoiMetSII2010_FD_187695 | JGI IMG/M metagenome (GOLD analysis project Ga0209517, IMG submission 187695) | Peat soil microbial communities from Weissenstadt, Germany - SII-2010 (SPAdes) (version 2) | ecosystem: Environmental > Terrestrial > Soil > Wetlands > Peat | place: Germany... | reverse complement strand
CGCAAACTACGCGGGATTCGCACTTTCCCACCGCCTCTACGGCTACTAACTTATGAAACCGGACACTTCATTTGCTACGAAAAGCGGACATTTTCACTTGCTAACGACAACATCGCCGCTGCGACGTTGTGCGTCCTGAAAGGCCTCCATGATGTCTGGACGCTCCGCAGTGACTTCAAGAAGCGCCTGCTTGAACGGCCATCCCTTCGCTTCTGCACGACGCCACGCCAAGTCAACAATCTCCGCCGGCAACACATGATTTTTCAGTGCCCGCAGAGAGTCCTGGCGCTCCATCTGGCGCTGCTTTAGAGAAATCGGTGCACCCCACGCTCCACCGCGTGCATCCGGATGCGGGCCAGCCATGACGTAAGGCCCTAGGTGCGGATTGCCCACCTCCATCAGCGCCTCTTTAAACGTGATCTTGCGTTCGCGAGCCAAATACCGCGCGCATTCGTAGAACAGCTCGCCCATCGGATCGAAGCGATCGACGAGGCTCTCGACGAAACACACGAAAGCCTTGAATGCTGGAGTCCCCGCCGTTTCCGCGAACAACAGAGGCAAGCCCTGGCGATCAAACCTATCGCACCAGCGACCCCGCTCCTTCAGGTGCGAAACAGCATCTGCCGCGGGATCGAAGCTGATCTCGACGAAGGCGCGGCTGTGGTCATCGAAGGCCACGTCGCGCAATCCTTTTACCGCGGGAGGCTGTGCGCCCAGATAGCCCACATGGCGCAGCCCGACGGGATTGCCGTTGGCGTCCTGGTAGAACGCCGCTGAACGTTTCTTGTAAGCGCCGGCCCTGCGCGCATCCGCGAAGCCGGGGTTGACCTGCTTTTCCTTCGCGAGCAGCGTGTCCCCGCGCAGCGCGATCTTTTCGATCCATCCAAAGGCCGGCGCATCGTCGGCTGGGTGGCCAACGCAAATCGGCGCCTCATGCTGGGAAGAATCGTAGTTTCTGACGACCGTCAGCAGCTCCTCCGGCGTGATCTTCCGCTTGCCCTGCTTTGTGTAGTCGCCGGCCTTAAAGATTTCAATCCACCCGTCGCTGAAGTGCTCCATTGGCAATTCTCCGTAAACGTAGTCCTCAACACCTGTGTGCTTCCGCATCAGCTCATCGAGCGACGGTGTCTCATTGTCGTGAGGCGAGCCGGCGTAGACGGTGGGCTGAATCAGTCCCACGCTGTCAAGAGAAACGCCGTCGGGCGAGCGCTTCACCCGCACGGATTTCTTGGCAAATACTCCACGGCCATGGAGGTAATCAACGCGCGGATCGACAGCGCCGAACTTTCCCTCCAGCGAGTCGCCCTTGCGCCGAACCTCGTCGATTCGCGCAACCGGCTCCTGACGTGCTTGGGAATGCGTGCCTAAGACGACGGGGGCTTTCCCCGCTTCCTCGCGGGCGCCGTACTCGCGCACGATCTGATCGAGGTCTGCAGCTGTGAGGCCTTCGCGATCAGAGGCCTCTTGAGGGACCAATGTCAGCCACTTCCCCTCAATGCTGTCCGGATTTTCAGCGTAACTCGTTCTACCGTTCGAGGGCCTCATAAGGTTCCTTCCTCCCTCCGCGCCAAAACGGGCGCGGTCAATATCCGGCATCTGCGCCTCCGGAGTTCTCGGCGTAGCTGGCGTTGATCACAGAGCGAATCCTGTGCTTGTGTTGATCGAGGAATTGCTCCACGCCTCGCGCGTCCATCGTGTGAACGTGCAGATGAACATCGCCGCCCCACGCGCTTGCCGTGGCCATGCGCGTGCCGTCCGCGCCGTTTTCGATGGCGCGCGTGATGCGCTCGTTTTGATCGCTGGGCACAATGCGCTCGCCCTGGTGAATCTCGGCCATGCCGGTGCGCGGCACGGCATCAGTGCCCACGGCGTACTGCGCCGCCGTCGTTGTGAAGTTGCTGCGTCCGGACTTTTCCATCGACGAAAACTTGGCCTTCGCCTGCGCGATCTCGGTGCGGTACTGGAAATGTGCTCGCGCACCAGGTCATCGAGCGCCGCCTGATGCTCATATTTGAGCTTCTCAATGCCGCTCTTCTCGGCTTCGTCTGCCTGCCGATGGATCTGAAGAATTCGATCGGCCACGGACTTTGCCTTGGCGGCCTGCTCGTCTTGCAGCGCCCCGCGTCGGTTGGCGGCCTCGATGTCTGCTATCTGATCATCAATGCTCTCTGGCTTAATCCCGCCGATAAATCCCGCCACGCCGCCGGCAGCGCCGATCGACGTGCCGGTCAGCCTGCGCTGCACTACCGGATTGCCGTACCAACCCTCTTCTTCGGATTCGTAGCGCGCGTTTTCCGCATTGATCTCGTGCTGCCTTTGTTTCTCAGCGGTGATCTGCTGCTCGCGCGAAAGCCGCGAGTCAGCCGCGTGCTCCAGCCTGATCTCGTCAAGGTTCTCTTGGTTGTGCGTTTGCTCGCTTCGCCTGCGGTTCAGCTCGTCGATCTGTCGCTGCGAATCCATCGCGTTGGCGTTCGCCCTATGGGCCATCCAGGCTTCCCACAGCGCGTTCGCCGGGCTGACAAGTCCAACTCCCATGGGGCCGACACCCAGTTGCTCATGTCTCGCGGCCTGAGCCTGGTACCCTTCCAGCGCGCGCCGCGCTTCATTGATGCGCAGAATTGTGGTGTCGATCGAGCGCGTGTTGCCGAAGTCCTGCTTCCTCGCCTTTTCGAGCTCCGCGTTATAGTCCTTCGTCGCGGCGTTGATGTCGAGCACGTTGTGCCACAGCTTCCTCGCGCCCTCGATGAGCTGCGTGAAGACCATCGCACCAATCTGAATCGTACCCAGGCCGATGAGCGCGGGGCCGATGGCGTTGATCGCAGCGCTCGCGAGCTTGCTTTCCGCGGCCAGGCGAATCATGGCGCGCGGCAACCTCACGCCGGCTTCCTCCGTCACCAGGCGCATCTTCTCGACGGCCGAGAGCGAGCCAACGCCGGCCTCTTCCATGCCTTTGCGCACGCTCTGCCCGGCGCGCGTGCCCGCCTGCCCCAGCTTGTCCAGGTTGCCGGTGACGTTCTGAATCACCTGGCCGGAGCTCGGGTCGATTACGTTGATTTTGATGGTAACGGCGGAAGTGTCTACGGCCATGGCGCACCTGCCTTCGCGGGGAGCTGTCCCTGAAGCGCGAGCTGCCCTCGGGCGCGCAGCACTTCGATGAGTTCGCATTTTGTGAACGGGATCAGCAGCTGATCCCGCGGGGGCGTGCGGCGCGCGTCGCCGCTGTGAGCCTCAGCCTCTGCGAGCTCCAAGGCGAGAGCGAGCATGGCGATGCGAACCACCTCGGCGAGCAACGGTGGCGCGGCGGGAAGGGGCAGACAGTACCGAAGGACGCGGCCGTCGCGGCGCCGGCGGCAAACGACCCTGGGTCGATATTCCGGTAGCGCGTCGATCATCTCGTCGGCAAGCGCGCCGACTAGCTCGCCGTCGGTGGGAGCCGGGGCGGAGATTGGCGCTCTGCGCGCGGAAGCGGCCAAATCCGGAGGGAGTTGAACCGGAAGCTGCCTCGCTTCGAACGAGCGCCGTGGGATCGCCTTTGCCACCGCCCCGGAATTCATCTTTTGCCTTTCCGCGCCTGCGTCATTTTCTCTTCTCCGCCCTTGCTTCCCCGCGCCTTCTCAAGAGAGCAGTTCAAGGGAGTCGAGACTCTCAAGCGCGTCTTGATACCTCCGCCCAACCTCCTCCCGAACTGATCGATTGCGCAGGCTGTATTCGGGGCCAAAGAGCGAAACAGGCATGCGTCCGTAAAGCTTCGCGGCCAAAATCGTCCCACGATGACTGCTTAGGCGCCCTATTTCTTTGGCGACGGAACGAAGGCCCCTATCGAATTTGATCAATTCGCCGGAGAGAAGCTGATCCGCGGCGGTCTGTTCGTCCAAGGCCTCTACGAGGGCCGCGACCGCGGCGTCGATTTTCTGGGAAGATTTGGCTTCCAGGCGCGATTGCAAGGCTGCGCACAGTTCGGCCTTCCGCCGCTCCCATTCAGAGCGCACGGACGCCCTGCGCGCCTCCTCAAGCTCCCTGGTCAAGTCCGAGACCGCGGAGCGGTCATCGGCGATGTCGCGCGTAAGGCGACTGATCTCTTGGTCGATCGCGTCCAATCGTTTCTGAGCCGCGGATTCTTTACGCACACGCGCCGCCAGCACGAGCGCCTGTCTCTCGGAGGCCAGTGCCGCTTGGCGAGCGAGAGACGCCGAAAGGGTCTGATCGAGCTTCGCGAGCGACTCCGTCAGTTCGCAGATCCGGGCTTCGATTTTCTCCAGCTTTGTTTTGTTGGAGCTCTCCTCTGTCGTCGCTGCTGCATTCATCGATCGTTCTCCTTTGCCGAGGGCGCTTGGACCCTCGTTTCTAACCGCTTGCCAAGTGGCGCCGGGGGCGAGAGGAGGAAGCCGGTCGCCCTCGGCGCTTTCTCTGCTCTTGCCGCGTCAAGGAAGAGCAAAGATCAATCTTCACGATTCCCTGCGCCTCACAGCTCTCTGAGGCTTTCCGGCCTCGCAGGTAGCCTCATGCGCTTTGCTTCCCGGGCCGCAGCACGGCTCAATGTGTGGATACTTCGCGTCTGAGTGACAAATACACTTGCAGCGCCTGCCACACTTGCAGTGAGGACGGCCAACGGCATTCTCTTCGAGCTTCGCCGAGCCGCTGAAATTCTGCTCCGCTGCGCCTTTCGGCGTCGTGAGCCAGCCGACGACCTGTCCAAAAATGCGTGCGGGACGGCTAATTCGTTCGTCCTTCTGAAGCAGGCGAGCGGCGATCTCCGGACGAACCAGCGGAGCTCCAATTTCCCATTTGGTAAGTGCGACCGCGTCTCCGACTTCACTGCTCCCACCGGGGCGGATTTCTAAAACGATGCGACTAGGCCATTCTTTCCAGTTGCGATGCGCCTCCGCCACCCCCCTTGCTATCTCCAATTTCAGCCGCCCCAGGAGGACGAGTGGCTCCTCGAATTTGGCCTTATTTCGGCGCGCGTGATCTTCCTCGGCTTTCTCTTGAGCCGCCGCTTCCTCCGGATGGGCTTCGCGATATTCGCGCACCACCTCCTCATCCTGTTTGCGCTCCCTGTCTCCGTAACGGGCGGCTTCCTTACGAGCCTGCTGGAAAAACAGGGCAGAGGATGCGGAGAGATCGTAGCTCTGCGGCGCCTCCTCGAAGAAGACGGCTACCATCGCACCCTCAAGCGCGTCGAGATCCCCGGAGGCGCGTTCGATCACGACATAGTCGCCTTTCGAAAAGGGCTGCGGGAAACCTAGAGATCCTTCGATCTGCATGCAGGACACCGCGCTGCGACCGCCAACGATGACGGAAGGCAGAACCAGGCTCCCGTTCGCCTCAGTTTGCAGCTCACCGGTTCCCGTGGCAAAGACTCTACTAACAATGGGGAGCTCACGCGAGAGATTGGGGTCCGGAACAACACGGGACCGGCTTTCCTCCGCCCGGAGCACCTCTTTAAGGCGTGCTTCGCTGATCCCGGCTTTGCGCCAAAAATAAAGACCGTCCTCCAAAAGCGGCGCTGCGTTGCCCATCGCGATGAGCCTCTCGGGCGATGGTTTCTCAGTCCCGCGCAGCCACTCCGACACTTGCGTCTGGCTGGCGCCGATCCTCTCCGCGAATTTGGCCTGGGTGCCCCCGAGGCTCTCCTTCAGCGCCTCGATCCGCTTCAGCAACTTGCCGTCGCCCGTTCGGGGCGTGAGGTTGGCACTTGACTTCATACCGGCTCTCCGCTACCATTGTTTATCGGAATTCCGATTAAGGCAATCCGACAAATGACGCTGCCTTGTGGTGTCGAATCCGAGTTCGATCGCAGCTTCCGCGTGCTCCTATCCAAGGTGATGAGCGAGTGCGGGCTTCGCCGCGAGGAGATCGCTGAGCGCCTCACGCCGAAGGTCGGAAGGGACATCACCCTCTCGCAGCTCAATGATTACACGACCACGACGCGGATGACGGCTCGATTCCCGGCCGCCTATGTCCCGGCCTTCTGCGAGGTGACCGGCGACGATCGACTGCGGCAGTTTCTTTTGAATCGGAGGTCGCGGCATCTGCTGGAGCTTGGCAAACAGACGCTGGACGCAGAGCGCGCCAAATCGGAACTCATCAAGAAAATCGTCGATGCGGGTAAGGAAGGCTCCTAAGAAGGACACGATGGCACAGCTGCAGCTCATACGCGGAAAGCGCGAAACGACCTTTGGTGAAGCCCGCTTCAGGGCCATCGCGCCGCTGGTGGAGTTGGATCAGGTGCCGAAGACTCAGAGATTCCCGCGGCTCCTGCCGGATGGGAGCCGAGCCTGGTCTGCAACGCAGATCGTCGCCTGGTGCGCTAAAGAAAATGGCCTCTGCGTCACTACGATTCGGCGCTCGCTCGCCGCATTCAGACGGGGCGGGGAGGGCACTCTGGAACGCCGTCGTCGCGCAGACAAGGGCTCCTCTCGTTTCTTCAGCCGGCGTCACGCGGCGGCAGTTTTCGCGGCCTACCTGCACCTTGCATGGCGGCCGGGCGTCCGCGCAGTTCATCAATCGATTTTGCGAAATCGTGAATGGCTCGGGCTCTCTGGGGTAAGGCTTCCCTGCTACAACACGATGCGTGCATGGCTCCGAACAGAGCGGCGAGCGCTCGCGCCCCTGGCCCTCGAAGGACAAAATCTGTACCGCGATTTGGCCTTCTCTGAGGCCTACCGCGGTTCCTTTGTGGCACGGAAAGATTGCAGCGAGTGAACCTAAAATGAAAGAGCTTTGGCTAAGTCGGGCCGATCTGATGGAGCTGACCAAGTGGCCGGTCCATGCCATCCAGCGCAAAGCGAAAAGCGGAGCATTGAGGTCTCGGCTAACGGATAAGTGCATCCCGAACGGCCGTCCGGTGCGCGAGTACTCCTCTCTTTCTCTTCCCATTGATCTTCAGATCGAATTGGAGCGCAGGCAACTTACGTCTCCCATTTTTTGCCCGAAGCGAAAGCCAGACAGCGTGCAGCTGATCCCGATCCGGGAAGCATCGGCGCCGACGGAGGCTCCGATAATTGCGCTAACGCAGCCGCAGCAAGAGCAGGCGAACTGCCGATTTGAGATCATTCGGCCTTTGATTGAATTTTCGAAGCTGAGCTCGGGCGGCGAGCAGCGACTTTGGTGCCTGCAGAACGACCGCGACGTGGCCAGCCTGACCCAGTTGGTCGAGCAAATCGCGAACGGAGTCAGCAAACACCCCGCGACCATCTGGGAGTGGTGTAAGAGATTTAAGGGCGGCGGCATCAATGGGCTCGCCGATCCTGCGCGCGCCGACAAAGGCATGAGCCGCTGGTTTCAGCGCCATCCGGACGCGCGGATGTTTGCCGCGTACCTCTACCTGGTCGAGCGCATGAGTGTGAGCTTCGTCTGCGACCAGCTGGAATACGAGGCGCAGCGCCTCGGCATCGCGGGCGATCTGCCCGCGCGCGAAACTGTGCGGACCTTCCTCTCCCGATCGATCTCGCCGGCAATGAAGACCTACGCCCGCGAGGGCAAGCGCGCCTACCACGAGCGCATGGCGCCCTATCTCAGGCGAGGGTACGTGGATGTCTACGCCAATCAGATCTGGGTCGGCGACCACATGATCCACGACATCGAGATCGCGAACGACGTCTTCGACGATGTGCCCATCGGCACGCCTGGGCGCCTTCGTCTCTCGGCTTTTGTTGACTATCGCAGCCGCAAAGCGTGGGGCACTTGGGCGTGGGAAGGCAGCTCACGCTCGATCGCAGCCACACTGGTGCGCGGGATGCTCGATGCGGGACCGCCTGAGCAGATCTACGTCGATAACGGCAAGGACTACCGCAAAGTGGCGAAGGGCGCCCAGCGCGGTTCTGAGGCATTTTTCGACGAAAGCGCACTGGCGCCGGCCGACTGGTGGAGCAACGAATACGACGCGATTGAAAAAACCGGCATCCTTGCGCGCCTCGGCATCGCCGTCACACACTGCATCCCGCGTCACCCGCAGTCGAAGCACGTCGAGCGCTTTTTCCGGACGTTGCACGAACGTTTCGACGCTGCGCACGCGACTTACACTTCGGGATCTCCAGCGACGCGGCCCGCGGTGACAGAGGCGGCGATGATGCGCCATCGCTGGCTGCTCAAGCGCGGCCGTGCGGCTGAGTCGGGGCATCCCCTTGCCAGCCAGGTGATTCTGGCGTGCCTGAGGTGGATCGAGCAGTACAACAACTCAGCGCACACGGGCGAGGGCATGGAGGGCCGCACGCCCAATGAGGTCTTCGAGGCGGAGCGCAATCCCAACCAAAAGCCCGTCCCTGAGCCAGAGAAACTCGCGCTGCTCCTCATGGACTTCACGCGGCGCCGGGTGCGTGAATGTGCAGTGACACTGGACAAACGTCGCTACACGCCGCGGCCGGGAGATCGGCCAGCTTGGGCAGCCATGCACGAGGCTAACGAGACGGAGATCCGCGTCGGCCACAACGGCAGCAATCCGGAAGTTGCCGTTGCGCTCGATGGTGATGGCCGCTTTCTTGCATGGCTCGAAGCCGAGGCGATGTCCGATTTTGCGCCCTGGGATTCCACCACACGGGCGCAGATCGGCGAGTCGATGGAGATCCGCGGCGCCCTTGAGAAAGCGACCAAGCAATCGCTCCAGGTCATTGCCGCCAGCGCCCGCGCGAGCGGCGCCCGCTCGGCGCAGGAGATGCTCTACAACAGGCTGCAGCTGCCCGCGGCCGTCGAGAGCCTGGTGACGCAGCCCCGGGCCAAGGCGAAGCCCGCAAAGAAAGCCGTCGCCCCCATGACGCCCGACGAAGTGGCCCGCATGATTTTGGACGCACCGGATACGAACGCTGCGGCGCCCGCGAGTGCGGCCGAAATTGCTTCAGATTTTCTGAAGAACCTGGAGAAGCTGGCATGAAGACGGATTGCAGCAGAAATCGAGTGATCCTCGCCGGCGAAGCGGTGCCAACTGCTGAATGCCGGAGGCGCGTCGAGGACTATCTGGCGCGCACAGGGCTGTCAATTCACGATTTTGCACACCGCATCGGATATGCGTCGGTCACGATGCGCTTCTTCATGGCCGACAAATACCACTACGTTGGCGCGACCGCCCTGAACATCGTGCGCGCAGCGACCGACTTTATGAATCAACATCCGGTCGCGCCGCCCACGCGCGTTGCCGGCGAGCTCTATGAGACCGCCAACGTGCGGCTGATCCAGGAGACCTTCGAGAAGCTGTTGCCGAGGCCCGCTGCGTACATGATTTACGCGCCTCCCGGCTCGCAAAAGTCCTTCGTGTTGGAGCACCAGGTGGCCAAACTCAACCTCGCCGAAATACCGAATGTCGAAGGGCGTCGCGCTTTCTATATCTACGCTAGGCAGAATCTGCGCCCCCGCGATCTCATTCGGCGCGTCGCTACAGTATGCGGATGCCGGGTGAGCGCCGACGTCGATCCCATGTTGAACAGCATCCGCTTCGAATTCCGGCGCAACCGCGTGCTGCTGGTGGTCGATGAAGCCCAGCATCTCTCCATTGAGTGCTTTGAGATGCTGCGCGAGCTGCTCGATCAGCCGCCGTATTTCTCGCTGCTTTTCGTCGGCAGCCACGATCTCAAGTGCAAATTCGACGAATTCTCCGCGACGCTGGAGCAGTGGAACTCCCGCATCATCGCCAAGGTGAAGCTGCCGGGCCTTGAGCGCGCCGAAGCCCGCGCGATCATCGAGCGGGAGTTGGGACATCTGCTGAAAGGCCGTTCGGCCGCGGCGAATAAGCCACTGATCGAAAGCCTGATTGCTCGCTCCACGACTCGCGATGCCTTTGAGCGGAACCGCACTTACATTAACGTGCGCACTTTGGTCAATGCCATCGAACAGATCAGGATCGGCGCCGCGGATCGTGATGTGCTAGAAGCATCTGAGGGAGCCGCATGACCCGCAACGATGCAGCTGCCACGCGCGCCCAGCTTATAGCTCTTCAAGCGCTCTATTCGCAATGGAGCGCACACACGCTGCCGGCCAGCGTCGATGCGCGATCCGCGCGGCTGCTGTGGGCCAGCCAGGCGACGGGCAGGGAAGTATCTTCCTTCCTCGATTTGAGCAGCGATGAAGCACGCGCGCTGATCGACATCCTGAAAGGCTCGATCGGCCAGCCGCTTACTCGCGCGGCGCAGCCGTGGCGACGCATCCGATCGCGAGAGCGCGCTCACGCGGCAGGCACATCGGGACGCAAAGACGGAGACCCGTCGTTTGTTCAAATGGCGAGCCTAGATGATCTCGCGCGGATCGACGAGGCGCTCAGCCGGCTCGGCTGGTCCGGCGATCGATACGCGGCCTGGCTGCAATCTGGCGTCTCTCCTTTGGCTTCTAAGGCGGGCGGCACTATTCGCACCGTCGCAGAGGCAAACAAAGTCTGGTGGGCGCTGAAGAACATGCTGAAGCGTTCGGGGAACTGGGCGCCTCACGCCCATCGACAAGCAGCGCCGGCACGGGGCCATCTCGGCCGAGGCGCAAGCGGGCCACGCACGCGGGCCGCTCAGCGCGAAACCAAGGTGTGCTCTGGGGCGGCAGAAAACTATCCGCGAGGAGGATGAGATGCGAAAGAAAAAGGAGTGGCTGAAGCCAGATGGTGTTGAAATGCGAAACCTAGATCCAGCGGAGACAGAAAAAAGGGAAGAGCAGCTCGTTGATATATTGACGCCGTTCTTCGGGTGCGTCCCGCCTTTTTCTTACACGGTCGGGAATCGGTGCATGGAGCGAGGGCTTCTGCCACGTCGTCTGTTGTTCTGTTTGGCTGTCCTGAACTTCCTGAGTTTTGCGGTTCTTTCAGCTCAGAAGGCTCAACGAAGGTATGGCGTCCGCGCGAGCGTGCTTCTCTCGATGGCCCTCGACGAGTTCGCATTTGACATTCGACACTTAGCGCGCGATCCGATGATCTGTCGGGACCTGGACGGTAGGCGGAGTGTCTCTCCCAACATCAATCGATGGTTCCTGGCCAGAGCAAGGCGCCTCGCAACGGCGAAGGCATTTCGAACGAGCCGAGGCTGGTGGCCTTCGCCGAGAGCTTATATCTTCCGGCTCTGTGAGCTCGGTTTTTGCAATTCGTTCACGGCCGAGGACCTTTGCTCCAACATTGAAGTGTATGGGCTGAAGGATTGTGATCTGGCCGGGCTGCTTCCGATCGGCGAGTATGCGAGTGGGGAGTTCGACAGAGTCGATGATGGCATTGGAGGGCTCGTCGGCGTGAAGCCAAGTCCCCATCGGGACCTGTTGAGGAAGGGCACCCATGCAAAAGTTGCTGCTTAGCGCGTCGCAGATCAAGCGAACAGCCCGTGTCTCGGCGCGGGCTGTTTTTGCGCCCCAAAAGTTACTAGATGGTAAATAGCGGTTTTGAGGCTAAAAGTTACTAAATAGTAAATGCATTTGTGGAGTGGGTGGGCAGGGGGCTGCTCGGCGCGTCGCGTTGGACTTTCAAAATCGCTATGTTGCTAGGATTTCGCTTGGATTGACTCCTACTCGGGCGATGCGGGTGCTCTTTAGATCCTTAGAATCAATTAGGTATCGGCATCAAAGCAACGTGAATGTCGCGCAAATCTCAGCTTCGGCCCTCTTTCGCGCTAAGTTCTTTCTTTTCATTGCAGCCACCGTCGCTTGGATGCGATTTTAGGGCGGTTACTCGGATGCAATCCTGAGATCTCCATCGCTCGCGTCGATCGGAGCGCCGACGGCGCAAAATGCTGATCTAGCGGGCTATAACCCTCGACCACCCGCGGCAGACCGTCACCCCCCGCCACTCGTCTGTAATTCTGGGAATCACAGTCCGTAAAGCGGCCGCGCACGTCCACCCTGCTACTCTGAATCCATCTGCATGCCGCTTCTTACGCCAGTATCGGCATTTTCGCGAGTCACAGCGCTCGCGGCGCGAAGGCCGGTCCACTCTGCTTTTTCCTGGCTTCATGGCAATCCCAAGACGATCATGGACTGGCAGATCGCGCTCGTCGCAATCCCCGCGCCAACCCACGGCGAAGAGGCGCGCGCAATTTGGTTGAAAGACAGATTCCTTGAGGCCGGCCTGAGCAACGTTGAAATCGATGGAGCCGGCAACGTCGCGGGGTTCCTTCCGGCCGCGCATCTCCCCCCGGAGAGTAGCGGGCCGATGGTTCTGCTATCAGCCCACCTCGACACAGTCTTTCCCGCCGGCACGCCAATCCACCCTGTGTTCGAAGACGATCGGCTTGTCGCCCCCGGCGCGTGCGACAACGCCGCCGGCGTGGCGGGAATGCTCGCCATCGCAAGCGCACTCATCCATGCCGGCGTTGAATTGCCGGTGCCGCTCCTCGTGCTGGGTAACGTCGGCGAGGAAGGCGAAGGCGATCTGCGCGGGGTGCGCCACATCTACCAGCAGAGCTCACTCGCCGGCCGCATCGCCGCCCACATCGTTCTGGACGGGCCCGGCGCAGATGCAGCCGTCACGCAGGCGCTGGGTAGTCGTCGTTTCCAGGTCACCGTTACCGGACCCGGCGGCCATAGTTTCACTGACGCCGGCACGCCAAACCCCATAGCCGCACTCGCCATGGCGCTGGCACGCCTGGCAGACACACCGATGCCCGAAGATCGTGGCACCACCCTCAACTTCGGGACCATCAGCGGTGGCATAAGCGTGAATTCCATTCCTCAAAGCGTGCAAGCCACCATTGATTTCCGTTCGACCGATGCTGCGGAGCTGGTGCGTCTTGAAGTCGCATTGCACCGCGCCATTGAAGACGCTGTCGAGAATTCGAATGCCAAGTCCAAAACCGCGCAGCCGCCCCGCGGGCGTTTATCCTACGCAGTCACAAAAATCGGCGATCGCCCCGCTGCGAAATTGCCTGACGACTCAGCGCTGCTCGCGTCCTTGCGCGCCGTCGACAGGCACATGGGTCTGCGTACCGATCTGCGTCTGGGCTCGACCGATGCCAACATCCCGCTATCGCTCGGCATTCCGGCGCTGTCGATGGGCGCTGGCGGCGAGGGCGGAGCGGCCCACACACTCCACGAGTGGTACCACCCCAAGGATCGCGAGCTCGCTCTCAAGCGCGTCCTTCTGCTCGCACTCGCCATGCTCGAGTGGGCCGCCGACCAATAGCACAAAACTCTTCGCGCCTGCGAACCGCCTCATCCCCTCCGCCCGAACCTGCATACCACCCCTTCGCCCCCGCATACGGCACTTTTCCCTCCTGCCGCGTCTAATCCTGCAAGCATGGTTGACGCGCAATGGCAGCGCTTGCGTACGACTTTTGCGGCAAGCAGGATTGGCTTTGAGACGTCTATACTAAGAGATAGCGCCATCCGCTTGCCGGCCATCAGTTCGGGCGCCTCACGAGGTCAATGACTTTATGAAACAGCTCTTGGAACGGCTACGCTCGCGCCGTCTCACCTCGGCATTCGTGGTGCTCGCCACGCTTTCAGCCGCTATTGTGGCTGGTTCTTTTGCTGCTCACGGGGTCCGCGGCCAGGAACAACAGACCGACAGCGCCGACGCCACTCCTCTCAAGGTCTATAGCGCGCCGACTCCTCCCAACGACTTTGTGAAAATTGCCAGGGCGGTGGGCCCGGCGGTCGTGAACATCAATACAGAGACCCTCCCAAAGCAATCGAAAAACGGCGGCGGAAACCGGAGCTTTCACTTCAAGACGATGCCCTCTCCGCAGAATCCGGGCGGCGGCGACGACAACAACCAGGACAACAACAACCAGCAGGGGCCCGACAATTTCCAGGACTTCTTCAACCGCTTCTTCGGCGGCCAGGCTCCCGGCGGCCCGGGCGGCGATGATGGCGAAAACGGCCAGGTGCAGGAGTCTCTCGGCTCCGGCTTCATCGTCGACTCCAAGGGCTACATCATCACCAACTATCACGTCATCGACAAAGCCGACAAAATTTATGTCAAGCTCTCCACGGATCCTGATACGACGGACCTTGGGCGCCCCGCGCGCGTGATCGGCACCGACAAATCAACGGACCTGGCTGTGATCAAGATCGACACCAGCACCCCGCTGCCCACCGTCAAGATGGGGAATTCTGACGACTCTCAGGTGGGCGACTGGGTTGAGGCGATCGGCAGCCCGTTCGCTCTGGCGCAAACGGTCACGGCCGGCATCATCTCCGCCAAAAACCGCACCATCGACCAGGGCGCTGCCGGCCAGTTCCAGCACTTCATCCAGACTGATGCGGCCATCAATCCCGGCAACTCCGGCGGACCCCTCCTGAACATGAACGGTGAAGTGGTCGGGGTCAATACGGCCATCTTCACGCAATCGGCTGGATATCAGGGCATCGGCTTCGCCATGCCGTCGAACACCGTGGTTTCGGTATACAACGACCTCATCAGCCCCGATCACAAGGTAGTGCGGGGTTCCATCGGCATCCAGTTCCGCGAGGGACTTTCCTCCGCGGTCAATCGCGTCTACGGATTCAAGACCGGCGTTCTGGTGCAAGAAGTACAGCCTGGGGGTCCGGCGGAGAAAGCCGGACTCAAACCGGGCGACATCATCACGACCATCGACGGGCGCGGCATCAAGGACGGCGACGACCTGGTGAACGAAATCGCCGGCCGCAAGCCGGGATCGACCATCCGCATGGGCTTCATGCGCGACGGTAAGCAGCAGGACACCACGGTGACAGTGGGTGATCGTGACAAGGTATTCGCCGAGCTGAACAACTCGCAGCCTGAAAACAATCCTGAAAACGCAGGCGGCGCCGGCGAAGCCAAACTGGGCCTCGTGGTTCACGACATCCCGCAAACCATGGTGGCCAAGATTCACGCTTCGGGCGTGCTCGTGGATTCCGTGCGCACCGGCTCGTTTGCCGACTTGCAAGGTCTGGAGCCGGGACTAGTGATCACGCAC
>Ga0209517_10006218_pt1 | contig 14835 bp, 12 predicted proteins | sample PeaSoiMetSII2010_FD_187695 | JGI IMG/M metagenome (GOLD analysis project Ga0209517, IMG submission 187695) | Peat soil microbial communities from Weissenstadt, Germany - SII-2010 (SPAdes) (version 2) | ecosystem: Environmental > Terrestrial > Soil > Wetlands > Peat | place: Germany... | reverse complement strand
AGCCCCATACTGGCGCGCACGGTCAGGTTCAATCCCTGCTCGGTGCAGAAGGTTCCCGAGCGCATCGAATCCTGCAAACGTTTCGCCACCACCACCGCCTGATCCTTGGTGGTTTGCGGCAGCAGGACGACAAACTCGTCTCCCCCATAGCGGAAGGCGAAATCAATCAGCCGCAACTGCGCTTTGATCAGGTAGCCGACTTCGGCCAGCAACCGGCTTCCCACCAGATGTCCGTGCGTGTCGTTGACCGTCTTGAAATGGTCGAGGTCGATGAAAATCACGCTGAACTCGTAACCGAAACGCGCCGAGCGGTAGACTTCGGTTTCCAGCGTTTTGTGCAGATGGCGCGCATTGAACAGGCCCGTGCAATCGTCGGTGATGGTCAGTTCCTGGATCTTCTCCACTGCCCTGGCATTCTCGACGGCAATGGCGGCGTAATCGCACAAGGCATGCAGGAAGAACATCTCCTGTTCGCTTAGGCCCACGTCGGCGTTGATCAGTTGAATCACGCCCAGCACGCGGTGCCGCGAACGCAGCGGCACGCAGATCACGGAGCGGGTCTGCAAGCGCGTCATCTCGTCCAGCCGGGATGAGAAGCGCGAATCATGCTGGACGTCGGGCACGATCAACGCCTGCCCGTGTTTGGCCACCCAGCCGGCAATTCCCTCACCCATCTTCAAGCGCGCCTTCGCCAGAACTTCCGCCGCCGCCCCTACCGCGATCGCAAAATAGAGCTCGTCCTTTTCCTCATCCACCATCAGCAGCGACCAGGTGTCCGGACGGAAGTATTCCGCCATCTTCTCCATAATGGTCTGCAGGATCGAATCCAGGTTGAGCGACGAGGTCAGCGCCTTGGCGACATCATGGAAGATGGTCAGCTCTTGCGACAGGCGAATTGGGGATGTGCCCGCTGCCTCTGCCATGCACTCCTCGTCCAGGTAGTTGGATACAAGATTATAGGTTTGGCTGCGCCGCCCGGGCAACGAACCTAGGTAACCCGGTATCGCTCCCGCCAACCCCGCCCGCTCCCGCCAACAACCCCGCGCCTGGCTTTTCACCGCCGAGACGCCGAGGACGCCGAGAGATCGTTTCAAATTACCCAATTAGAAATTACCCAATTACCAATTCTCTATGATCTTGCTTCTCGACAGAGTAGAATTTCGTTCGCCGTCCGGTGAAAACGGGAGACTGGGTTGCCGTCCTTTGGCGAAAAACTGAAGCTGGAGCGCGAGAAGCGCAAGATCACGCTGGAGCAGATTTCCAGCTCCACCAAAATCGGGACGCGCATGCTGCAAGCGCTGGAAGAGGATAAGTTCAACCAGTTGCCGGGCGGCATCTTCAATAAGGGTTTCGTCCGCGCCTATTCCCGTTGCGTTGGCCTCGACGAAGATCAGACCGTGGCGGACTACCTCGAAGCTTCCGGCGACGCGCCTCCCGTTTCGACCGAAACCGTAGCGCCCGACGACGATGGGCGCGAAAATCGCGGTAAGTATGAAGAAAACCTTAGCCGCCTGGAAACCAGCAACGGCGCCCCTGCCCGCCAGCTCCCCTGGGGTTGGTTCGCCGCGGTTCTCCTCGTGGTCGCGCTCGCACTCTCCTTCTGGAGCCATCGCCGGCGGGAGCACCCGAGACCGTCAGTTCCGTCCACTGCAACCACGCCCGCGAAGCAGTCACCAGCGGCGCCGCCCTCAGGAGGAGCGCACGGCAAAAACAAGAATACAGATATTGCGAAAGGCGCTGCTTCGGCTACCTCGGGTTCGCCAACAACCGGTTCGCCGGCGGGAAGATCCGCCGCGTCCGTCGTTCCCAAAACATCTCAGGACTTAACCGCTGCCACCTCCGCCGCAGTTCCGGGCGAGTTTACGGTCGTGATCCAGGCCCGCGAAGAATCCTGGATCTCGATTACGGCCGACGGCATAGCCATCTCCTCCGAACTTTTGTCCGCCGGCAGCGAGCGCACCGTGCGCGGCCACAAGGAAATCATGGTCAAGGCCGGAAACGCCGGCGGCGTCGACTTTCGTTTCAACGGACAGAAGCTTGACATCGGGGGAGAATCCGGGGAGGTTAAGACGGTTAGTTTCGGCCCTCATGGCATTGTGCCGAATGCCCCGGCGCCGCCTTCGACCCCTTAAGTGTGAGAGGCAAGACTTGAACCTGCACACCATGCTGTCGGATGGGGTCGCTACCGTCAGGCAGAGTCTTGGCAGGGGTTTTGAGCGCGATCTGATTACATCAATTGATGCATGCGGTTCCCGACAGGGATGACATCGACCCCAAGATTCTTTAGTCGCCAAAGCGAAAGGTCGTTTACAGATTCAAAAGATAGACGGGGGCCATTGCGGCGACCGCAGCACCGGCTTGCAAAGCAAGTACATACAGTGTTTGTCTGGGTGCACGCGGCAGCCACTTGATTGCGAAGAATATCAGCACAGGCAGCTGCCCTGCCATTAGGAGCTGCCACAAATGTGCAATCGCTCCCTCATCTTGCTGGCGCTCAAGACCGGCCTGTCCGGTGGCGAGGGCAAAAATATAGGCGCCTCCTAACAGTGCTAGGGCGGTAAGCGACATTGCCAACGGAAGAAACGCGCTCGGCTTTCTCACGATAGTGCCAAATGACTGGTTCATCCCGCGTCCTCCTCTTTCAAGGTAGCTTGCAATCACGCATCCGACTCCCCACTTCAGAGCCTCTCTGGAGCGGTGAGACACTCAGCGTGGCCGCCTTCACCATCCCAGGATCGCATGGGTGATCCCCCGCCACCACCCCGGATTGACCCGCCACACGTAGACTGCAAGACTCTGCACGGCGATCATTGGGGGTAGCACATAGAGATACACCTTGTGGACGCGCCCATCCACCACCCAATCGCGCGCCATGCCGAGCACGATCAGAAAGTCCAAGCCGGGGTAGAAGAGGTTGTGGTTGAACCAGAAATCGAACCGGCCAATCGCAGCGTCCATGAGTTGGCAAGTCGCAATGAAGACAAGGCGCCGGTGGTATTCCGGCCTCTTTCTAAGATAAATCGCCATGGCCACGCACGGGCCGAAGACGATCATGTCGGTGAAGGGAATCGACAGGAAAGCGTCTGCGTCCTTCTGATGGAGCACAACGGTATCGAAGCGGGTCATGACAACCGCGACCGTGAAGCCCAATGCAGTCATCACCGTGGCAAGCCCGGCTCCAAACCAGCCGAGAAAGCGGTGCACGCTAACCTTTCGCGCGCGCACCAAAGCCGACTGAACAATGAAGAAGACCACCCACGTTGAGAAGGCCGCGCCGTGTATCCACAGAAGCAATGGCCTTGGCGGGTTGGCATGGAACAGGTTAGCGTCAACCGTATGGCTGAAGCCCCACACCACCAGCCCGGCCATCGCCAGCGACATGCAGAGATAGAAATACCGGATCAAGAACGTCTTGAGCTGCTTCGTCGTACTTGTTTCTTTCTCAGCACGAGCAGCTAACCCCACGCTTCCAATGGACACAGAACTCTCTCCTTAAAACACCGCAATGGCCGGAGGCGAGAGCGTCTCACCCCGGAAATCCCAGGCATTTAACCACACAAACGGCGGACTGTAAATCTGCCATCATAACCAGGCCCAGGATTCACCGAAAGCGCGCAGAGAGGCGAGTCAATTGGCGTAACATCTCTATAACGCTCCCCCCAACTGCGTCGCTCACTCGGCGCGTCGCGCACAAGGGGGTAGCCGGGAGGCAGGAACGGGATGCCCGTGTCCGATAGGCGGAACCTCGCCAGCGGTGTCCGCAAGGTCGAGTTCAAGCTGTTGCGCCTTAAGTTTGTCTCTTTCTTTTCTTCCGTTTACCAAGCGCTTCCGCCATTCAATGTCAACTGGCTTCCACTCAATGTCAGCTCCCTCCGGCCTGCCCTATTCCGTTGCGTTTCCGAGGCATACTCTGGTACCGTTTCTATTGAAGATTTAGCCAAACCCCGGTCGAGAGCCCCAGGCTCCGTAAGCCTCCCTTATCGGACGTAAAGGCTCGAAGTCACCTTTGAGGAGATACCAGCTTGCCAGCAACCAATCGTTTTCTGTTTACCTCGGAGTCTGTAACCGAGGGACATCCGGACAAGATCGCCGACCAGATTTCCGATGCCATTCTTGACGCCTGCCTTCGTGAAGATCCGACCAGCCGCGTCGCCTGTGAAACCCTGACCTGCACCGGCCTGGTCGTGATCGCCGGCGAGATCACCACCAAGGCTTATGTTGATTTTCAAAATCTCGTACGCGGCGTGGTGCAGTCCATCGGCTACGACAACGCCGTCTACGGCTTCGACTCGAACACCTGCGCCGTAATTTCCAGCATCAACAAGCAGTCCGGCGATATCGCCATGGGCGTGGATACGGGCGGCGCCGGCGACCAGGGAATGATGTTCGGCTTCGCCTGCAACGAAACTCCCGAACTGATGCCCCTTCCGATTTCTCTCGCCCACAAGCTCTGCCAGAAACTTTCCGAAGTTCGCAAGAATGGCACCTGCCCCTACCTGCGGCCCGATGGAAAATCACAAGTCACCGTCGAATACAGCGCGCCCGGCAAAGTAAAGCGCGTCGATGCCGTAGTCGTCTCTGCCCAGCATTCCGAGGCGGTCGGCAACGACGAACTGCGCGCCGACATTTTGAAACACGTCATCCAGGCCGTAGTTCCGGCCCACCTGCTCGATGCGGACACCAAGTACCACATCAATCCCACCGGGCGTTTTGTGATCGGCGGACCCATGGGCGATTCCGGTCTGACCGGACGCAAGATCATCGTGGACACGTACGGTGGCATGGGCCGCCACGGCGGCGGAGCGTTCAGCGGCAAGGATCCGACCAAGGTCGATCGCTCGGCGGCGTACATGGCGCGCTACATCGCCAAGAACATCGTGGCTGCCGGACTGGCGGATCGCTGCGAAGTGCAGCTCGCCTATGCCATCGGAGTGGCCGACCCCGTCAGCGTATTGGTGGACACTTTCGGAACCGAGAAGATCGATGCCCATCTGATTCCGGGTCTGGTGCGGGCAAACTTCAAGCTGAAGCCGCGCGAGATCATCGAGACGCTCAACTTGCGCCGTCCGATCTATCGCAAGACCGCGGCCTATGGACACTTCGGCCGCAGCGACCCAGATTTCACCTGGGAAAGGACCGACAAGGCAGCGAAACTGGCGTCTGACGCCGGCTTGAAGCGGGAACCGGCGGGAGTACGGAAATAGTTTTTTCACCACGGAGGCACGGAGTCACGGAGAAAACCGATTTTAGGGTTTTCCCGGTTTGAGTTTTCTCCGTGACTCCGTGCCTCCGTGGTGGATTGTTTTTCGGCAGCAGACAAACTACATAGACTTTCATTCAGCGTCATCATCCGGGATTAGGAGAGAAATGGCTACGACATCGATTAGCAGCGACGTAAAGGGATTTGAACTGGCCGATCTGGGCAAGAAACGCATCGAGTGGGCCAACCAATCGATGAAGGTGCTGCAGATCATCCGCAAGGAATTCATCAAGAACCAGCCGCTCAAAGGCATCCGCGTTTCGGCCTGCCTGCACGTGACGGCCGAGACCGCAAATTTGATGATCGCGCTGCGCGACGGCGGCGCGGACGTGGCGCTGTGCGCCTCGAACCCGCTGTCCACGCAGGATGATGTCGCCGCCAGCCTGGTGCGCGACTACAACCTTCCCGTCTTCGCCATCAAGGGCGAGGACAACGACTCCTACTATTCGCACATCATGGCGGCGGTCGATCACAAGCCGCAGATCACCATGGACGACGGCGCCGACCTGGTCTCCGTGCTGCATACCAAGCGCACCGCGGAACTGGCGAATGTAATTGGCGGAACCGAGGAAACGACCACCGGTGTAATTCGCTTGCGCGCCATGGCCAAGGAAGGCGTGCTGCGCTATCCGATCGTGGCCGTCAACGACGCCGATACCAAGCATCTTTTCGATAACCGCTACGGCACCGGGCAATCGACCATTGACGGCATCATCCGCGCGACCAATTTTCTGCTCGCGGGATCGAAGTTCGTGGTCGCCGGTTACGGCTGGTGCGGCCGCGGCCTGGCTTCGCGCGCACGCGGCACGGGAGCGGAAGTCATTGTCACCGAGATCGACCCGACCAAAGCACTGGAAGCGGTCATGGACGGATTCCGCGTGATGAGCATGGAGGAAGCCGCCAAACTCGGCGATGTTTTCTGTACCGTCACCGGCAACAAGAACGTGCTCGCCAAGCAGCATTTCGAGCTCATGAAAGACGGCGCCATCATTTCGAACTCGGGCCACTTCAATGTCGAAATCGACATCCCCGCGCTGGAGAAGATGTCGTCCTCAAAACGCACCACGCGCACCTTCGTCGACGAGTACTCGCTGAAAGACGGCCGCCGCATCAATCTGCTCGGGGAAGGCCGCCTGATCAACCTGGCCGCCGCCGAAGGGCATCCGGCCTCGGTGATGGATATGAGTTTTGCCGACCAGGCGCTTTCCTTGGAGTACATGGTGAAGAACTACGCTTCGCTGGAAAAGAAGGTATACACAGTTCCGGCAGACCTCGACAAGCGGGTGGCCAAGCTGAAGCTGGAATCGCTCGGCATCAAGATCGACCGCCTAACCTCGGAGCAGGAAGAATACCTGGCGAGCTGGAACGAAGGGACGTAGAGGCAGCTGTCAGTTCTCAGCTGTCAGTTCTCAGGTTTCGATTACCCGGGGGCGGCACGAGCCGCCCCTTTTGTTTTGCCCAGAAGCAGTCTGTAGAGACGGGGCTTGCCCCGTCTCCGTCTGCAGAGACGCGGCAAGCCGCATCTCTACGGGAAAGGTGACGCCCGGTTAGGGGTCGAGCTACCCCCCCACTTCTCAAGTTTTCCGCCGCCTCGCCGATGAATCCGCACGAGGGGATTCACGTGACCGCTTCGAACTCCAAGGTGCTGCTGGTCGAGGACAGCAAGTTTCTCCGAATGGCGAATGAGCATGCTTTGTCCAGAGCGGGTTACCTGGTCTCGACCGCCTGCGACGGCGAGGAAGCGTTGCAGGTAGCCAAGGACCAACTGCCCGACATCATCCTGCTTGACATGATGCTTCCCAAAATCAGCGGTCCGGATGTGCTGAAAGCGCTCAAAGCAAATCCCGCCACCAAGAACATTCCGGTCGTAGTCCTGACCAGCCTGTCGCAGAAGAACGAGGAAAAACTCATTCATGAAGGGGCGATCGCGTACTTCGAGAAATCCACGCTCGAACTCGACAAGAGCTCCGATCGCCTGGCAGCCACGGTAGCGACGGTGCTGCGCCGGGCCAATCACCAAAAGGATCTGAATCTTCGTTTGCAAGCGCTAGCCGCCAAGAAAGCCGCCGGCGGCTGACGACCGCGAAAGCCGAACCATCGAACCGTCGGACCATGGAACGAACCATGGAAGCCCGAGAAATTCCACCCGTGGCGATAGAATGAAGTGCATGTATCACTACAATCCCTCGACCGCCCTGGAAGAATTGACCGATGACGCGACCCTGCCCAATCCCGTGCACGTGCGCGACATGATGCTGCGCCACAAGCTCACCGCCGACCAGTCGCTCGAACTGAACCGGATTTTCGTCGAATATCAGAAAGCATTCGGCGAAGCGCAGAAACTAGGCAAGGAAATTCTGAAGCGGTTAGTGGCGTAGTCCCCCCGCGTTGCGCGCGCCTCATCATGGACTTGCCTGGCTCTCGCGAATAAGTTGAGCTTTGATGGGGGCGGGGAGACGCGAACTGGCGAGCACTTCTTCTAACAACGGAGCGGGGATTCCGCGGCTGAACTCCAAGGCGCGGGCCAGCGAGAGATGAGCGGTCCGCAACAGGGCGGCGCGGATTTCTCTGCGGCGGGACCACTTCGCGTGCCGCGCGACCGCCTGCACCAGGGCTGCGCCGGCGGCGGGACCGAGGACCGAGTTGATCACGAGGGCTTCGGTGAGGCGCGGGTTTTCGAGCGCCGCCTGCATGACTCGGGTATCGCGCGCTACAGCTTTGGCGGCGATAGTTTTGCCGGCGATTGTTTTGCCACCGATAGTTTTGCCAGCAATAGTCTTGCGATCGGTGATTTTGCGATCAATGGTTTTGCGGTCAATCGTCTTGCGATCCATCGTGTTGCGATCAACGATCTTGCCATCGCCGCTTTCCACATCCAACAGGAGCGCGGCCGCTACTCTGCCTGAGGCGCGACGGGCCAGCGTTAGACGCTCACCGAGGGTGACAGTCTTGAGGCGCGATATGAGGACACCGTCGACGGCAACCTTCACGTCGGCCGGAACGTGGGGCGAGAGCGCCACCTTCATCAGATCGAAAGTGTAGAACTGGCGCGCCAGTGGCACGGACACATGGCGCGGCGTGTGCGGATGACTGACGAGTGCGATCTTCACCTTGCGGCTCTTGAGCGCGTTGGCGTTCTTGGCGAGTTGCTCGAGGACTTCCGGGGGCAAGTCGGCGCGCTTGAGCAGAGCTAGGGCCAGGTCCTCGGTGAGAACAGTATCAACGGCGGTGCGGAGCAGATCGGCGAGGGCGACCGTGGCCGGGCTCGCCGTTGCGGGCGGCGCGGCGGCGTTTTCGGAAGTTCTGCCTTCGGACATTTCGTTCCCGGACATCACCGGCCAGCCTGCGTGAGACGGGGCAATCCCGTCTCTACATTCGTCTTGCCCTGGCCAGCGCGCCTTCGACCGGGTCGACTGGATCCTGACGCACATCGATACCGGGAAAGCTCGCCTGCAGGGTATTGTAGAAAACCTGACGCACAATCGGAGATTGACGAAAGACACTGCCCGTCGTTGCTATGGGAAGCAAGGCTACGGGAAGCATGGTTAAGGGGGGCGTGCCGATGGGAGCCATTTCCACCGGAGGATGTGGCGTGAGGCGGCCTATTACGGCGGCCGCGAGGTTAGCCAACTTGACTCCTGCGTCGGCCAGCAGCTCGTGGGCAATGGGGTCAGCCTCGTCGGCGGCGCGAAGCACGATGGGAAACAGGCGCGGGAAGTCGGGCGGTGGAGTGGAGTTGGCTTGCTGCACCAGGTCGTCGAGGGTGGTGAGTTTCCAGGCTTGGAGAACCATGGCGGCGAGCCTCGTTTTGTGGCCCTGATCGCGGGCGTGAAGAATCGCGGAGATGGCGCGGCACCCGATCCAGTGGCCCGAGCCTTCATCGGAGATAGCGAACCCCCAGCCTCCAGCGCGCGCGATGCGGCCGCCAGCGTCGCGCCCGTAAACTATGGAGCCGGTGCCGGCAATCGCGATCACGCCGGGGCCGGCGCCAAAAGCGGCTTCCAGGGCAATTACGTTGTCGCCGACAACCTCGATGATGTTGGTGAGACCGATTTGGGGCGTGAGTTCGGTGAGAATGCCGCGAATCTTCGCAGCGATCTCGGGGACGGAAGCGCCGGCGACTCCGATAGAAATCGCGCGAATCTGATCGGGAGAAATCTTGGCGGCGGCGCAGACATGGCGGACGGCGGTGTGCAGCGCTTCCCTTGCCTGCGTCTCGCCGAGGCGAATTATGTTGCTGCCGCCGGACATTGCCTTCGCGAGCACGGCGGTTTCGTCGGCGAGAAGGCAGCGGGTTTTGGTGCCGCCGCCGTCGATTCCGAGATAGTAGGGCATCGCGCTAGTTCTAACACAGGTTCGGCTTAGTCCGGGCAGTGGCGGGTTCGAGCCAGAACATGCTTGTACAATGCAGCGAACCGGCTACTGGTGGAGGAGACGCGGCAAGCCGCGTCTCTACAGGAAGGATCGCTTGGGATTAAACCGGATCGATCTACTGATTATTGCGGCCTACCTGGCGGGCATCACGCTGTTCGGGCTGCGGTTTCGCAAGCGGCAGCGGACCATGCGCGACTATTTTCTTGCCGACCGCGACATTCCGTGGTGGGCAATCGCGTTGTCGATTGTGGCGGCGGAAACCAGCACTCTGACCATTATCAGTATTCCCGGCCTCGCCTACGATTCAAATCTTACTTTTCTGCAACTGGTGATGGGATATGTGCTGGGGCGCGTCATTATCAGTTTTGTCCTGCTGCCGCAGTATTTTCGTGGCGAGCTCTACACGGCCTATCAATTGATCGAACGGCGGTTTGGCGGAGAGCTGCGTACGGTGACGGCGGGCTTGTTTCTGTTGACGCGGGCGGCGGCGGAGGGAGTGCGGGTGTATGCCGTGTCCATCGTGGTATCGATTGCGCTGGGGACGGGCGAGGTCGCTTCGATCGCGATCATCACGCTTCTGACTTTGATCTACACGTTTGAGGGCGGACTGGCGGCGGTGATCTGGACCGATGTGGTGCAGACGTTCATTTATGTGGGCGGGACGCTGGTGGGCCTGGTGACCATTCTTCATCTCGTGCCGGGGGGTTGGGGATCGGTCGAGACGATTGCGAGCGCACTGCATAAGTTCCAGGTCTTCGATCTTCACGGTTTCGATCTTCACGGTTTCGGTGCCGCGGTCCCGGCGCATTGGCCGTATTTGAATTTTGCGAAACCTTACACACTGTGGGCGGGGATTATCGGTGGCGCGTTCTTGACGACGGCCAGCCACGGCACCGACCAACTCATCGTGCAGAGATTGCTGGCGGCGCGAAATCAGCGTCAGTCGGTGCTGGCATTGCTTTCGAGTGGCGTCGCGGTCTTTTTCCAGTTTGGGTTGTTTCTTCTTGTGGGTGTGATGCTGTTCGCGTACTACCAGGTTCCGTCGGCCGCGTTTGGGCGAGCGGACAGAATCTATCCGACGTTCATCGTGAGCCGCATGCCGCATGGGATTGCAGGACTGTTGATCGCAGCCATTCTGGCGGCGGCGATGTCGAACTTGAGCGCGGCGCTGAATTCGCTCGCATCCAGCTCGATTGTGGATTTCTATCTTCGTTTTCCCGCAGGCCGTCGTTCGGGATCTCGTCCGGCGGTCAGCGAAGCGGCACGACTGCGACTGGCACGGCTGGCGACCGTCGGGTGGGCGCTGGTGCTGTTCGCGCTCGCGGTGCTGGCGCTCCATCGTGTGGGGCGCGTGGTGGAAGTCGGACTGCAAATCGCGTCGGTCGCTTACGGAGCGTTGCTCGGAGTGTTCTTGCTGGGAGTGCTGACCAAGCGCGCGAATCAAAGCGGGGCAATCGTCGGCATGATTTGCGGATTCGCGATGGAACTGTATTTGTGGAGATGGTCGCAGGTCGCTTTCACCTGGTGGGTCGCGATTGGAACTTGCGTAACATTCGCCGTGGGATACGCCGCCAGCATCCTGCTCAGCGATCGGTCAACGGCTTGAACCGCACTACAGTGAATTGTCAAATGGAGCGGCAAAGAGCGAGCTCTCACTTTTCACCACGGGCTGAGATTTCTCAGCGTCCCCCGCGAGCTCTGCGGTTAGAATCTTTGTTCCTAGCGGCCGGCAGAAAGTATGAACATGCAAACAACGGACAATCGTCTCCGCCCGGAACTGGCACGCGATCTCGGACTTTCCCATGCTGGCGCGGTAGTGGTGGGGACGATCATCGGAAGTGGAATTTTTTTGGTTCCATCCGAGATGATGCAAGCGGTGGGGTCGGCCCGACTGGTTTATCTGGCATGGATGGTCGGGGGCCTGCTTTCTTTTTTCGGCGCGCTGACGTACGCCGAACTGGGCGCGATGAAGCCGCAGGCGGGCGGCGAGTATGTGTATGTGCGCGACGCCTATGGGCCGCTGGCCGGATTTCTCTATTCGTGGACATGGTTTCTGATCGCCAAGCCGGCTTCGATTGCGACCGTCACCACCGGCCTGGTGCGGATCCTGGAAACCTTTCCCGTCTTTTCTTTTTTCTCGCACGCCTGCTTCTCGCATCCCTTCACCCTCAACTACGGGCAACTGGTGGCGATCGCGGCCACCGTTCTGGTCTCCTGGCTAAACTACGTCGGAGTGCGGCGGGCGGGAGAATTTCAGTTTCTGTTCACGCTGTTGAAGGTTGCGATCATCCTCGGAATTGTTGCGGTGGGCTTCTCCTATAGCCGGGGAACGTGGGCGAATTTCGCGACAGAATTTGTTGGAGCCAAAGGCGGAGTGGCAGGATTTTTCGCGGCGCTGGTGGCGGCGTTGTGGGCTTACGACGGCTGGAACGATCTGAACATGGTGGCGGGAGAAATACGGAACCCGCAGCGCAACATTCCACTATCCCTGATTTGGGGCGTGGCGACGGTCGGAGCGCTCTACATCCTGGTGAACGCGGCCGTGCAGTATGTGCTGCCGGCGGCGGCGATGGCAGGGTCGGAGCGCCCTGCCTCGGACGCTGTGGCGCTGGTGCTGGGGGGAGCCGGCGCCAGCCTGGTGTCGGCGGGCATGGCGGTTTCGATGCTGGTGACTTTGAACGGCACCATCATGAGCGGAGCGCGCGTGCCGTTTGCGATGGCGCGCGACGGATATTTCTTCAAGTCGATTGCCCAGGTTCATCCGCGCTTCCACACGCCCTCGATGTCAATTGTTGTGCAGTGCGGCCTGGCCATCGTTCTGCTCCTGCTGGGAGGCAGTTTCCGGCAATTCTTTTCGCTGGCGATTTTCGCCGAGTGGATGTTCTACATGATCGCAGGCAGCACGGTCTTCGTTTTCCGCCGGCGCGAGCCTCAAGCCGAGCGGCCTTATCGCGTGTGGGGATATCCTGTGGTTCCGGCGTTGTTTGTGCTGGCGTCGGCGGCCCTTCTCTACTACACGTTCAGCGACAATCTGAAGAGTTCGATCGGCGGATGCCTGGCGATTCTGGCGGGCGTTCCGGTGTTCTACTTTTTTGCGCGACGGCGGGCAGCGGCACGGAAGTAACCGGCCGTCAGGCCGAATGCCAAAGGCGGTTACCAAAGGACACGCGCAAGCGACACGTTTACCCCCTGCCCAATCTCCCCTAAGGTGAAGACTCCAGCCCCGAGCGCTCTCCCCAGCTTGGGCGGCCCACTTTTTGGAGTGATGGATGCCTACGTACGACCGCGGTTTTCAACTTGGCCTGCTGCCTGAAAAGAAGTGGAACTGGCGGACGTTTGCCGCGAGCTACGGGATTCTGACGGGCCTGATTTTGCTGCTGATCGTCATCGGGATCATGACGTCGGATACGCTGATTCCGATCGTGAGTTACCACGTCACGGAGCTGGTCCCGCTGCCTGCGCTGCGGCCGGAGCCGCTGCCCAAGGCAAAACCGCTGCCGGTGCATGCCAAGTTGCTGCCGCCGGAGCCGGTGTTTCAGGCGCCGAAACTGATCGTGCCCAAAGAGCTCCGCGCGCCTAGGCCGCAGCCACAGGAAATTGAGCCGCCCAAGGTGGCCATGAATAACTTCGCGCCCGCAGTGTTAAGACAGACCAGCGGAGCGCGTCCGGTGCTGATTCATACCGGGGACTTCCAGGGAAGTTCGGTGACGCCGACGGTGAATGCGCCGATCGAGAAAGTGCAGACGGGCGGGTTCGGCGATCCGAATGGACTGAAGCCGAGCGCCAACAGCAAGCCGAATGGCAAGCTGATCGCTTCCGTCGCGGGTGGGTTCGACATGCCGGTGGGGCCAGGACAAGGCAACGGGTCGGGCGGCGCAAAGGGCATCAAGGGAACGGTGGCGAGCGCAGACTTTGGCAATGGCGTGGCTACCGGAGGACAAGGAGACGGGCGCAGGAGCGGCCGCGGGAGCGCGGGAGTGCAGACCTCGGGCTTTGGCTCGCAGGAGGTTGCGCAGAACACCCCACACATTCAGCGGGTGGACAGCGGCCCACCGGCGACGATGGTCGAGATCATTTACAAGCCGAACCCGGCCTATACCGAGGAAGCAAGGAACCTGAAACTGGAAGGTGAAGTTCTGCTGGAAGTGGAATTCATGGCGAGCGGGCAGTTACACGTGAATCGCGTCGTCCGGGGTCTAGGGCACGGACTCGATGAAACCGCCGTAGCCGCCGCCAACAAGATGCGCTTCAAGCCGGCCTCGCGAAACGGGCAGGCTATGGATTCGACGGCGATCGTGCACGTGGTATTTCAACTGGCGTATTGAAACTTTGGAGATGAGAGTTATGCGGAGAGTTATGCGAAACGTTATGGGCGACATGAATTGGTTGGTTCTAGCTCTGGCAGCGATGACGATAACGGCAGTGGCCCAGCAGCCGGCGTCCGCGCAGCAGAACCTGCAGGCGGTTTCGGCGACGCAGCCCGGAGCAGCGCAAGCCGCTCCAGATCAGACCAATCTGGCGCGCCCGGCGACGATGGATCAGGCCGTCGACCGCGTGATTGCGCGCGAAAAGGACCTGATCAAGTTCTTGTCCCCTCGCACTCCCATTGTCGAGACTTATCTACAGGACCTGACGCAGGATCCGCAACTGGGACCGATCCCGCAGGACGATCATTACTTCCTGGGACGCATGGACTTGAGCGACTCGATCGACCGCAGCGACTACCTTCAGGACAAGGGCAAGGACAAAGACGAAGGCATGGAGAAGCGCCTTCTGGGCGGGCTCACGAAGAAGTTCAAGTTCCAGTACCAGCCCCTGGGCTTTTCCTGGATGATCTTCGTCGACCGCAACGATTTTGACCGGCAGCACTATGATTTCCGCTATGCGCGGCGCGAGTTTCTGGGCGACGTGCGTTGCCTGGTATTCGATCTGACGCCGAAAAAAGACGCCGGACGCGGGCGCTTTCTCGGCCGGATCTGGGTTGAGGATCAGGACTTCAGCATTGTGCGGCTGAACGGCACTTATGCGCATCCTTCGCGCAACAGTTACTACTTTCACATGGATAGCTGGCGGTTGAATCTGATTCAGGGTTATTGGGTACCAGCATACATCTACAGCGAGGAAGGCGATTTTACCGCTGGAGCTAAGAACAAGATAGCGTTCAAGGCGCAGACTCGCATGTGGGGATTTAACCTGAAGAC
>Ga0209517_10006217_pt1 | contig 14836 bp, 11 predicted proteins | sample PeaSoiMetSII2010_FD_187695 | JGI IMG/M metagenome (GOLD analysis project Ga0209517, IMG submission 187695) | Peat soil microbial communities from Weissenstadt, Germany - SII-2010 (SPAdes) (version 2) | ecosystem: Environmental > Terrestrial > Soil > Wetlands > Peat | place: Germany... | reverse complement strand
CGCGATTCATGAAGTGCCCACGCCCAAGCCCGGGCCCGGCGAAATGCTTGTGCGGGTGCGCGCGGCGGGCGTCAACCCTTACGACACTTACATGCGCAGCGGCTCGTATGCCGTAAAGCCTGCGCTGCCCTACACGCCCGGCTCAGACGCGGCCGGCACGATCGAGGCCGTCGGCCAGGGCGTCACCAAAGTAAAACCGGGCGACCGCGTCTACACGGCGACCACGCTCACCGGCGCTTACGCCGAATATGCGTTGGCGCGCGAGAACCAGGTCTACCTGTTGCCGGAAAAGATTTCATTCTCGCAGGGCGCGGGGCTCTGGGTGCCTTACGGAACAGCCTATACCGCGTTGCGCCATCACGCCGACGCGCGCGCTGGGGAAACGCTGCTCATCCACGGCGCCAGCGGCGGAGTGGGAATCGCCGCGGTGCAGTTCGCACGCTCTTTGGGATTGACGGTGATCGGAACGGCTGGAACTCTGCGCGGCCTCGAACTCGTGAAAAAAGAAGGCGCACATCACGTCTTCGACCACAGCAAATCAGGCTATCCGGAAGACATCTTGAGAGCCACCGGTGGACGCGGCGTCGACCTCGTCCTGGAAATGCTGGCCAACGTGAATTTGGCCACCGACCTGAAGTTGCTGGCGATCCGCGGACGTGTGATTGTCATCGGCAATCGCGGCGAAATCACCATCAATCCTCGCGAGTTGATGATGCGGCGCGCTGCCGTCCGGGGTTTTACGCTGTGGGCGGCTACCGAAGCGGAGTCCGCCGAAATCCACGCCGCCATCGCCGCAGGCCTCGAAAACGGCACCTTGCGCCCGATCGTTGGCAAGGAGCTCCCGCTAAAGGACGCGCCACAAGCCCACATTGACGTCCTGGCCCCCGGCGCTTTCGGCAAGATCGCGCTGATTCCCTGATCGTCAGTTTTGAACGATGCCCACTAGGTGGAGAAAAATTCCGGCGATAGCGCCGCCGAGCACCAGCCACGCGGAGTTTACTTGGTAACGAAAGACAAGCGCCGCGCTCACGATGGCCAGAACCACAGCCGGCAAGTTCACCAGTGAAGCGCGGGCAAATTGCCAGCCCACAAACGCCATCAACGCAACTGCTGCGGCATTCACGCCATCCAGAAATGAGCTGGCCACCAGCGATTGGCGCAACCTGGGGAGGAAACTCGCGGTTGTGCCCACGTACACAAACGCCGGCAAAAACATTCCCAATGTCGCCAGCGCCGCGCCCCTCCACCCCGCCAGAATATAACCAACGAAAGTCGCTACGGTGAAAAACGGGCCCGGCGTGGCTTGGCTCACAGCGATCGCGTCGAGTAATTGCGCGTCGCTTAGCCAGTGAAGCTTCGCCACCAGGTCGGCGCGCAGCACCGCCAACCGCACATAGCCACTGCCAAACAGCACCGCGCCGATCTTCAGAAAATAGAGGAACACCGGCACTGCGCCAATCACACCGCCTGCACCCGCGGCCCCCGTGCCAATCATTCCGATAATCGCCGTGCTGGTTTTTGCGAGACTCCTTCCCGCGCCGATGATCATCCACAACATTCCCGCGCCGATCAGCAACAGCAGCGCATGGATTCCCCAGGCGGCGAGCGCGACGACACAGATCGCCAAGATCGCCAGCGCCGCACTCTTCAGCGCCGTACGCCCCAGGTTCCAGATCGCCTGCGCGATCAACGCCACCACCACTGGCTTGATTCCGAACAGCAGCCCCGAAACCTGCGGCATCGTGCCGAACCGCAGATACGCCCACGCGAGCCCCACCACCAGCACGGCGGCTGGCAGGATGAAGCAAGCGCCTGCCGTGATCAATCCGGACACTCCACCGCGGATTTCTCCCAGATAGATAGCCAGTTCCGTCGAACTGGGCCCTGGCAGAAGATTCACGGCGCCGACCAGATCAACAAAGCGTTCCCGCGTAACCCACCGGCGCTGGCGCACGAAGCGCTCTTCCATCATCGCGATGTGCGCGGCAGGGCCGCCGTAGGCCACGAAGCCCAGGCGCAGAAACTCGCGCGCAATCTCCGGTAATGTTCCTCGATGCTCCATGAGTCTTCAGGTGGTGCTGGCTTTCCGTTTCCACCGGCCGTAGAGAAATTGTCCAATGAGCAGCGCGTAAAACGGCACGTAGACCAACGCTTGCATAAACGGATCGAATTTAAAGACGCCCAGAATGCCGTAACCAATCAGCACGTTATAGGATAGAAATTGCAGCACCGTCAGCAGCAGCCACGCCGCATTGGGATAGAAGCACAGCATCGGCACGATCCACGTGAAGTACCACGAATATCCGTTCGCGCTGAAGGCCAGGATCGTGCCGATCAGGAGATAGGCGGCGCGCGCGGGCTCCGTGCGTTTCCACGCCAGCCAGAGTGACATCCCCCAGCAGGCGCCGATTCCCACGAGCGGTGCGATTCTTGCCTTTCCACCGGCGAGCCAGTCGATCACGGTGTACAAACTGGCGTGGTAATTCTTCCAGGTCGCTTCGTAATAGTTCATGTTGGGGTGAAACATCCCCAGTGCATCCCAATAGGGCGCGAGCAACACAAGCATCGTCCCGCCCGCTACTGCCGCGGCCCACCAACCTGCGCGCTTTTCCGGCCATCCTGCTTTTCGAATCCACACCGGGATCAGCAATGCCGGGAACGCTTTGGCCATTGCGGCAAACGCGATCGGCACGTTCGCCAGCACCTTCCAGTTCTTCACCAGTGCTAATCCGCACACGATCCCCAAAATCGCCAGCGCGTCGTTGTGGCCACTTCCCGCAAACTCCACGATCACCAGTGGATTCCACGCATACACCGCCACGCGAAAATTGCGGTCGGGGTCTTTGCGGAACATCCACGCCAGCAGCAACAGCGCCAGCACATCCGCCGTGGCGAAAGGAACCTTGAACTCCGTGGGCCCGGGAAAGAGCTTCCACGTCGCGCGAAACACCCATTGCGAGCCTGGCGGGTAGATCGAAGGCATTTCTCGCGCCGGCATAACCTCGTAGTATTTGTCCCACAGCCAAGCCATGCGCGGATCCTTCGGCACGGTGGAATAGGGATTCAAGCCATGCGTTTGCACTTTGCCGTCCCAGCGATATCGCTGCAAATCGTCGGAAAGCGTCGGCTGCATCGGCCAGAGGGGTGCGCGAAATGCAATTGCCGCAAAAATCAGTAGAATGGTGGCAGTGCGCGAAGACCGCGTGCGCTCGATTCCATAGAGTGCAATCAAGTAGACTACTCCCGCGGCCAGCGCCAGTTCGATGAACGCAATGGCGTGGTTTTTCAGGTAGTAGAGGCTGTGCATCCGCAGGTAGAACGCTTCCAGCAGTACACCTGCCCCCAGCAGCCAGAGCACTTGCCGGCGGTTCGCTTGTTTTTCAGAGGGCATTTGGAGAGACACGGATCTTGTTGAACTTTGCTCCATTTCTATTCGCCGCGTTGCAGCAAGGCCCGTTGAGCCATTACTGGCACAAAATCACGGACCGCACTTTCACCGGGGTGTACAACGCCAACGCCTTCGATCTGGCGATGATGATCCCCTACTTCATCGTGCTGTTCGTCCTGGCGTTCTATGGACTGCACCGCTACGCCCTGATTTACGACTACTACGTCTACCGCAAAAACGTTCCCGCAATTCCGCCGCGCGTGGAAAACTGGCCCAAGGTTACCATACAGCTTCCCATCTTCAATGAGCGCTACGTCATCGAGCGCCTGGTTGATGCCGTTTCCCAGTTCGACTATCCGCACGAGCTGCTGGACATCCAGGTGCTCGACGACTCCACCGACGAGACCCGCGAAGTCGCGCGTGCCTGCGTGGAGCGCCACGCCACCATGGGCCTCCCGATCGTCTACATCCACCGCACCAACCGCGAAGGCTTCAAAGCCGGAGCGCTGGAAAACGGCCTGAAAACATCGCAGGGCGAATTTGTCGCCATCTTCGATGCGGACTTCATCCCTACGGCTGATTTCCTGCGCCGCACCATTCCGTATTTCCTGGCGCCCGGTGGCGGCGAAAACATCGGCATGGTGCAAACGCGCTGGACCTATCTCAACTCCGACTATTCCCTCCTCACCCGCGTCGAGACGATTCTCCTCGATGGCCACTTCGTCATCGAACACGGCGGGCGCTCGCGCCGCGGCACTTTTTTCAATTTCAACGGCACTGCCGGCGTGTGGCGCCGCGCGGCGATTGAAGCCGCCGGCGGCTGGCAACACGACACCTTGACCGAGGACACCGATCTCTCCTACCGCGCGCAGCTGAAGGGTTGGAAATTTCTCTACCTGCCGGACATCGAATGTGCTTCGGAACTTCCCGTGGACATGAACGGCTTCAAGGCGCAGCAGGCGCGCTGGGCCAAGGGCCTGATCCAAACTGCAAAGAAAATTCTGCCCCGTGTGCTCCGCTCGGACGCACCCTTCTACGTAAAATCCGAAGCGTTTTTCCATTTGACCGCGAACATCTCTTACCCGCTGATGGTTCTGCTCTCGACCCTGCTTTTGCCCGCCATGATCGTGCGTTTCTATCAAGGCTGGTTCCAGATGCTGGTGATCGATCTGCCGTTGTTCCTCGCCTCCACCTGTTCCATCTCCAGTTTTTATCTGGCGGCGCAGAAGGAATTGCGCCCCAAGACGTGGCTGAAAACATTTCTGTACATGCCCTTCGTGATGGCCACCGGCATCGGTATCAGCGTGCGCAACGCCCAGGCGGTGCTGGAAGCCCTGGTCGGGAAAAAATCGGATTTTGCGCGCACGCCAAAATTCAAGATCGAAGGCAAGAGCGGCACCTTTGCCGCGAAAAAATACAAGAACAAGGCCGGCTGGATGCCCTATTTTGAGGTCGCACTGGGCTTGTATTTCGTTTTCACTGTGGCCTATGCCATCCGCAACGAGAATTACGCCACCGTGCCATTTCTGCTGTTGTTTGTCTGGGGCTATCTCTACACCGGCTTCATGTCTCTCAGCCAATCCTGGTTCGCGCATCTGCGCTTCGGCGTCAACGCCCCGGAAATGCGCCCCGCCTCCACTGGCGCCCCGGGCTTCTAGTGACTCTGACTTGGCCACCTATTAGCCGCCCTGTCATCCCGACCGGAGGCCTGCGCCGTTTGCGGGCCGCAGTGGAGGGATCGTGGCTAGGTCGCTCCATTCCACTGGACCTCTCCACGGACTTGATATTTCGCGGGCTTCATATCAGGTATACAATCCGCTTCGGTGCTCCTCCCCAAACGAAACTTTTTCATGGAGGCTTCATGCGCATCCGTCTTCTTCCCATCCCCCTGATTTTCCTCGCGGCCTCATTCCTCCATGCGCGAACGCCGCAAATTTCCGAAGCCGGAAAAGCCTGCATAGAATGCCACTCCTCTTCTACTCCTGGCGTCGTGGAACAGTGGCAATCGAGCGCGCACGCGAAAAAAGGCGTCGACTGTTATTCCTGCCATCAGGCGGACGCCAAAGACCCTGCGACGTTCGAGCACTACGGCTACAAGATTGCCGTGATCGTGACGCCGAACTATTGCGCGCGTTGTCATGCCGCCGAGGTCAAACAGTTTGAGAAGAGCCACCACGCCGCCGCGGCGCAGTTCATCGGCTCGCTGGACAATATGCTCGGCGAAATCGTGGAAGGAGGGCCCGCGGCCAACAACGGCTGCCGCCAGTGCCACGGCAGCGAAGTGAAGTATCTCGGCGACGGCCGCTTCGATCCGGTCACCTGGCCCAACAGCGGCATCGGCCGCGTGAACCCCGACGGCAGCAAAGGCACCTGCGCCGCATGCCACGGGCGGCATTCCTTCAGTTCCGCGCTGGCGCGGCAACCGGAAAATTGCGGCAAATGCCATCTTGGCCCCGATCATCCGCAAATCGAGATTTACAACGAGTCCAAGCACGGCATCCAGTTCCGTGCCAACATCGCCCAGATGAATCTTGACTCGAAATCCTGGATTGTCGGCAAGGACTATTCCGCCGCGCCGACCTGCGCCACCTGCCACATGTCCGCCACGCCGAACCAGGGCGTTACGCACGACGTGGGCGACCGCATCAGCTTCACGCTGCGCCCGGCCATCTCCATCAAGCTCGATAATTGGGAGCGCCGCCGCATTTCCATGCAGGACGTCTGCTCCAATTGCCACGCCAGCGGCTGGATCAACAATTTTTACGCGCAGTACGAGGCCACTATCGACCTGTACAACGAAAAATTCGCCAAGCCTGCCAAGTCCATCATGGACAAGCTGTACGCCGCGAAAAAACTTACCCCCACTCCCTTCGACGAGAAGATCGAATGGACCTACTACGAATTGTGGCACCACCAAGGCCGCCGCGCGCGCATGGGCACGGCCATGATGGGCCCGGATTACACCCAGTGGCACGGTTTCTACGAAGTGGCGAAGACCTTTTATACGGAATTCATTCCCGAGGCGGAACAGCTCATGCCGGGCGTCACCGCTGATGTAATGAAGTCCGACTTCCACAAATGGACCGCCGGCCTGTCCAAGGAAGAATTGCAGCAGCAGATTGACTACTACAAGGAGCGCTACAAACAGTAGCCGCCGCCTTCTGAGGCGGGCGCTTTGTCTGTGATGAAACCTGCGTCACATTCCGCTCTTGTCACGCTTCCCGCATTCGCGCACTCTAATAGATATGAATCTATTCCTTCGCAGGCTGCGCCGGCATATCACCGTCGAAGAGTTAGCGAACGCCGTCACGCACGGCTTGGGCCTGGCGCTGAGCATCGTGGGGTTCGTGGTTTTGCTGGTATTTGCGGCGCTACGCGGCACGCCCTGGCATATCGTAGCCTGCGCGATTTACGGCAGCACGCTGGTTTGCCTGTACGCGGCTTCCACGCTGTACCATGCGGTTCCTTCGCCGCGCTTTAAGCGCGCCCTGCGCATTTTCGATCACTCGGCAATCTATCTTCTGATTGCAGGCACCTACACCCCATTTCTGCTGGTGAATCTGCGCGGCGCGTGGGGCTGGTCGCTCTTCGGCGTGGTCTGGGGACTTGCTGTGGCCGGCATCGTCTTCAAATTCTGGTTTGTCGAGCGCTTCGGTTTTCTCTCGACGGCGGTTTACGTGGGCATGGGTTGGCTGGTGGTAATTGCCGCCAAGCCCGTGTTTGCGCACATCACCGCGACGACATTGGTTTTGCTATTCGCCGGCGGGCTGCTCTACACCGCGGGAATCATTTTCTATGCGTCCAAGCGCATTCCTTATGCCCACGCCATCTGGCACCTTTTTGTCCTTGGCGGCAGCACCTGCCACTATTTCGCCGTCCTGCACTCCGTGCTTCCCGCGCATACCTGAGCGCGAATCTCCTCGTCAGCCGCTCCCGGCTGCATGATCGACTCTTAAAACCTGTCATTCCGACAGGAGGGACGGCGGTTTCTTGCCCTGATCCTCGAAGGGTGGCCGTCCCGGAGCGGAAGTACGGTTTTCCATCGCACGTCTTTTGTGCGATGAATCCCGCTTCGCATTCAGATTCCGAGAGAATGTTGGGTTCTGCGGGCGGCCGCTACTGCTTTTGGGCGGCGGCATTTAGCCATTGTTGCAGGACCGGCACATACATGGGTTGTACATCGAGGAAAACGACGCCGGCGCCCATGTTGGGCTGCGAGTAGATGATTTTCCCTTTCGCCTGGAAGATCTTTTCGTCAGTCCAGATCCTCAGGAGCACCAGCGTGTCCTTGGGGAACGGATTCATCATGTCCAGGTAACACCCGTACAAACTCAGCTCGCTGACCCGGGAAGCCACGCGCACTTCCGATTTCTCTTCAAGGAGTTCGGCGCTGGCGAAAAACACATACCTCGGCGTGCGGCGGCGTTCGCGTTCCACTGTCCCTCCCTGGCTGGAGCATTCCTATTATCTTATCCTAGCCCGGTTTCATGCCGCGATGCCGCCCGGTTGCCCAGAGCGCTACTGTCAAATTGTTTAGCCCTCTTGGCCATGGGTTCCTCAACTCTTTCGCTCCTCGCCTCACTGAATCTTCCCGACCGTGGCCCCGCGTTTCCCAGCCCGCACACTTTTCCGCTACAATTTCTTTTCCCTCTATTGCCATGAGGGATTTTGAGGTGGCCGAATGAGTGGTGTGTCTCGTCGTTTCCGAATGAATTTGGCATGCGTGCGTGGCCAGGGCTGGGCCTGGCGCGCCGCCACGTTGCTCCTGCTGACGCTTGGCGCGCTGCTTCCCGCCTTGGCGCAACAGCGCCGTGAGCGCGAGCCCAACTCCGTCTACGCCGAACGCCGCGCCAGGCTCGCTTCCAATATAGACGGCCCCATCGTGCTGCTCGGCCTGAATGGCCGTGAAGAGGACGCGCAGACCTACATCTTCGCGCAAGATGAAGACTTCTATTACCTGACCGGCCACAATGAACCGGAGGCTGCGCTGATTCTCCTGCCGCCGGCGGGCAGTAGCGCAAAAAAGGATGATTGGGCTGGGCCGCGCGAGATCTTCTTCCTTCCGCCCAAGAATCCGGAGCGAGAGAAGTGGATGGGCGTGCGCCTATCGCCCAGCGATCCGGGGATCGAAGCGCTCACGGGCTTTGCGCTGGTTAAACCTCTGCCGGAATTGCGCGCCACGGTGGAGCGCCTCGCCAAAATCTATCCCTCGCTCTATACCGTGCTTCCCTACCGCCATGAAAATGGCGACTCCGTGCACGAGAAGGAAGTGGTGGACTGGCTGAAGCTTGCCGCGCCTCAGGCGGCCCTGAAAGACATTCGCAACAACATCGACGACCTCCGCGTCGTCAAATCGCCCACGGAAATTGCTCTGCTGCGCCAGGCGATCGATCTATCCCTCGATGCCCACTTTGCCGCCATGAAAATGATGCGGCCGGGCTTGTTCGAGTATCAAGTCGCGGCAAAAATGGAGTATGTCCACAAGATGGGCGGCGCGGAAGACGAAGGCTACGCGCCCATCGTCGGCGCGGGACCCAATTCCACCGCCCTGCACTACGACAAGCTCTCCCGCAAGATCGAAGACGGCGACATCGTGGTGCTGGACGTAGCCGCGCAATATTCCGGCTATTCCGCGGACATCACGCGCACCTTGCCCGCCAATGGCAGGTACACGTCGCGGCAGCGCGAAATCTATGACATCGTCCTGGGCGCGCAGAATGCCGCGATCGACGCCGTCCGCCCGGGCGCCGTCATCGGCTGCCGCGAAAAGCGTGACAAAAAAGACGCGCTCTACGCCATCGCCTACAACTACATCAACACGCACGGGAAGGATCTCCACGGCAAGCCGCTCGGCCAGTATTTCATTCACGGCCTCGGCCACTCGATCGGACTGAACGTGCACGATCCGGGCCTGGAGGGCTGCAAGCCCCTGGCGGCGGGCATGGTCGTCACTATGGAACCCGGGATTTATATCCCCGAGGAGAATCTCGGCGTGCGCATCGAAGACGACGTGCTGGTCACCGAGTCCGGCCACGAACTGCTCAGCCAGAAGCTGCCGCGCGATCCCGCCGAAATCGAAAAAATCATGGCCGAAGCGGCCAAGCAGCGAGCCAGTGAGTCCATGCAGTCTAAGTAGTAGTCCCAAGCGAGTACGCGGGGAATGGATCAGGCTCCAGTCTATGCGTTAAGCGGGAAGGGGGTGACTGAACGTGAAAACTTGCGGCCTGATGAGCTCCACTGATCGGGGGGCATGCTGGCGAGCCAGGGGCTGAATCTAGTCGAGAGTCTCATATAATAGGAAGTGGATAGTACGAAGCGCGTCTATCGCATGTTTGCCCCAATGCGAGTGGTAACCGACCCGCCAGTGCCAAATGTTGTCTTCTGGTTGCGCCTCATGGGCTTCGCTTAGATTGAGTTGTTCTTTCAAGTCACGGTAGATATCAGCGAAGTCGTCGGCCAAAGACCCACGAATTGCTTCGCTGTCCTTCGTGGGGTCCCAGACTTCCCAATACAGATTAAAATCTCCCAGTTTGACTTTGAGAAACTCGTAAAGTTGTCCCCACTGTGCATCGCTCAACCGAAGCCTTACGCGCGCTTGCCGCTCCCTACTTTCTTCCTCTGGGCTTTCATCGTCTCTTAACTCCATTTTTGGCAAACCAACGGCCTCGCTAATCAGTTGAGGAAGTATTCTGTAAACCCGCACGAGCAGTTCGATTCTGTCTGTATTGGGCGCAGCGTCGATGGCACTACAGAATTCTCTCGCGACTGAGGCGAAACGATCAGCCACTTCCGCATTGTTTGGCGGGGTGCTCATCTGACCAACCTAGCTGGAGTCTCCTTCGTGTCGCTGCCAACCCGGGCGAGCATCGCGAACAGAGCACTTTATATCACACAAGTAGGTCAAGTCCTGTGTACTTGCATACTCGGGAACTGCCACCGCCGGTGCGCGGGTCAGATTGACCGCATCGCGCAGCCCCGTTTATACTGGTTTTCCGCGCAGGGACCGCCATTCATCCCTGTGTGCCTCGTGTCATTCCACGCGCCGTTCCTTCGGGGAGCCGTTTGGGATTTCCGAAATGTTATTAGCCTGAAGAGGAGTTTCCGGCCCCGGCCGCTCCGGTGCCGCATTCACTTATGAGCAGCGTCAAAGCCACACAGCTTCGCCCCGGCATGGTGATCCAGCATGAGGGCGACCTTTTTACCGTGTTCACCACCGAACACCGCACGCCGGGCAACAAGCGCGGCTCCATGCAAACGCGCATGAAGAACCTGCGCACCGGCGCCATCATCGAGTACCGCTTCCGCGCGGAAGAATTCGTGGAGCGCGCCATCCTGGACGAAATCGAATTCGAGTATCTCTACAAAGAGGGCGACGATTTCCACTTCATGAACACGAAGACCTACGAGCAGATGCAAATGACCAAGGACGAGCTCGGCGAAACCGTGAACTACCTGATTCCCAACACCATCGTGAAAATCGAGTTCCACGACGAAAAAGCCATCGGCGTGGACCTGCCGGACACCATGGACATGAAAGTGATCCAGACCGAGCCGACGCTGCAGAAAGCCACGGCCAGCGCGGTGATGAAGCCGGCCACGCTGGAGACCGGGCTTATTGTGAACGTGCCCCCTTTTGTCAATGAAGGTGATAGGATTCGCGTGGACACGTCCGAAGCGCGCTACGTCCAGCGCGTCGAATAGTTTCCGCCTCCGCAGCTGAGCCGGCTTTCCGCCGGATCGGAAGAGGCAAGAACGAAGAGCTCCCGGGCAACCGGGAGCTCTTTTGTTTTCGCGGTGGATTTTTTCGTAAGCGTCAGGGGCACGACTTCAGAGTTTGTGGAAAAACTCCGAAACTTAGGGGGTCGGAGCTTTAGCTCCGACATTAAGTGCTTGGCTATCATTGGGCTTTAGCCCCTGAGGAAATGGTCCTAAGCCTTTGCCGCAGCCTGTTCAGTCGTGCCGCAAGCCGCACAAATCAGCTCGGCTTTAGCCGCTCAGGGCCGCCTGCTCCCTTCCAGCAATCCGGTGTCATCCTGAGGCGATCCGACGAGGATCGCCGAAGGACCTCAACGTCAAAACTGTGCACAATGGCGTAAGTTGAGGTCCTTCGCCGCGCAAACAACGCGCGTCTCAGGATGACAGGTGGCTATGCTGTTTGCATGATGCAAAACAGCTCTTTCTCTTTAGGAGGCCGGGGCTTCAGCCCCGGCGTAATGCTTCCAACCCGACAGGGCTTTAGCCCCTGAAGAAAGTCTTTCTCGGCTCTTTCCGCCGCCGCTTCACGCTTTCTTGGCAATCCCCTTTTCACCGGCAGGGTGCGCGCCAAAGACGCGCTCGAAGAGATTGTCTACATAGCGCAACTGCCGCTGCAAATCGAAAGTGTGCTCCAATTCCGTGGCACTAAGATATTTCGTGATGCGCGCATCATGCGCCACGCTGTCGCGGAAGCTGGTCTCCGCTTCCCATGCGGCCATGGCGTTTTGCTGCACGGCTTTGTAGGCGGCGTCGCGCGGCATCCCTTTTTCGACAAGGTCCTGTAACAACTGGCCAGAGAAGACCAGTCCATGCGTGGAATCCAGGTTGCGCAGCATGCGTTGCGGGAAGACACGCATCTGGCTGACGATCGCGGTCATCTTGGCGAGCATGTAATCCACCAGAATCGTGGAGTCGGGCAGGATGATGCGCTCCACACTGCTGTGAGAGATGTCGCGCTCGTGCCACAGCGCCACATTTTCAAACGCCGCCAGCATGTTGCTGCGCACCAGCCGCGCCAGCCCGCACATCTGTTCGCAGGTCACCGGATTGCGCTTGTGCGGCATCGCGGAACTTCCCCGCTGCTCCCCGCCGAAAAACTCTTCCGCCTCGCGCACTTCCGTGCGCTGCAGATGACGAATTTCCATGGCGATTTTTTCGAGCGTCGCGGCAATGAGGGCAAGCGAACTGAGATAATGCGCGTGGCGGTCGCGCTGAATCACCTGCGTGGCGATGCGCGTCACCTCCAGGCCGAGCCGCTGGCAGATTTTCTCCTCGATTTCCGGACCTAAGTGCGAAGCGTTGCCCACCGCGCCGGAAATCTTCCCATGCTCCATGCCGCGCGAAGCTTCGCGGAAACGGAAAATGTTGCGCTGGTTTTCGGCGAACCAGTTGGCGATTTTCAGGCCAAAGGTGATGGGCTCTGCGTGTACGCCGTGGGTGCGGCCAATCTGCGGCGTGTGCTGAAATTCGTGGGCGCGCACATCCAGAACTTCCGCGAACAGCACGAGGTTGCGCTCGATGATGCGCGAAGCGTCGCGAATCAGCAGCGCTTGCGCCGTATCCACCACATCATTCGAGGTCATGCCGTAATGCAGCCAGCGCGCAACCGAAGGATCGCCAATGGATTCGCCCACGGCCATGGTGAAAGCGATCACATCATGCTTGACGCGCGCTTCCAGTTCGTTGATGCGCGCCACATCCACCTTGGCGCGCGCCCGCAATGTCGCCGCAGCCTCTTTCGGCACGAGCCCCGCTTCGGCCAGCGTATCTGCCGCGGCCAGCTCAACGTCCAGCCACTTCTGGTAGCGGTTGGCGTCGCTCCAGACCCGCCCCATCTCTTCGCGTGTATAGCGTGGAATCACGAGCGCATCTCCAAGACAAACCCCATGTAATGATACGGCATTTCCTATACCCCTGGCGATTTGCGAAGCGGCAGGCCAGGTTCGATCTTGGCTTTCTCTTTCTTGTGTAGAGATCGCCTTCTGAGGCGGTCCGCTCTTCAGCCTCTGTAGGGGCGCAGGACTCCCGCACCCCTACGAGGTCGGGAGAAAACCGGGAGCGGCCCGCCAAGGCGAGCCCTGCACAAGCGGGGAAAACCCAAGAGCACAGTCAGGACTGACTGTGCCACCAAACCCAAGAAAATAACCGCAGGGCATGCGGGCTTACTCTGCGCTACAACGTGCGGCGCGCTAGCGGAGCAAATCTTCGAGCTGGATGCGGGAGGTGGTTTTGGCGTCGCGGTATTTGACGATGACCGCGGCTTGCAGGGAGAGTCCCCACTTCGTAGCCGCGGGATGGGAGACGGCGCGGGTGCCGGGAACGACGACCGCATCCTCGGGAATCACCAGCGGCTGATCATCCTTCGCGGAATAAACGGCGTCGCGCACCAGGTCGTACACGGGAATCGAGCGGTTGAGGATCGTGGCGGTGCCGAGTACGGCGCGGCGCTTCACGATAGTGCCTTCGTAAACGCCGGCATTCCCCCCGACGAGCACATCGTCTTCGATGATTACCGGCAGCGCGCCGATGGGCTCGAGCACCCCGCCAATCTGCGCGGCGGCGGAGATGTGGCAATTGCGGCCCACCTGCGCGCAGGAGCCCACCAGGGCGTGTGAATCGATCAGCGTGTTTTCGTCGACATACGCGCCCACATTCACGAACATCGGCGGCATGCAGATAACTCCGCGCGCGATGTACGAGCCATCGCGAATGCTGGAGCCGCCGGGAACAATGCGCACGCCGTCCGCGGCGGAAATCGCCTGCACCGGATAGGTGGACTTATCAAAGAATGGCTGGCGGCGCGCGTCAATGGACATGTCCACGATGGCGCCCATGCGAAAGCCGAGGAGAATGCCTTTCTTTACCCAGGGATTGACGCGCCAGCCGGTCGGCGAAGCAGTGTCGGGCTCAGCAGCGCGGATTTCACCTCGGTTCAGGCCGGCCTTGAACGCATCGAACAACGCGAAATGCTCCGTCGTGTAGTTGGCCGGCGGAACATCGAAGAGCGCTTCAATTTGTGGCTGCAACATGAATTCGCCCGACGAGGCTCAGGGATTCCAGAACCGCTCGAATGCGCGCGCGATTTTCCGCCTTAGGCGCAACCAGTGGCAAACGCCACACCGGCTCCAGCAAGCCCATTTCCGCTAGCGCGGTCTTCACGGGAATGGGATTCGACTCGACGAAATTGATTTCCATAAGCGGCAAGAAGCGCCGGTGGATTTGGCACGCGCCCGCAAAATCGCCGCCCAGCGCAAGCCGCGTTAGTGCTGTCATCTCCGCGGGAATTTCGTTGGAGGCCACGGAGATAACGCCGCGCCCGCCAAGAGCGGTCAGCGGAAGCGTGATGGCGTCATCGCCGGAGAGCACCAGGAAATCCTCCGGCACGGCATTCAAGATCGTGGACATCTGCGAAATGTTGCCGGAGGCTTCCTTGATGCCAATGATGTTTTCGATTTGCGAAAGGCGCTGGACGGTGGGCGGCTCGATGTTGACTCCGGTGCGCCCCTGCACGCTGTACAGAATGATGGGAAGGCTGACGGCTTCGGCGATGGCCTTGAAATGCTGGTAGAGGCCTTCCTGCGTCGGCTTGTTGTAATAGGGCGTGACAGAGAGGATACCGTTGGCGCCGAGGTCCGCGAGTTCGCGCGCGAGGGTGATCACTTCGGCGGTGTTGTAGCCGCCGGCGCCCGCCAG
>Ga0209517_10006216_pt1 | contig 14836 bp, 13 predicted proteins | sample PeaSoiMetSII2010_FD_187695 | JGI IMG/M metagenome (GOLD analysis project Ga0209517, IMG submission 187695) | Peat soil microbial communities from Weissenstadt, Germany - SII-2010 (SPAdes) (version 2) | ecosystem: Environmental > Terrestrial > Soil > Wetlands > Peat | place: Germany... | reverse complement strand
TGCTCCACGCTTCTTTTGGACACCACCTCGCGATGACGCCCTTGCGCTTCGCTAACCCTTCGCCTCCATCGGGCTGGGTAGAGGACTTGCACCTCCAAGCTGTCGAACATGCTCGGCACACAAAAAGGGGGCTACAGCAAATGCTGTAACCCCTTGAATTGGTTGGTAGCGGGGGCCGGATTTGAACCGACGACCTTCGGGTTATGAGCTCTTTGTGAAACGCTGTACATCCCTTTAATTACAATAAGTTATAATTTTATAATTCAGTAATATGCCCTTGTGAAACCTTTTAAAACCGTTTCACAGCGGTTCACAAAACCTTCCCTGTTTAATTCCTACATATGTTTCACATGACATCTGTGAAACGTTTTCTTAAATAAAAATTCCTGTTTTATTTTCAAAGTCAAAATTGAAAAGATGCTCTTTCGGCTTATTTATATATAATTGCTGGTCTCATTCTTGAGTCGTCTATTCAATAGATTTCATTCATATCACTTTCGATTTTATCTGTATCATTGATATTTTATAATCCGATACCATGGATCTGGGTCTTACACTGCGGGCATTTCCCGTCGATCAATGTATTCTCTGTAATTTCTAAACCATATCTCTTTATGACAGGTTTTCCGCACCCGTAACAATAGGTGATTTCACCACTCTCTCCGGGAATATTTCCTTCGTAGACATACCGTAATCCGGCTTTTAAACCTAAGTCTCTCGCTTTTCTTAGGGCATCTCCTGTAGTGGGATGGACATCGGGAAGTCTGAATGCCGGATAAAAGGCGCTTACATGCCAGGGGATATTTTCATCCACGCTTTTAATAAAACCGGCTATTCCCTTCAATTGGTTTTCATCGTCACTGTACCCCGGGATGATCAAGGTAGTAATTTCCACCCATACTCCAAGTTCTTTATAGAGCCTGATGTTATCAAGGACAGGCTGGAGCTTTGCACCGCACACCTTATGGTAAAAGTCTTCGCTGAAGCCCTTTAAATCTACGTTTGCAGCATCGAGGAAGGGGGCAATTTCCTTGATGGCCTCAGCGCTCGTGTATCCATTGGTGACAAATACGTTCTTAATCCCTTCTTTATGTGCAAGCTTTGCCGTATCATAGGCATATTCAAAGAATATGGTCGGTTCTGTATAGGTATAAGCAATGCTCCTGCAGCCCCTCCTCCTGGCTTCAGTCACAATTTGCTCAGGCAGCAGTTCTTCTCCGATAATTCTCCCTTCCTTTCCTTTCGGCATCTGGGATATCTCCCAGTTCTGGCAGTTGAGGCAGCGGAAATTGCAGCCCGCTGTCGATATGGAATATGCCGTGCTTCCCGGATAAAAATTGAAGAGCGGTTTCTTCTCGATGGGATCGATGCCGGTTGCTACGGACCTGCCGTACACCAGTGAATAAAGCCTCCCACCACCATTCTCCCGGACACCGCAGATTCCCCGCTTGCCCTCCTTGATCATACACTGATGATTGCAGAGATGGCACCTTACTTTTCCATCGAGATTTTCATAAAACATTGCTTCTTTCATTTCTTACATCTCCCGCATTTTTCTCATTTCTTTTACAATATCAGTAGCCGACAGAAGTCCAACCGGTTTCCTCCTCCCCTCAGCCGACAGGACTACCACCCTGTGAATATCTTTGACAAGCATTATGTTCGATACTTCCTTAAGGGTCATTTCAGGGCTTACGTTATAAACAAGAGGTGTCATTATGCCTTCCGCAGTCGTCCTTGCAATCTCTTCTTCTGTTTTCTTTCCAAAAGCTTTCATAATGTCGAGTGATGTAATAATTCCTGCTGTTTCATCATTCTGGTCTACGATTACAATACAGGATATATTCTCTTCGGCCATGATCCCGGCAATCTTTGGCAGAGTTTCGTTATATCTAACCGTAACAACTCCTCTGGTCATAATGTCCCTGACTCTCTTTTCCTGCATGACGTACCTCCTTATTTCATTACTTCCCTGTGTATTACTTTCCCAACCCCGGCAGTTATGAATTAATCACGATAGTCACCTTCCAAATTCAAACAGTTGTCCATGAGGGAGATAAAATCCCTAGATTCCGTCCACTGATTTTGTAATGCTTCTCAGAAATTAAAATCGCAAGTTCAAAAATAATTAAAATTATTTTTTAACCTCTGCTTCGCTTCCTATGTGTTGCAAAGAAAGACATCAGGATAGAGGAGAAAAGAACACGATGTGCGAGTTTCATAGGAATGACCTCGAGACATTGAAGTTGAAGAAGTAGACATATCATTATTGTAGCACCATCTCACCGGCTTCGATTCAGTCCGATGCAACAAGCAGCCATTCGGCGCGCCAATTTGCGCGAATTTAGATTTTGTTCTATTATAATCTTATACTTACCATAGAGAAATAACGCTGTTTTATCCGGAAGATAGTAACTCTTGACAGATGCAAACACTGCTTCTCGCAAGGATGTGTCGCACGCAAGAATCATTCGTTGCAGCGGCAACAGGACTGATAGGGCAAGAGAGCAAAAATCCACCACAAGCGCACTGCGGCAGGGATCGCTTCCCCCTGCCGCTTCAGTCTCACCAGTGGAACTCACGCTACTGTCAGTATGCCTCTCGATCTTTCATTACATCATCCACGCTGACCCGGCTTCGGAAGATCCTGTAGACCCAGATCTTGTATGCAATGATGATAGGGACAAAAATAAACGCCACAACGGTCATGATCTTCAGCGTATAGGTGCTGGACGATGAATTATAGATTGTCAGGCTGGAGGCAGCGTCTATGCTTGACGGGATAAGGTTCGGGAACAGGCCGATGACGCCGGTAAAAACCACCATCATCACCGTGACGCAGGACGATGCAAAAGCAAGAAGGGGTGCCTCTTTTGCCATGAAAATTCTCATGCCGATCAGCGCGCTGACCGCGATGATCGGGACAATGAGCAGCAGCGGTGACGCCAGGTAGTTGTCATACAACCTCGTGGCAAAAGCTGTTACGATCAGGAAAACGACGGCGACGATCAGGAGAACCGGCCAGATTTTCTTCGCAGCATTAGCCGCTCGTTTACTCAAATCGTTTGTGGTTTTTACACTGAGGTACAGTGAGCCGTGAACCAGGAACAGCAAGACGAAAAGCAATCCCGTGATCAACCCATAAATATTCAACAGTGAGATGAGTGACCCGTGATAGCCGGAGGCATCCATTGCCAGTCCTTCAAATATGTTTCCGAAGGCCACGCCGAAGAGCAACGCCGGCAGGAAACTGCCGATCCCGATGCCAATATCCCACCCTTTTTTCCATCCAGCGCCTTCGCCTTTGCCCCGGAATTCGATGGATACGCCGCGGATGATCAGCGCGAAGAGCAGGAGGAGCAGCGCAGTATAAAGGTAGCTGAACATCAATGCATAGGTTTTGGGAAAGGCCGCAAACGTGGCGCCGCCTGCCGTAAGGAGCCAGACCTCGTTCCCGTCCCACACGGGGCCCACCGTATTGATCAAAACGCGTTTTTCCGCATCACTCTTCGCGAGAAAGTTATGCAACATGCCGGTGCCCAGCACGAAGCCATCGAGCATGAAGTAAACAGCCCATAAAACAGCCCAAAGAATAAACCAGATCACCTGAAATTCCATATCATGCCTCCTCTCTCCTTTCAGCTTTGCTGAGAGATCGTTATTATTGCGGGCCTTTTTTCGCGTACTTCGTCAACAGATAGATGTCGACTACTCCCAGGCTGCCGTAGAGCAGCGTAAATCCAATGAGGGAAACCCAGACTTGCGCTGGACTGATGGATTGTGAAACTGCCGCAGATGTTTTCAGTACGCCATTGACAATCCAAGGCTGCCTGCCCACTTCAGCCACGATCCATCCGAGTTGGGCTGCAAGATATGGAAGAGGAATGGCATAGAGCATGATGATCAGGAAGAGCCGCCGTGACTCCAACGTGTCTTTCCTTCCGTACACAACGGCAAGGAGGGCGAGCAGTATCAATAGGAACCCCAGGGTAAACATCAGCCGAAAACTGACGAAGGTGGGGCCGACTGGCGGCCGTTCCTCCTTGGGAAAATCCTTGAGCCCCTTGATCTCTGCATCGGGAGTATGGAACGCGAGCAAACTCAGAAAATTCGGTACGCACAGACCCTCAACCCGATTGCATTCGCGCTCCGCGTCCGGGATAACGAATATGTTGAATCCCGCGCCTTTTTGCGTCTCCCAGAGTGACTCCGAGGCTGCGAATTTTGCCGGCTGGGTTTTGGCCATATTGGCCGCGGAAAAATCGCCGCCTATTGCCACGAGGATGGTGGAGACAAGTCCGAAGACGGCGGCCATTCGGAAAGACCGCTTAAAGAAATCGACCTCGTTCTTCCTCAAAAGGTGATAGGCGGAGATCCCCATAACGAAGAAAGCTGCTACCACGTACCCCGACGTCACGGTGTGGAAGAACTTATACCATCCGGTAGGGTTCGTAATAAGAGCTCCAAAGTCCACCATTTCCGCACGGCCGTTCCTGAGCTCATACCCTACCGGATGCTGCATCCAGCCGTTGGCCAGAAGTATCCAGAGTGCCGACAGATTGGTCGCAAACGCAACCAACCAGATGGAGAGGGCATGTACTTTCTTCGAGACCCGGTTCCAGCCGAAGATCCAGAGGCCGATAAAGACTGATTCCATGAAAAATGCAACCGTCGCTTCAATGGCGAGAGGCGCCCCGAAGATGTCCCCTACGTACTTGGAGTACTCCGCCCAATTCATGCCGAACTGGAACTCCATGGTAATGCCCGTCACCACGCCGAGGGCGAAGTTGATCAGAAACAGTTTCCCCCAGAACTTGGTCATTTTTAGATATACTTCATCACCCGTTTTTACCCAGCGTGTTTCCATGTACGCTGTCATGATTGACAGCCCAAGTGTCAAGGGGACAAATATGAAGTGGAACATGCTCGTTACGGCGAACTGTAATCTGCTTAACGTTACAACGTCCATAGGACCCTCCTTCTCAACGAATCAGGACAATTGTGGCTGTAACTTTTATATGCAAGCATTCGTTACATCGCTTATGGCGTGTCTCCACCTCCTTCCATCCCTTCAGCGAAGAACTCGCCTCATTGTCCGGTATTCCCCTCAACGAATAAATGTTACTTCAGGAGACCCATCTATAGAGCAACGAATAATGCCGTCACTCAAGCGTACATCTTAAACTATAGCAGAAAATTCGAAGAGAAAACGGCGACTTTATTTGAATCATTTCCTGCTTATCCTCTTATGGTATGAGAAAATATCGAGATGAAACATTGAATGTTACAATAAATAGCAACTACAACAAGGAAGAACTCATTACGTCATATTGCCAGACAATGACTTTACGAAATAGATCACAGCACCTTCTTCATTTCTTTGCTTGATTGGCGAGTGGGGTAGAGCGAATCGACGTCCGACGCCAGGCATGTTTGTCCAAGGAAATATTTGGGGTCGCTTCTTGAAAAAGCAGTTTCTTATTATTTCAAGAACGTTCCCATCGCCTCCCAACATGGATAACCGGAATTAACAATCGTGTCACGTATCAGCGTTCTATCGTCTGTCCTCTTTTATTTTGCGGTGAATTCAAAGACCGTAATTTCAAGGACCCGATATCCCTCTTGCAAAGAATTGCCGAATGTTGTATTTTTAGACCGTTGAACTATGGCTTATCTTACCTGCGCGCCAATATCATGACCAAGGACCTGTTACATAAAGCGGATTTTCTCCACAACCTCCTCGACACTATTCCCGCGTTCATCTTCATTGTGGATCACGATGTACGGATTCATCACCTGAACGCCGCCGCGTTGAAACTCTTGGGTGCCAACAAAGATATGGTCCTTTTGAAGCGGGGCGGTGATGCGCTGCATTGCCTCCATTCGACCGAGACGCCCGACGGGTGCGGACAGGCCCCTGCGTGCAAGGATTGTGTGGTGAGGAACTCCGTCAACAGGTCTTTTCAGGGAGGCTCAGTGCAGCGGGAGACCGCGAAGTTGATGCTGCTTCACGCTGACCGGACAGGCGAGGTCCATATGATGGTGACCGCGAGCCCCCTCCGATACGGGGACCGGGAATTCAGCCTGCTCATCCTGGAAGACATCACCAAGCTCAAGAACGCCGAAGAGGCACTCCAGCGCCACGCGGCCCAACTGGAGGCCGCGAATCAGGAACTGGAGTCCTTTAGTTACTCGGTTTCGCACGATCTGAAGGCCCCGCTCAGGAACATGTGTGGCTTCAGTGAGGTCCTTATGAGCGACCACGCCGCGGACCTCGACGAGGAGGTCAGGAACTACCTCGAACGCATCCGTTCCGCGGGCATCCGGATGACTCAGCTCATCGACGACCTGCTGGCTCTATCCCAGGTGACGAAGGGCGAGATGAGCCGCGAGACTGTCGATCTCAGCGCACTCGCAGGCGCTGTTGCCGATGGGTTGGTGAAGTCCTTTCCGGACCGCGACATTGAGTTCGTCATTACGCCCGCTATCCACGTCGTAGGAAACGGCAGGCTGCTTCGGATCGTCCTGGAGAACCTCATGGGGAACTCGGTGAAATTCACCGCTGCCCGCAGTAAGGCGAGGATCGAGTTTGGAGTCCAGAAACAGACGGGCGGGCCTGTCTATTTCGTCAGTGACAATGGAGCCGGATTTGACATGGCCTATTCGAGCAAGCTCTTTACGCCCTTTCAGCGGCTCCACGAAGAGTCCCGGTTTCCCGGACACGGCATCGGCCTGGCAACAGTGCGGCGCATCATTCACCGGCACGGGGGCCGCATCTGGGCCGAGGGGGTGATTGATGAAGGGGCGGCGTTCTTTTTTACGCTGTAGCCGCTCTACGCGGTATCCGTCCTATTCTGTTCCTTCCAGTCATCGCAGATTCACCTAACACAGGTCTCGGTAACTCGTACGCCAACCTGCTTACGATTGACCGGAGAAAATGCGTCCTCTTCACCAACGAGAAAACTCTGTATTCCTTCCTTATCCCCAAGGTTAAGAAAGAGAACCTGAAGAACATTGTTGATGACTTCCTGTTCGATCTGAACTTGAATTTACAGGCTGAAGGATTCCCTATTGAGATTATAAGCAGGGTCATGCAGGAGTACGCATACATTGACTTTGCCAAAACAGCAAGTAAAATAGTTCTCAGTTCAATGAATGAAATTACATTTCAGTACAAGTACGTTATCATGAATTATCACGGGGATATTGAACATATCAGGGTTCTTGAGTTAAACAAGGAAATTAATAGAACCATCATGGGTGGAATAAATTATCTACGTCCGATTTTACTTGGGGAGAAATTACCGAACTACAAATAGGGGGTGTAGTCCATCTATTTCCTACGAGACGGTTGCCCTGATTTAAAAATGTTGATAATTTTCACTTACTTATAAAGTCAGTAATGGATCAGTTATGTTTTCCTAACTTGTTGTTATAATAATATTCATATTGCCTTAATAATGTGCAAGTTACATTCTGGTTAAGAATACGAGCCAAATACTTACAATTTTGACACTCTTTTGCACAGGTTGTTCACATGGTTTGTTTGTAGAATATATAAGTCATTATTTTTCAAAGTCCTAATCCCTTATGAACAATTTATTTTGAACAGTATTTTTTTATTTAATCAAGTTTGGCGGGTGCAAATTTGTAAACCGGTGAGTTTTTGAAATGGCATGGCAGGATTTTGTGACTGAGCTTAGGAATAAGCAGAGGGAGATGCATCTTGCGGGGAATTTACTTTATTTGGGTCTGCCAAGGATATGGTCAAGAGATTCGGGAAACAGTGAAGTCCATGAAGTAGAATTACGATTTCCTCGGCTACTTCCCGCGAAGAATCCATTATGCTATACTACCTTGAATTGGTAAATTCCTGCTGGCGTTTAATAATCTATGGGGGCTAAAATGAAGATTAAGAAAAGCAAAGACACTGCAAAAAAGAAAGAAATTAAGGCCGAAAAGATTTAAGGCATGAGCAAGGTTGCTGCAAAAAAGAAAGCTGTGAAGACTGGCACAGTGCAAAAGTTCAAAAACAATGTTAATAAAAAACAGAAATGGACTCTGAGGCAAGGATGCTGCAAGATGTCATAGCCATTGCAGAAGATGTGGGGATTGATGTAGTGAACGTGATTAAAACAGCGCTTATAAGGGCAATCCAGAGGGCCGAGGGGAGCAATGAATGCTATATGTCTGAGGAAGTACTAAGCTGCGGTCAGACGAATTGTTTTTGGCGTGAAGATTGCGCTCCATTCTGAGGTTGGTTCGATAGATTCCTCTGATGAAACTCTGGGTAGATAAAAATTTACTCAGGGTTTTTTATTATTCAAGTCTTGCCGCATTCAATCCAGCCCCCGTGTTGATTGCCCATCGTCCTGAATCTTTGCTTGAGGTGGTGAGCCAACGAAGGAGTATTTAGCCATAAACTGTTCTGAATGCCTTGTGTTAATGTCACTGTAATCGGATATATGGGGATTAAATCGACTTTTGAGAGGTACATCATGCAAACCATTTTAGGGGCAGGCGGTATCATCGGAAAAGAACTGGCAAAAAGCCTTCGCAAATACACAGACAAAATTAGGCTCGTAAGCCGTAATCCCAAGAAGGTAAATCTAACCGATGCAATCGTTTCCGCTGACCTGATGGATGCCGAGCAAACCTTGCAAGCGGTACAAGGTTCTGAGATTGTTTACCTCACAGCAGGACTTCCCTATAACATCAAAACATGGCGAAGCCAATGGCCCATAATCATGAAAAACGTCATTGATGCATGTAAGAAGCACAATGCCAAACTGGTTTTCTTTGATAATGTCTATTCCTATGGACGTGTCAATGGATGGATGACAGAAAATACCCCTATGAAGCCATCGAGTAAAAAGGGTGAAGTCAGAAAAAAGATTGCGGATATGATACTGGACGAAGTTGACAAAGGGAATTTGAAAGCCATCATCGCGAGGTCTGCAGATTTCTATGGTCCTAATACCCCCCTCAGCTTTGTGAATGTAATGGTATTCGACAATATCAGGAAAGGGAAAAAGGCTCAATGGCTGATAAATGATAGGGTGAGGCATTCCCTGACCTACACGCCTGATGCAGGCAAAGCAACCGCCATCTTGGGTAATACCGAGAGTGCCTATAATCAGGTTTGGCATTTACCAACGGACAGGAATGCTTTAACAGGGAAGGAATTTATCGAAAAAGCGGCAAAAGAGTTTGTGCTTACACCCCGCTATATGGTTCTTCCTCGCTGGATGGTTCAAATGGTTGGACTTTTTAATGGGATTGTCAGAGAAAGCGTGGAGATGCTTTACCAGAATGATTCAGACTATCTGTTTGATAGTAGTAAATTCGATAAGGCATTCAACTTCAAGACAACTTCATACAGTCAAGGGATTCGAGAAACAGTGAAGTCGATGAAATAGAACCTTAAAATCGAACAACATGTCTTTATGCTATACTGATTCGTAATGGATATATTATCCATCAATTAAGACTCGTAAGGAGGTTCGGGCATGAAGATTCATGATATTCAGAAAATTGCAAAGAAGAAAGGCGTTAATGCTGGGAAAATGAATCAAACAGACCTTATCAGGGCTATTCAAAAAGCAGAAGGGAACAACCCTTGTTTTGCTACCACCGCTGTTAAGACTTGCGGTCAGATGAATTGCCTGTGGCGTGTAGACTGCAATTAGGAATTTAAAAACTTACATTGGACGATTATCCAGTTCTTTAATGGGTACATCCCCTGAGGCCCCCCATTTGCCCAACATAACAGTCTTATGCAGGGAGGTTGCGTATTACAAAAGGTTCGGACACCTATTCCAATCAGTTTCGGACAGTCGTTACGATATATTTCGGACACTGCTTCCGCTCTATCCAGACATCGCGGAGGATCGCTCCGATTCATTCTATCAGCGATTTTTTCAACAAACTTATCGTCTGAGACGATACATACTTCAATCCGTAAATTAGTATCGCACCGCGTTGGTTAATATTGCTAGCTCCACATCCTACAAGTGTGTAATTCATATTATTCGCAACTATCAATAAAATCAGCTTCAAGTAAGCCGCTTTGCGGCAGAAAAGTAAAATCCGCTTGAATATCTACGCGGTTTTGCTATAATCATACTGAATCGGCTTCCGAACTATAGAGACTTTTCGCTTCCAACCTACACTGAAAACCACCCACCGAAGCATTACCCTATATATAGAATGCAATATTGCTACCATCCTGCCGCTGCGGGCTTCTTGAAACATGGATTGAGCGACGTAAAGATGTCGTCTCAATCCTTATGGGTTGTAAATTGCACTATGAAAAAATCGTCGGAACCGTCTAAAGGAGAGATGATGTTGTGGATCATCGCGGTTTTCCGTGAGCAACATACTATTATGACTCTTCTCTTTTTTCGATACGTATTATCAAAAATCACAGGTATATATGCTGGCGCTGACCGATGGGCCGGGAGATGTGAAACCATCTGTGAAAAATCAAACACCAGTGCTCGTCGCACTTGCCGCTCATTCAGGAGCGCGAATGGTCGTGAATCTTCGTGACTTATCATCATAACCGTACAGCTCGGCGTACCGTCCCCAGTCAGTAACAGTCCGTAGCGTCTTTTCCGCATCCCGCCGGCTCAAATGATCCTCAAGTTCCGCCTCAAATCTTACCCGGGGCGCAATGTGCCCTTCGCGCTCGTTAAGGACATGGCAGATGTGGGCGGCGAGAGGCACGAACCGGAGCAGGTGCTCGTTAAACAGCCGCTTGCGCTCCTCCGTACTGCTTTGTGCGAACATCCGACCCGCTGCGGTCAGTTTGAGAGTGCCTTCTTTAAGCTCGGCAAACTCCAGGATATGAAGAGCCTCAGCAATCGGGAAAAGGTCGTCTACTTCTAGGATTAGTGAGCCAGCTATATTTGCCAAGCCGGCATGCCCAGCGTAAGGGGGCGCAAGCAACGTTTCGATGAGGCCGCTGATCTGATTAACTGAAACTCGCGGGAGAGGCTGCATCAAACCTCCGTGAACTTGGCCGTGCGCCCCGATTGAAGCGATAGATCGAGAGGTCAGCATCGAATAGACTTCTTCAACCATTTCGTGAAACGTCGCATCCAGCCGGTTACGCGGATGCGGGAGCGAAACCGGAATTTCTGCCGCGATGCGCCCAGGATTCGAGGAGAGAACCATGATCCGGTCGCACATAAACACTGCTTCTTCGATGTTGTGTGTGACCAGAAATACTGATTTCGTCGGCAGCTTGTGCTCTATCCAGAGATCGATGAACTCGGTGCGCAAGGTTTCGGCGGTCAAAACGTCAAGCGCGGAAAAGGGCTCGTCCATGAGGAGCACGGTGGGATCGGTGACATTCGCTCTTGCAAAGCCCACCCGTTGTCGCATTCCACCCGACAGCTCGCGTGGGTAAGCTGATTGGAATCCGTCGAGCCCGATAAGATCGATGGCAGAAAGCGCCCGACGGCGGGTTTCATCACGCGTCAGCCCGAGTGCGTCAAGGCCAACCTCGACATTCTCGAGCACGGTAAGCCAGGGGAAGAGGGCGAAGGTTTGGAACACCACTGCGATGCCTTCCGCGGGTCCGCTAAGCGGCGCTCCCTGGTAGGTAACGTCGCCAGAAGTCGGCTTAATGAGGCCTCCGGCGATGCGCAGCAAGGTCGATTTCCCCGCGCCCGATCGTCCGAGCAGACCGAGGATCTCGCCTTTACGCAACGATACGTCGATGTCGGCCAGCACCGGCAGTAGCTCGCCGGAAGGCTTGGCGAAGGCCATGAAGACGTTGTGGAGATTGATGACGGCGTTGTTCGGTTGGCTGTCCATTTTCCCCATCTTAATCGAGCCGCGTCCGACGTTCCGCGAAGTCGTAGAGCGGCCGCCAGAGCAGTCGGTTCATAGCGATGACGAGCACCGACATGATCACGATACCGAGGGCGATTCGCGGATAGTCGCCTGCCTCTGTCATCTGCGCGATATAGGCGCCGAGGCCCGAAGCACTGAGCTTTGTCGGTCCCCAACTGACTGCCTCAGAGACGATGCTCGCGTTCCAGGCGCCACCGGACGCCGTGATGGCGCCGGTAACGTAATAGGGAAAGATCCCGGGGAGCATCACATCCCGCCACCACCGCCAGCCCCGGATGCGGAAGCTCGAGGCGGCCTCCCTGAAATCGGTTGGAAATGCGGAGGCCCCGGCGATGACGTTGAAGAGGATGTACCACTGCGTCCCGAGAATCATCAAAGGAGTCAACCAGATTTTGGGGGCAAGGTCAAACCGCACGATGAGAAATACCGCGACGGGAAAGAACAGATTGGCCGGAAAGGCGGCGAGAAACTGCACGACCGGCTGGACCTTCTCGGCTAGTTTCGGTCGCAGGCCCACGCCGACGCCGATAGGAACCCAGATCGCCGTTGCGAGAACGATGAGGATGGCGACGCGAAGCAAGGTGAGAGCGCCATTGTTGGCAGCGACGGCGACGTCGCCCCAGGACAATTCGGTTCCAGCGTACTGCACCAAGGCCCGAACGCCATAGCCGATGGCAGCCAGGATAAACCCAAACCAGGCGACGTCAACAATACCACGAGAGGGTGACCAACGACGGAGCCGTCTCCCGACTGAAGGGAGCGCTAGCCGCGCCCGTACGGCGATCTGTATCCCCGTCATAATCGGCTCCCCGACGAGTCGCGGCAGTTTCGCTCGGCGAAACAACTCGAGTACCCAGCTCCTTGGTACGACCTGAGCTGCGGTCTGCTCGAACCGGAACTTCTCCGCCCAGGCCACCATAGGACGAAAGAGCAGTTGATCGTAGACGATAATCGTCAAGGTCATCGCAACGATTGCCCATCCCACCGCGGCAAGATCTCGACCTTGGATGGCGCGCGCGACGTAAGACCCGATGCCAGGCAATGTGAATTGGACGTTACCGACCGAGATGGCTTCGGAGGCCACGACGAAAAACCATCCCCCCGACATGGACATCATCATGTTCCAGATGAGACCTGGCATCGCAAATGGCACCTCGAGACGCCAGAAGCGCTGCCAGCCCGAATGTCGGAAGCTGCGGCTGGCCTCATCGAGATCACGCGGAATCGTTCTCAGGGCTTGGTAGAAGCTGAATGCCATGTTCCATGCTTGACTGGTGAAGATCGCGAAGATGGCAGCGAGCTCCATCCCAAGCACGCTGTGGGGAAACAGCGAGACGAAAAATACGACCGTGAAGGAGAGATAGCCGAGTATTGGCACGGATTGGAGAACATCGAGGAGCGGGAGAAGCACCATCTCGGCCCGCCGGCTCTTGGCGGCCGGTGTGGCGTACGTGAAGGTGAATATCAGAGAGGCGGCAAGTGCCACCAGCATCCGCATCGTCGTGCGCAGGGCATAGAGTGGCAAGACCTTCGGCGAGAGCGAGATCGCCGGTTGCTGCGCAACCATCAAGGGCGCAACCATCTGGCGGGTTCCAACTCCGATGAGGATCATGATTGCCAGCACTAACACTGTCACAATCAGATCCCGCCAACTCGGGATCCGCTGATGCCACACCCCTCCCCTTAGAACTTCGGCGTGGTGCTCCACAATGATCCTCCATCCACTATTAACTACGTGAACTACAAAAAGAAATCTATAAAACCGATCATGACCCGCTATCTCGCTAGGCCTGGAAGTAGTTGAATCAATCCGCCAGCAATAAACTCTATGGCGATGGCAGCTAGAAGCAATCCCATGAGACGTGTTGCAATGTTGATCCCTGTTTTACTCAGCATTCTTCTTATAGGAGTAGCAACATTCAATGCAGCCCATGTCAACAGCGCTATTAATACGATACTGAAAATGATCAATCCGATATGAAAAGGTTGGAATGACACATCTGCGTAAATTATCACGGTGGATATTGCGCCGGGGCCGGCCAATAACGGCATAGCAATCGGGACAACAGCAATACTTTCCTTCTCTTCCGCTTCTTCTGCCTCTTCAGGTGTCTGCTTGCTTGGTGTGTGCTTAGCTTGCATCATGGCGATTGCCATCAATAGGAGAAGAATGCCACCACCAACCTTGAACGAAGCAATGCTAACACCAAAAAAGTTCAGCAATGGCTTGCCGAACAAAGTAGCCACAATTAGAACAACAGCAACGGCTGTACTTGTGGTGCGAGCGATACGTTTACGCTCCTGTGCAGCCAAACCGCTTGTAAGGCTGATAAAAATAGGAATCACACCAAGTGGGTTCACTATCGCCAAAAGGGTCGTGAATATCTTTATGTACCCGGTCCATTCTAGCATCTATTGTCTTCTTCGTATATTTAACAGTATGCAAGAGAGGTTGCCATAAGCTGTACTATAGAATGAATTTTGTTTCTTTCCATATGTAATCTGTACAATTATATCATAGCTTCACGCTGCGGATTTTCAGAAAGAACATCGCGCTACAAGATACAATCGATATTCTTCACTTCTATCAATACCTGACCCCTGTGATGAGCACCGTAGAGTGGAGCCCTGGCGTAGTGGCTACAGGTTGGGCCTATCTGTTTCTGTCCCTTTCGGTTAACAGTGCCTCACTAGCCCAACCATACTCTATCTCCAAGACCCCCTCATCAGTAGGGTCGAGGACAGGCGCGCCGGTTTAGGTTGATGTTCGTGTTCTCTGTTGTCTTGCCCTTTCGTCTGCAAGTGCCACATTATCTCAACCATGCCACGTTTCCAGTCCCCGCCGCGTCAAACACAGCATGCGGGTTTCCCGCACTATGCTTTCCTTTTGGCTTCACCTCAAGGGTTATGATGCCTATTTGCTGGCAGCGCTTTCGAGCCCATAGTACCTCACCTGATAATCGGCATAAAGCCC
>Ga0209517_10006215_pt1 | contig 14837 bp, 10 predicted proteins | sample PeaSoiMetSII2010_FD_187695 | JGI IMG/M metagenome (GOLD analysis project Ga0209517, IMG submission 187695) | Peat soil microbial communities from Weissenstadt, Germany - SII-2010 (SPAdes) (version 2) | ecosystem: Environmental > Terrestrial > Soil > Wetlands > Peat | place: Germany... | reverse complement strand
ATCGGTGCGCCGTCAAAATGCAGGTCGAGCACGTCTTGGGTGGCTTCGAGCGAATTGAGCCAGGGGAGCAAGGACTTGCCTTCTTTCCCCTGTTGGAGGCGCTCGTTGAGGTCTTCGCGGATGTGGCGGGGGAGGCGGGCGATTTTGCCGGTGCGGGCGGCTGGCTGGTTGAGCGTGGTGGTTTTCATAACGATTTGATTATTTTCATTTTTCATAATTTTTGGTGATTTTCGCATAGGGGGTGGCTCATCTGTTGAGCCATCCGAATAAGTACGGATAAGAAAGTTATTCACGAGTTAATCACAATTTCAGTGGTTTGAAGGGGTTTAAGGTTGCTCGAATGGGGTGATGAGTTATGATGGGCGCGGTCTTTTGGGCGTAAAAGCGAAGACGCTGGCTGTGAACTCCGAACCGATCAAAGCCTGGCTGAACCGGACACTCAGGGCCGCGAAGGTGTGGAACGTGGTGGGAGTGTTGGCCTCGCTGCTGTTTGGGCTGCTGGTGTTGTATGTTTCATTTTGGGCGGCCTACGTGGCTATCTGGATTATCTCCCATTCTTTTTTTCATCTGAGCAATCGCACAATCCTGGTGCTGGCCTGGAGTTTTATGGCGCTGGTGGCGGCGGTTGGGGCAAGACAAAATTGGAAGGATATAGAACCAGTGGAGCGGCAAGAGCGTTTAGCAGAGAACTTGAATGTCACGCTGACGCCCTGGACGCGTTATGGGATGAGTTACCGCACCGATGCCGTTAAGGCGGGCGCGTTCGAGGTCCTTTCAGTGGCCGCGCTGGTGAATTACATCCTTTGCGGCGGAGTGAAACTGGTCCTGGGTTCGGTGGGAAGACTGAAGCGATGGAAGCGATTGAAGGGCCTGGACGTGGAGGGCTGCGCCAGGGTCATAGCGCTGCTGCACACGGCGGCAAAGCGGCAGTCGTTTGCCGAGATCGTGCAGAAGCTACCGGGGCTGAACCCAGTGGCGGTGTTCGAGGATCTCCACTGCATCGAGGGAGTGATGTTCCTTTCAGGCGAGCCGGCGGGGTTGACGCTGCACCCGGAACTCAGAGAGGAGCTGGACCGGATTGCGGCGGGGGGTTGAGGGAGAGGCGGCGACAGTGCGGAGGGTGTGGAGGTTGAAACCGGTGCCGGGTTCGCCGGGCGTCTGGCGTGTTTGCGGGCCAGCAGTTTCGGACGGTCTGCCGATTTGGAAATCGGCGATACAGCAAACTTGGAAGTCTGCGCTACGGAGGTCGAGCGCGCGGATCGGAAGGACAGTGGAAATTTTCACTGGGCATTAATCATTGATCATTTCTCATTAATCATTGAAAGACAGGCAGAAGGAAGCCGCGCGATTGTCGTTGAAGAGCGACTCGCGCTCCGCGCTCCGGCCCTTGACAGGGACAAGGAAAGCGTGAGTTTAAATCGTCAATAGCATGGGCTATGATTTCCCATCGCGATGCCACACCTGGCCGAAGGCGTGGAGTGTGAAGTTCATCTGCCGGATATGCGACCGAACCGACGAAAGTTTTTGAAGTACACGATGTTAGGAACTGGAACGGCCCTGGGAGCGGGAAGCCGCTGGTTGGCAGCCTCCAAGCAGAGGGCAGCGCGCTGGGCGCGGCGCTTGCTGGCTGATGGCCGGCGAGCGGTGCTGCCGGCGCCAGTGAAGCCCCAGCCGGCCCAATGGCCGGAGAACCGAATAACGATCTGCTGGTTGGGCCATGCGACGGTGCTGATTAATTTTTACGGCGTCCGGATCCTTACCGACCCGGCGTTAGGGAACCGGGTTGGGGTTTCGCTGGGACTGGGAACGGCCGGGCCTAAACGCTACATCGCACCCGCGCTACGGGCGAAAGAACTCCCGCCGATCGATGTGGTGCTGCTTTCGCACGCGCACATGGATCATACGGATTTACCGACTCTGCACGGGTTAGGCCAGTCGCCATTCATCGTGACGGCCAAAGATACGACCGATTTGCTGGGCGGGTTGGGGCAAATCACCGAGTTGGCCTGGAATGACCGCACGCGGTTTCGGAACGGGAAAGGCGAGCTGGAGATCGAGGCGGTGGAGGTGAAGCATTGGGGCCAGCGCTGGCCCAGCGAAAAGCCGCGCGGCTACAACGGTTATGTGCTGCGGCGCGAGGGCAAGGCGCTCTTGTTTGGCGGGGACACGGCGCAGACGCCGGTTTTTGCCGAGCACCGGTCGCGCGGGCCGTTCCTGGCGGCCATCATGCCGATCGGGGCGTATCGGCCGTGGATTTGGAACCATTGCACGCCGGAGCAGGCGCTTGAGATGGCGAACGCGGCTGGGGCGCAGTATTTGGTGCCGGTGCATCACCAGACGTTCCGGTTGAGCGAGGAACCGATGGAGGAGCCGAGCGAGAGGATGATGGCGGCGATGGAGAAGGAGCCGGAGCGGCTGGCGTTGAGGAGGATCGGGGAGAGCGGGTGTTTGTGAAAAGACCTTTCACTGGGCATTAGTCATTGGTCATTTTTCATTGATCATTGGGGGACAGACAGGAACGAGGGGCGCGTGGCTGCCGATGTCTCTGGCTAAATGATCAATGAGAAATGAAAAATGACTAATGACCAATGAGAATCCTAGCCCGGTTGCGGATGGACCCAGGGGCGGCGGTAAGGGCGGCGCAGGAGTTGGTTCGCCTCGTCATCGCCACGCACCTGGCCTTTGGCGGGGTCGAATGCCAGGGTGCGGCCCAGCCGCATGGAGAGATTGGCGAGGATGCAACAGCTTGTCGAAATGTAACCTTGCTCGATATCTGAAACGGGCCGCCCCCGGCTGGCGATGGCCGAGAGGAAGTCCTTCATGTGAACTCGGATGGCGGGGGCTACGTGTTTCTCCAAGTCCTTTTCGGTCCGGTCCTCAGGATATTGGTCCAGTTCGTAAGTGACGTCTCGGTGGATGGCCTGGCCGCCGTCCAGCGGGGTAAAGTCGTAACCCATGACGCTGGCGCGCAGCGTGCCTTTGTCGCCGTAGAGGATCAGGGCCCAGGGGTACTTGGGGTCGGGCGCGTCACCCCAGGTGCGGTGGGTCCAGACGACCGAGAGGTCGCCAAAATCAAAGGTAGCGGTCTGCGTATCTGAGATGTTGGCCTTGCTCTGTTTGTCCACGAGGATGCCGCCCGAGGAGCTGATGCGTTGCGGCCAGCCGAGGTCGAGCATCCAACGTACAGCATCGAACATGTGAACACACATATCGCCCACAATGCCGTTGCCATATTCCATGAAGGCGCGCCAACCGCGAGGATGGACGATTCGGTTGTAGGGGCGCATCGGCGCCGGACCGGTCCACATTTCGTAATCCAGGTATTCGGGCGGGGAAGTGTCCGGCGGGTTATCGGAGGTGCGCATGTGGTAATAGCAGCAGATCTCGACGTGGGCGATTTTGCCGAGCTTGCCCTCCTTGACGATCGTGTTGCGAGCCTCGATGAGGTGGGGGGTGCTGCGCCGCTGCATGCCCACCTGCACGACGCGCTGGTGCCGGCGGGCGGCTGCCAGCATCGCCTGGCCTTCGACGACATCCACGCTGATGGGTTTCTGCACATAGACATCGGCCCCCGCTTCGAGAGCGGCGATCATGGGCAAGGCATGCCAATGGTCGGGCGTGGCGACCAGCACGACGTCCAAATCCCGCTCCTTGAGCATCTCGCGGTAGTCGGCGTAGGTGCGAGGTTTTTTGTGAGAGGCTTGCCGCCCGGCCATGAGGTCGGCGGCCTCGGCCAGCATGCGCTTGTCCACATCGCACAAGGAGACGACCTCGACCGGAGCGACCTGAATTAGGCGGAAGAGATCGCATTTGCCGTACCAGCCGCAACCGATAAGGCCAACACGTTTTTTCTGTTCGGCGAATTCAGTGGCGTAGTTGCCCAGTGTGGAGAGTGCCAGGCTCGCCGCGGTGAGTTGGAGGAATTTGCGGCGGTTCATGGATGTCTTTATTAGCTCACCGATGGTATCCCCATCCGAAGCGCTCCGTCAACGGCCAGTAAACAAAGAAGGACTTGCCGATGACGTATTGGGCGGGGAAATAGCCCCAGTAGCGCGAGTCCAGGCTATTCATCGTGTTGTCACCCATGACCATGTAATGGCCTTTCGGGATTTGGACGCCGTCAGGATGGTCTTGGAAGAATGGAGCCGCCTCGGGCCTGCCCACGTGGCCGGAGTAATGGCTTTCACGCGGCGGCTCTTTGGGATTAAAGGAATACACCTTTTCGAAATGCGGGGTCGAAGCGGTCAGCCGCTGGCCGTTGATGATGAGGTGGCGGTCGCTGCCCAGTTGAATACGATTGCCGCCGAGCCCGACCAATCGCTTGATATAGAATTGATCGCCTGGGATCCCATAGCGCAGGCGATATTCATCCGGTATCCCTTTGGTTTCGAACACGACGATTTCACCGCGATCGGGTTGCCGGAAGTTGTAGGTGACCCGGTCCACAAACAGATGATCGCCGGCCGTCACCCTGAGCTTCACGATGTCCTCGCCTTTATGAAAGGCCTGGCCGATGAGAAGGCTGGCGCGGGCCTGCAAGGTGCCGTAGGGAGGGGCGCCATAATCGGGGGGAAACCAGATGGTGTAGGGCTGGCCGCCGACCACGAGAGTCTGTTTGATGTTGAAGATGAGGAAGCGGGTGGGCGGCTCTTCGATGCTTTCGAGCAGGCCGTCATTTTCCGCCACAACATGCACATACGAGATGCCTTCGAACCACTCGCGCACGCGCTCCCAGCCAGTCGGGATCTTGGCATGTTCTCCCGTGAGCAGGTTCTCCGAGGTGACGCCGAAGAGGGTGGGCTGCATGGAGCCGGTGGGGATTTTGAAGGGCTGCAGAAAAAAAGTGCGGATGCCCATGGCAACGGCCAGGGCGACGAGCAAGACCTCGATATTCTCGCGCCAAACGGGATGGGGATAGGGCTTGAGCCATTTGTTGGCCACGGTCTCGAGTTTCTCCATCTGCGTGTCCAACGGCGTTTTCTCCGGTGCGCTTTTGGAAGCCGGGGGGGCACCCGAAGGCTTGGGCGCGGCGGACTTGGAAGCCCGCGGTGCGGCAGACTTAGAGTCCTGCCCGGCGTTGGATCTAGAATCCTGCGCTACGCCCTTGGAGCTTTGCGTTGCGGTGGTGATCTCGAATTGCGCCGTGTCCGTTTGCCCCGCAGTGGCCCGCTTGAGGTCCGCGAGGGCGTCCTGAATGGCCTTGACGGCCTCGGGAGAGAGGATATCGCGCTGGTGGTTGAGGAGCTTGTGGACGTGGTGGCGCATGGCCGTGGCCTGGCGCACCTTGCTGGAGAAGAGCCATCGGAGAATCATGATTGCTTGCGATCAGGCTTTGAGGACGTGGATAAAGGCTTCCTGCGGGATGTTGACGGAGCCGAAGGACTTCATACGTTTTTTGCCTTCTTTTTGTTTCTCCAACAGCTTGCGTTTGCGGGTGATATCGCCGCCGTAACATTTGGCGGTGACGTCCTTGCGCAAGGCGCCGACGGTTTCACGGGCGACGACCTTGCCGCCGATGGCAGCCTGGATGGCCACGGCGTATTGTTGGCGGGGAATGACTTCTTTGAGCTTGGCGGCGAGCACCCGGCCACGGGCCTCGGCTTTGTCGCGGTGAACGATGCATGAAAACGCGTCCACCGGCTCATTGTTGACCAGCATGTCGAGCTTGACCATTTCGGAATCCTGGTAGCCGGCGTGCTCGTAATCCATCGAGCCGTAGCCGCGCGTGATGCTTTTGATGCGGTCATGAAAATCAATCAAGATCTCGTTGAGCGGCAATTTGCCCGTAAGCATTACCCGCCGGGAATCGAGCGTTTCGGTGTTATCCACGGTGCCGCGTTTTTCGGAGATGAGCGCCATCATGTCGCCGATGTATTCGTTGGGGCAAATCACGAAGGCCTTGACCGTGGGCTCAGCGATGGTGCGGATGAAAGTCGGCTCGGGGAGGTAAGCGGGATTATCCACTTCCTTGGTCGCGCCGTTAGTGAGGGTGACGCGGTAAATCACGCTAGGGTAGGTGGCGATGATGTCCATGCCGTATTCACGGCGCAGGCGCTCCTGGACGATTTCCAGGTGCAGTAATCCCAGAAATCCGCAGCGAAAACCGAAGCCGAGGGCGACGGAGGTCTCCGGGGTGTAAACAAAGGCCGAATCATTCAGTTGCAGCTTAGCGAGGTTGGCCTTCAGGTGCTCGTAATCGGCAGTGTTGATGGGATAGATGCCGCTGAACACCATGGGGTGAATTTCCTTAAAGCCCGCGACTGCGGGGGAGGGCTGCCGGGCGTCAGTGATGGTGTCGCCCATCTTGACTTCTTGCGGGCTTTTGATGTTGGCCGTCATGTAGCCGGTCTCGCCCAAACCGAGGCGGTCACGGACGAAGGGCTTAGGATTAAAGCTGCCGACCTCTTTGACTTCGACGTTCTTGCCGGAGTGAAGGAGCTTGACCTGCATCCCCGCCTTGAGTTCACCGTTAAAGACGCGCACGTGAGTCACCACGCCTTTGTAGGTATCGAAATATGAATCGAACCCCAGGGCTTGGAGGGAAGGCGCGCCGCTGGGCTTGGGCGCCGGAATGCGCTCGACAATGGCCTCGAGGATTTCCTCGATGCCGATGCCCTCCTTGGCGCTGGCCAGCAGAGCCGTTTCGCCAGGAATGGCCAGGATGTCCTCCAATTGCTGACGGGTTTGCGGGATGTCCGCGTGGGGAAGGTCGATCTTGTTAATAACGGGGATGATGGCCAGGTTTTGCTTCATGGCCAGGTGGACGTTGGCGACCGTTTGGGCCTCGACGCCTTGGGCGGCGTCAATGATGAGCAAGGCACCCTCGCAAGCGCTTAAGCTGCGGGAGACTTCGTAGGAAAAATCCACATGGCCCGGGGTGTCGATGAGATTCAGCTCGTAGCTCTCGCCGTTGCGTGCCTGGTAAACCATGGTAACCGGGTGGGCCTTGATGGTGATGCCGCGCTCCTTCTCGAGGTCCATCGAATCCAGCAACTGATCCTCCATCTCCCGGGTCGTGATCGTGCCGGTCCGATGCAACAAGCGGTCGGACAGCGTCGTTTTCCCATGGTCGATATGGGCGATGATGCTGAAATTTCTAATATGCGCTGCGTCCATCTCTCAAACTGTGGTGCGGCTCAAAGCCCTGCAAGTGGCATCCCTTGGCGAGGCTTGGGCCTGTTTGCCCGGCCCGCCAGCCGCTCTAATCCATGGATGAACATACCGGCAATCCTTATGAAGGAAAGGAAATTTGGAGGGCGGCGGCGCGGGAGAGCTTCGATGTCACCGTCTCTGGCGGCCATTCAGGGCGCCGGACGCCCGGCTGGCGCAAACCCAGGGAATCGGCCTCCGGGCCTCAGCCCTGGGCTAGGTTCTGCCGGCCCTTTGGGCCATGGGTTGAGCCTGCAACCGGACGCAGGTTCCTGCAGCCTCGGCGAGCGGGGGTGATTTGTTAATCGCTACTGCCCTCCAGCCTACGCCGCTACCGCATCACGCGGGGCGGGTGCAGGCTGGGGTTTGGGCGGAGGGTGAAAGAAGAGCGCAAGCACCACGGCAGCGAGGGTGGCCACCGCTAGCGGCACCATGAAGAGGCCATGAAAATCGGTGACGTTGTTTCGCGTAAAGACCTCCTGGATGAGATACGGACAAATGGAATTGGCCGCGAGCGCGCCCAGGCCCAGGATGACGGCGTTGAAGAGCCCTTGGGCGCTGGCCCGCACGTCTTTGGGGAAGTATTCATCCACAAAGATGTAAACGGTGGCGAAAAAGAATGCGTAACAGATGCCGTGAAGGAGTTGGACCGCGGCGACGGCGGAGGCGTGGGGCCAGAAAGCATAGACCGCAAAGCGCGCCGAATGACCCAGGATGCCAATCACCATGGTCCAGCGCCAACCGAGGCGCTTCAGGGTCGCGCCCAGAATAAACATGGTGAGCATCTCGGCAATTTGCCCCAGACTCATCACCGGCATGATCCAGTTGCCGCGAATGCCCACGCCGCCCGCGGCGGACGGCGCGGCCAGGAAGCTGCCGGTCCAATTGAAATAGCTGTAGAGCACGAAGGCATCCACCAGCGTCACGAGCCAAAGCACGAGCACAAACGGGCGCTTCAGCAGCTTGAGCGCCTCGAGCCAGGCAAAGCGGTCGGCGCCGCGCTCGATTTTCTTGGGCGGCGTATGGGGGAGGATAAGGCTAAAAGCCGCCAGCACGAGCGAAGCGATTCCAGCAACGATGTACGTCCAACGCGTGGCGTCCTGAAGGGCGGGGCCGGTCAATCCCGAACCGAGCACGGTGCCCAACCAATCCCGCAGCCCTTGGGTGGGTGTGGCGTGGACTTTATCCCAATCCACCAGGATGAACGTGAAGGGCCAGGCGGCCAGAATCCAGCCAATGGTCCCGCCGACGCGGACCAACCCGAATTCTTTTTGCGGGTCCTTGATGTGCGCGAAGGCGATGGAGTTGGCAATAGAGTTGGTAGGCACGTAGAGGAGGCAATGCACATACATGAGCGCACAGAACGGCAGAAAGGAGCGCGTGAATGCGAGCATCAGGATCGCCACCCCGCCGACCAGGTGGCTGAAGGCCAGAAATTTTTCGGCGGCAAAATGGCGGTCGGCAAATTGGTTGCTGAAGAACATACCGACAATGGCCGCGAGCGGGAAGGCGTTGAGAATCCACGCCTGCTGCCCGGTCGTAAAATGAAGGCTGGGCAAGTAGCCGTAAATCAGAGGCAGCCAGCAGCCCCAGATGAAGAACTCGAGCACCATCATCAGGAACAGCTTGAACCGGATCGAACTATTCATAGCACAATTGGCGGGGAGGATAGGGGCGCGGCTAGAGCGAGGCAAGGCGGTTTCCCGGTTCCCCCGCTTCCCTGGTGTTGGTTCAGGGGCCGCTGTGGGTCACACACTTGTGCTCCGGAGGAGGCGGTTTCATTGAGCATCCCCGAAAGCTCCTCGGAGTTCGGGGTTGATCATTTTTCATTTTTCATTGAAGAGCCCCGGTTCGAGGCTGCTGGGGCAGGGGCGCGTGTGGGTTGCAGGCTATCCTGGGCTGGTTAGGCTTCCCCGGCGCTCCGCGCGAGCCCAACTCCGAAAGTCTTCGCGAGCAGGAGCGGTGTCGCGCTGCGCTTTGCCACCGCAGTCCAGAGGCCATCGATGTTTCGGGCTTTTGATCCTGAGATCCGGGCCTTAAACTGCGCACGATGAAGACCAAAGGCACGAGACGCCGGTTCCTCCAGCAAACCGCAACCGCGTTGGGCGGAGCCATCGCCGCCCCGGCCTTCGTGCCTGCCTCGGCTTTGGGCCGTGATGGCACGGTGCCGCCGAGCGAGCGGATTACGATGGGATTTATTGGCGTGGGAACCCAAGGAAGCGGGCATTTATTGGGAGGCGCGTGGACATACGCGGCGGGCGGCTACGCCGGGCGGAAGGAGGTTCAGGTCCTAGCGGTGTGCGATGTCTGGCGGGAGCGCCGGGAACGGGCCTGCCAACGCGTCAACGATCATTATTCCGAAGTCTATGGCAAAGGCGGTTCCAAATCCTGCGAGGCTTATACCGACTTCCGGCACGTGCTCGAGCGGCCCGACATCGATGCGGTGCTAATCGCGACCCCGGCGCATTGGCACGCGACGATGGCCGCAATGGCGGCGCAGGCCGGCAAGGACATCTATTGCGAGAAACCGTCGGCGGTAACGGTCCGGGAAAGCCAAGCCATGCTGGCGGCGGTGCGCCGTTATGGGCGCGTGTATCAGGCCGGGACGCAGCAGCGCAGCGAGTATGGCGGCAAATTTCGGCAGGCTTGCGAGTTCATCCGCAGTGGCCGCATCGGCAGGCTCGAGTCCATTTACGCCTACCGCGACGGCGGGGGCGTCTTCTGGCCCAAGCGTTTTGGCCCCGGCCAGCCGGTTCCCGAGAGCCTGGATTGGGATCTCTACCTGGGACCAGCGCCGTGGATTCCTTACGATGGCAACACGGGCGCGCATCGGTTCGACATCGGCGAACTGAATTGGGGCCAACATCACTATGACATCGTCCAATGGGCAGCCGGGGCGGATGAGACGGGGCCGGTCGAAATTTTTATGGAGGAGGGCCGTTCCGGGTACAAGTATGCCAATGGCGTGACCGTGCATGGGACGGCTTACCCCGGTGAACCGATTGGGGGCGACGGCGGCGCTTGCTTCGTGGGCACAGCGGGACGCATTGCGGTGGACCGCGACGCGCTGGTGTCTGACCCGCCGGACATTGTTCGCGAACCGTTGCGACCCAACGAAACGCACCTCTACCACAGCGACAGCCATTCGGGAAATTTTCTCGAATGCATCCGCACCCGGAACAAGACGATCTGCGATGCGGACATTGCGCACCGGGCAGCCAGCGCACTTTTGTTGGGGGGAGTGGCCAAGCAGTTGAATCGCACGCTCAAATACGATCCCAAGGCCGAGCGGTTCGCGGACGATGATGAGGCCAACCGATTGTTGTCCATCGCCAAACGGCCGCCGTGGGATCTTTAAAGATTCTTGATCCTCTAATTTTGATTTTTGGCGTGTGAAAGCGGCTTCAACAATCAAAGCGCTAACCGTAGCGTCGGGCTTGGCGGTGTTTGGACTAGTGTACTCGATGGTGGCCGACCTGAAGGCAGCGAATGCGGCCGGCTCGGCCGCAAGCGGAATCACCTCCGACCTGGACGAACAACAACTCGTAGGCGTCTTGCAGTCGAGCGCCTCGGCGCAAGAGAAAGACGCGGCCTGTGCCCGGCTTAAATGGATCGGCAGTGCGCGTTGCGTGGCCACGCTGGCGTCCTTGCTCAGCGATGAGCAACTGTCGCACTCCGCCCGGTATGCGCTCGAATCCATGCCCTGGCCTGAAGCTGGCAAGGCGCTGCGCGAGGCACTGGAAACGACCTCCAGGTTGACCAAAGTGGGGATTATCAACTCGCTGGGTTTGCGCCGCGACGCGCAGGCGGCGCCGGCTCTGGAGTATCTTTTGGGTGACAACGACGGTGCAGTCGCCGTCGCGGCCGCACGGGCCTTGGGACAAATCGGCGGCGCGCAGGCGCTTTCCAGTTTGCAGACTGCGCTGGCGGCGCACGCGAGCCCGTCGGCCGATCCGTTGCGCGGGGCTTTGGCGGACGCCATCCTTCGCTGCGGCTACGAGCTGTTGGAGTCCGCGAACCGGCCCGCCGCCCTGGCCGCCTTTCAACAACTCTACGGAACGCAGCATGAGGATTCCGTGCGCGTCGCCGCTTTTCGCGGCATGGTCCTGGCTTCCGGCAAGGAAGGCCTCACGCTGATGAGGAATGCCCTGATGAACAGCAACGGCTCTTGCGAGTTGGCCTCGCTCCAATTAGTTCACGAGGTGGACTTCCCCGGGGCTACGAAGGCGTTCGTCGATTTGTTGCCCAAGGTCCGGCCCGCAACGCAGAGGGGCCTGATTGGCGCTTTGGCTTTGCGTGGGGACGTTTCGGCAGGGCGGGCGGTCGCCGCGCTGGAGCAGAGCGACGTCCCGGAGGTCCGCCTGGCTGCGCTCAAGGCCATGGGAATTCTCGGGGACGCCGGGAACGTCCCGTTGCTGACCAAGGCGGCGGCTTCAGGCGGTGGTTCAGAACGCAAAGCGGCGTTCCAGTCTTTGACCGAACTGCGGCGCGGGGACGTGGTCTCGGCACTGCTGGCACAATTGTCAAGCAGTCAACCGGAGGAGCAGGAGGAAGCAGCCCGTGTTTTGGGCGAACGAGGAGAGGTAGCAGCGGTGTCCAAATTACTCGCGGTGGCCAGGCGAGGAGGTGATTCGGCACGCAAAGCTGCGTTCGATGCGCTGGCCGTGCTGGTCGATGCGCCGCAACTTTCGTCGCTGGTGGACTTGGTCGTCCAAGCCAAAAGCGAGGGCGCCCGCGCTCAAGCCGCCGCCGCGCTCAACCAAGCTTGCCACCACCTTCAAACCAAAAACGGGCATCTCGACGCGCTCGCCTTAGTGAACGGGCTGAAGGAGAGCCCTGTGGAGGCTCGGCTGGCGTTGCTCTCGGTGTGCAGCGGACTCATCGACCCGGGGCTTCGCGCGGCCTTGCGGGCGGCCACGACCGATGCGGACGCGCGAATCCGCGCTGCGGGGATCCGCGCGCTCTGTGACACAACCGATGCGGAGCTCTTGCCGGACGTTGGGGCCATAGCGTGCGACGCGCCGGAGGAAGCGTTCCGGACCCTGGCAGTTCGCGCTTGCGTGCGCCTCACTACGCAAGAAGAAACGGTCAAGCTCTCCAACGTTCAACGCGTTGCGGTGTTCAAGCCCATTCTCCAGACGCAGTTGCAACCAGAACAGAAACGGCTCGTTTTGTCGGCGCTGGCGGAGATTCCTGATCCGGCGGCGCTCGCGCTCGTGGACCCCTTCCTCAAAGACGACTCGGTTCAGGCCGAGGCTGACGAAGCAGCTATCAAGATTGCCGGGGCTCTGCTGCCCGCGCAATCACAGGTGGCCGCGGAATGCCTCCGAAAAGTGCTTGCCGGCGCCTCAAGCGAGGCTATGCGCAAACGCGCCGGGGCCGCGCTGGAACAACTCGAGTTGGCGGCGAGTTTCCTGACCGCCTGGCAGGTGGCAGGACCGTTCCGCCAGGAGGGCAAAGGCTGCACGGACTTGTTTGACATTTCCTTCCCTCCCGAACAAAGCGGGACGCCCGACGTAAAGTGGCAGAGTTTGTCGGCGGGAACCGATCCGCGCCGTCCGTGGTTGATGGATTTGCTCAAGGCGCTCGGCGGCGAGCAATGCGTAGCCTACGCTCAGACCTGGGTCCATTCCGACCAGCAGGAGGCAGTCCTGCTTGAGGTCGGCAGTGACGATGGCGTGAAAGTCTGGCTCAATGGCGAACTCATTCACGCCAACAACGCTGTTCGCGGGCTCCAGCCCGGCTCGGACAGAATTAACGCCGTGTTGAAGGCTGGCTGGAACCGTCTCTTGCTCAAAGTCACGCAATACAATCAAGGCTGGGAATTCTGCGCACGTTTCCGCAAACCGGACGGTTCTCCGGCGGAGGGCCTGCGTGACAGTGTCCAACCCGTGCCATAGGGAATCGTCCGAGGATAGTCCTGTTGACGCGATGCCGTGCTGCTGAGATAGTTCTTCTATGGTTGACAACCAAGCGTATATGCCCGATGCGCCGACCTCGGGAGAGGGGGCGCTCCGGGAGATGCCGACCAAGGTGCAATTCGACAGAGAACGTCTTGGGCGGCTGTGCCGCGAACGTGGGATCGTGAGGCTGGACCTCTTCGGCTCTGCATTGCGAGAGGACCTCGGGCCGGACAGTGACGTGGACTTACTGGCCACGGTTGGGCCAAAAGCGGCTGTGACCTTGCTGGATTGGGCAGATATCCAGGAGCGGCTGGCGGAGATTTTCGGACGTAGCGTAGATTTAGTCAGCCGGCGCGCCATTGAGCGCAGTCAAAATCCTTACCGAAGGGAAGCTATTCTTTCGACGGCCGTTTCCATCTATGTCGAAGGATAACGCGTACCTGGCTGACATTCTAAATGCCTCAAAAAGCATTCGACGCTTCGTCGAGGGTGTGACCAAAGAAGCTTTCCTTGCGAACGAGGAGAAGTACGAGGCGGTTAATCGCAAGCTCGAGCTCATCGGGGAGGCCTCGCGGCACCTCTCGCCAGAAGCCCAAGCCAAGTTTCCAGATATTCCCTGGAAACTGATCGGCGCGATGCGGAACATCCTCATTCACGACTACGAAGACGTGGATTTAGAAATCGTGTGGAATACGGCACAGAAAGATATTCCCAAGCTAATCGTGGCCTTGGAGGACTACTTCACCAGGCTGGCTGGGACATCTGAGTGACTAGAGGCAATCAAATGGTTCCGGATATGTCCGCCGCCCGGCTGCACGGGCCTTCGGATCTGCGAGTCGAGCGTGTCCCGCATCCGGGCCCGCCGGGTCCGGGACAGGTGCTCTTGCGGATCAAAGTTACCGGCATTTGCGGGAGCGACTTGCACTCGTACGTGGACGCGCGGATTGGCGATACTAAAGTCAATGCGCCGCTGATTTTGGGGCATGAATTCTCGGGCGTAATCGAGGCTGTGGGGCCGGATTCGCGTGATGGCCATTTCGAACCCCTCACCGCGGGCACCCGTGTCGCGGTCGATCCCGCGCAGCCGTGCGGCGCGTGCGAAATGTGCGAGCAGGGACATCCCAACCTCTGCCGCCGGCTTCACTTTTGCGGCAACTTTCCGGACGGGGGCAGCCTGTGCCAATGGATGCATATGCCCGCCCGCAGTTGCTTTCCGGTGCCCGAGAGCCTGAACGACACGGCGGCTGCCCTGCTCGAGCCGCTGGGGGTAGCCATTCATGTGGTTGACCTTGCGCATATCCGTGTCGCCTCGAGCGTTGCCATCATTGGGGCTGGGCCCATCGGACTGCTGGTTTTGCAAACCGTGAGACTGGCGGGCGCTGACCCAGTCTTTGTCATAGACAAACTTTCGTGGCGGCTTGAAGCAGCGCGCCGGTATGACGCCATTCCGATTGAGTGCGCGCAAGAGGAGCCGGTCAAGAGAATTGCGAAGGAAACGCACGGGCGAGGCGTGGATGTAGCCATCGAGGCTGCCTGGGCGGACCACTCCGTCGAGCAAGCCGCCGAAATGGCGCGACTGGGCGGGCGGGTTGTGTTAGTGGGCATACCCTCGGAGGATCGGCTGGTGATGAAACACTCGACCGCGCGCCGCAAAGGATTGACGATCGTGCTGTGCCGGCGAATGAAGCACACCTATCCGCGGGCGATTCACCTGGTTTTGAACGGATCAGTGGACTTGCTGGGCCTAGTCAGCCATCGGTTCCCGCTGGAGCGCGCGCCCGAAGC
>Ga0209517_10006212_pt1 | contig 14842 bp, 12 predicted proteins | sample PeaSoiMetSII2010_FD_187695 | JGI IMG/M metagenome (GOLD analysis project Ga0209517, IMG submission 187695) | Peat soil microbial communities from Weissenstadt, Germany - SII-2010 (SPAdes) (version 2) | ecosystem: Environmental > Terrestrial > Soil > Wetlands > Peat | place: Germany... | reverse complement strand
CCGGTGATTTGCGGCGTCCCCAGCAACATATCGATGACTTTCACCAGTCGGTCATTGAAGTAGTCGTTGGGATAGCCCAAGTCCTGATAAGCCTTTTGAAACAATGGATAGAAGCGTAGGTATACCGCGGCGAGCCGCTGCATATCGACCTTGCGCAACACGTCGATCATGGGCGCGTAACGCTGGAAATTCTGGGCCTCGAGCGTCGCATGCAGCTCATCGCCGGCGGCCACGAAAGTTCCCGGCGCGGGCACGATCGGCCGCTTATCGACCGCCACTTTTTGGCGCGGCAAATTATCGACGGTCACCACGATGTGCCGAATGATGCTCTCAGGCACCAAGTAGGAGCTCACCGCCGCGCTGCCGGCAGCCTCGCCGAGCGCATCGCCGATTGCCTTGTCGCTCTCGTTCAACTCAGGCAAGGATCCCTTCGATACATCGGGGCCGGCAGGCACCGGATGCTCGATGTTTGCCTCAGGCGCCGGCACAGATTCGGACGGCTGTGCGATCACCGGCGACTTGCTCTGCGGCGCGTTATGGCTGTGCCAGTAATACCAGCCGCCGATCGCCGCAACGACCACCGCGGCGGCTACGCCTATCAGCGGTTTGTTGGTCGGTTTATCGAACAATTCCTCTACCATGGTCCACCTTCAGCCGATTTTCTGTGTGCGCAACTGCAATTCATGCTCACGATAGTCGATGATGAGCGTATCGAGCACTCCCAATGCATCCATACCGATCAAGATAGCGGGCTCTGCCGTAAGCTTCCACTGCTTGAAGATGTACAAGTCGGCAAAGGTAACGCCAGGATCAACCATGTGGATCGTCCCGAGTTCGATGGCCGGGGTCGCAATGATTTCGCCATTCTCCACCGCCATGGTCGCACCGACGATCTGGTCGGGTCGTCCCCTACCCCGCTGATTGGTGCGTGCCAACGCATCGCGCAAGGCAAGATTCGCAATGGTGGTTTGACCGCCGGTATCGATGATGGCTTGGGTGCGCACATGGCCCACGGTCGCATCGACGACGATCAAGTGGCCGCGCATCGAGTGAAACGGAATTCGCACGAAATCGCGGCCTGTTTTTTCTCCGTGGGAATACGTGATCGTGATTCGATCGTGGCGAAAATCGATGAAGATGCGTTTGTTCGCGAGGCCTTCCGAGCCGAGGATCCCCTCGGCGCCGCCCATGGCGTCGGGCACGATCGGCAGCACGGGCGAATCCACGGCAACGTCGCCGACGCTGAGCGTATCCACGCGAATCGTGGGCACCGTCGCCGCTCCAGTCACGCCGAGCAGCGTCACCGGCGGCGACCGATCGACGGGAATCCCGAGCGCCAAGGCAACCATGGCCGTGACCGCCGAGTGGCTGGCGCCCGTATCGAGAACCAGCCGGAAAGGTCCGCGTTCGTTGATGAACACCGGCGCCCAGATTCGCCCGATCTGGTCGCGGCGGGTAGGTGCGACGAAACGCGGTTCCTGCGCCTCCACCATGATTTCGGCGAGCTCATCCGCCGCGTCGGCGGCGGGTGTCGGCGGTGCGACGGCAGGAGCAGCGCCGACCAACGCATTGGCTACGCTCACCGCCCCGAGGGTGGCCGCGAGTAGCGCAAGGCAGCCGATGCAAGAATTGGCCTTCAAGAGTACTACCTCTGCACGAAGCATAGCACCCGGCCGCACGCCCGCGAACCGCTAATGGGACCGTTGCGCGCCGATGTTGATGTAAGTGCGGTTCCGCGTGGTAACGTCGACCTCCGCTCGTCCCTCACCGACGAGGGTCCACGGCAGCGGCAGGTTGTCGGAGACGACCTGGACGGTGTGATGACCCGTCACCACCGCAGGAAAGTCGAACCGGCCGTTGGCGTCGGTCTGTACCGAGAAGCGCCCATCCAGCACCACCGTGACGTTGGGCGCGCCGGCCTCACCGGCCTCGAATTGACCGTTGTTGTTGGCGTCAAGGTAGACCATTCCCGCGATCTCACCGGACCCCGCCCCAGGGCCGCCGCCCAGCGGCGCAAAGTGCAACCCGGCGGCTCGCTTGTAGCGAAACGTCAAAAATATACCCCGTTCCTGCGCGGTTGGTACCAACGTGGCCACCGGCGGCGCCAGCGGCGAGACCACGGTCAGCGACGTCCAGGATCCGGTCTGGCTGTCGTAATAAGTGGCCAGAATCTCCCAGTTCTGGGAGATCTGATAGGTCAAGGAAACATTGGCGGACACGCCCGGTGCGGCTTGGCCTTGCACCGCCCTGGCCCAGTTCACATTACCCTGGATACCCAAGTTACTGGTGAATTGACCGCCGCCGTACGCAGCGATGCCGAGCAGCGTGCTGTCCTGCGCGAGTCCATTGATGATGGCGCCGCTGGTGTGCTCGACGTATGTCGAGGTGTTGAGCCGGATGCCGACCGGTGTCGACCAGGTCTGATTCAGCGTGAGCGTGGCATCCCGGCCGGTTTGGGTCGAGGCGAATTCGGCCTGCGCGCGGCCCGTGCCCCAGGCATTCGTATGATCGACGAAACCCTCCAACGACCAGGCGGTATCGCCGTCGGCATGGCTGACATTGGCGACGCCGCCAACGCCCAAGTCACGCGATAGTTGGTAGCGCGTGTCGCCGGTCAGGAAAGTAATGTTGTTGCCCAGGCCCGATACGGACCGCACCTCGTCGATGCCGACATCCGCCAGCCACCGTCGGTCCTGGTAGCCCAGTCGGTAATAGCCGCCTTCCATATCATTGGAAATCACCTGGTCGCCCCAGGTCATGTTCGGATCGATCCGAAAAATGCCGGCATTCTGCAGAAACCTCCCCTGAGCGATCGACCCGTCCACCCACCCGCCAATTGCATTGGTCTTGCCGCTGACGTCGCCATCCAGGAGATTCATTTGAAGACGCTCGCCCTGATCCTGCCACGCGGCAGTCACGAGCCCCGTGGTGGACGACATGAGTGCACTGCCGTCGATGATAGGACCGGTCGCCAGATTCACGTCGTGCGCTTCGATGACCTGACCGCCGACTGTCCAGTGCGAGGCGGGGGACCACTGCGCTCCGGCCGTCGCCGTGGATCCGTCCAAGGTGCGAAAATCCGGCACCACGATGCCGTCGAACAGGCCAGGCACCCCGCCGCCTGCCACGACCTGCAGCCCATCGGGTCCGCGCCACTCGGTGGTGAGGCCCTGCATTGAGGCGGTCGGTAAATAGAAGCGCGGTTGAAATCGAGCGAGGCTGATGTCGGGCGTGTTGAGGTCGCCCACTGCATTGTCGGCCAACCAGCCTCCGTCGAAAGGCATGCCACGCTGTCGCAACGTGATGGTGCCGCCCTGCCCCTGCTCCGACGGCCCCGCGGATCCTCCCGCGCGCGCAGACGCATCGAGCGACCATGCGCCGTAGGTGGCCGTCTCCCATTGCGATTTGGCGACGAAACCATTTTCCTCCACATTGTTGGAGGACCCGCCGTCCTTGGAGCTCAACGCGCTCACTACGCCGTCGACCTGCAACGAGCGCGCCAATCCCTGGTCGTCGCTGACCTGCTCACCTCCTTTTGCGATGTCAGGAACCAGCGATCCGCCGCTGATGAATTTATCCTGATAAACGGCTGCGCCCGGCAGATTCGCGGCGCTCCAGGACGCGGTGGTCGTTGGCGTCACCGACTGCGCGTACGCCGCGCTCGAACATGCGAGGCCGCCCAGCCCGCACAGGCTGAACGCGAGCTGGCGAACGAGGTTGGCGCAGGGCTTCATTCAAACTGCTGATTGAGCTCGGTCTTGTGATCGCCCCATTCGAGCGTGCCCTTCACCTTGACGGGAAAGGTGAGCGTGGGATGATCGTTCGTAGGCGTCGACGGATTGAGGAAAACTTCACGCTCTTCGTGGGGCAATATCGGAAAATCCGTGGGCGTGAAATCGTACGAAATTCCCTTCGCGTCGGTACCGGTCAAGAATCCGGTCACGCGGCCATGCGCGCTGCCGCCGTTGTGAATACGCAGGGTCGGGACCTGCTGGCCGTTGAGTGTCGCGATTTCGGGTCCGAGCAACTCCATCTCGGGCGCACCGTCGCCAATGGTCACATAGACGATGACGCCGATTCGCCCGGTGACGGGCATCTCCAGGCCATTGGCGATGGCCATTGAAGGTTCGGCGCCTTCGATCATCACCGCAAAGCGACATTCGCCGGCGGGCGCGTCCGCCGGCACGGCCACTTCGAACCGGTAGCGCAAGGTCCCGCCACCGGGTACCACGACCTCGGGCCGCTCGATGGCGACCCACGGGCGGCAGCTGCCGGGCTGCAGGTCGTCTTTGAAACTCACGCTGAAATCCGGCGACAACGTCCAGTCCGCGGTGTGTATGAGGTAATGGCCAGGGGCCGTCGATCGGTTGCTCACCTCGATCACGCTGCGCAAAGTCTTCCCCGGCTTCGTCGCCAATTCGAAGCGTGGGGGCGAGACCAGCGCAGCAAAGCCCTGGCCGTGTACGGAAGCAGACAGTACGATCCCAAAAAGGGAGAGCACAATCGAGACACCTCGTCGCATGATCAATCCTCATCCATCTCAAAGTGATATGTCACCGGGACGGCTCGCTGCATCAGTGATCCGGCGACGCTGAACTCAAAGGTCAAGGTGTCTTCCATGAACGGCGTCGTGATGGGCCCCGCATAGACGAGCACGCGATTGCCGGACCGAACCTGTCCCGGCAGCAATCGCCCCTGAGTGATCCAAGAAAGGCCGATGGGGCCCGGCTGTTGTGCCGGCAAAGCCAGATAGATGCGACCCGAATGGCGAAGCCACGGCATTACGTTGATGCGCACCCGAATCGTCGTGGTGCCGAGCATTACGTTGTCGGCGGCCGAGCGTGCCGGCGCCGCGGTCTTCCAGCGCATGGCCACGGAAGGTGCGAGCGCCTGGCTGCCCGAATCATCGATGGTGATCGATTTCGCCTGCGCCGTCGAAGCCCAGATTATGGTGAGTGCCAGGGCCAAAAAAAAAGGTCGAAGATGAGCGGCGCTCATGGCGTAGTCATCGTGTAGAGCACGACGCCCGTGTACGTGCCGGCAGGCGGCACGGTGTTATTCAAATAGGAAAAGGTCCAACAACTCTCGTTCCACGTATTGCTGGCCATGGATCCAATCGTCTGCACGCCGCCGTTGATGAAGGTGCCCGCCGGAAACGGCTCGGCGCCGGTATCGCCATTGCCGCTCGAAGTCCACTGAATTTTTGAAAACGGAATGCTGTTGCCGGCGCTGTTGGTCAACGCCGAGGGCACCGTGACGGTGACCTGCGCCGCGGCGGTCGCCGCGCCCGTGGTGCGATAAAAGCCTCCGATATAAAGTTGGGCCGGCACGCTGCAAAACAAATAGCCGTCGAGAAAACTATTCGTGGCCGTGCTGTTGGTCGTCATTGCCTGGGCGGTACTATTTCCCACCGCGGCCGCCGCCACGGTCGCCGAAACGCTATTGACGGTGGCGTTGTTCTGCGGCGTGCCACCGCCATAGGCGGGGCCGCAATTGGGCGTGGCGTGAAGGGGCGGGTAGCTGGTGCCGCCGCAGTAGTCAGCGGTGAAGCTGCCGACGCCCACCTGCAGATAGATTGCCTGCGGCGAGGCCGGATCGAGCGCCACCGTGTAGCCCTGAGCGCAAGCTGAGACGGCCGCGAGCAGAACTGCGCCGACTACTCGGCGCAGCCTGCCGTGGCTGTATCGCCACTTGGAGTCTGGCGGAATGATTTCCGGCTGCGACTCGAGGGGCGATGGCGGCATTGCATCCATTTGAAACTACCGCGTCCAGATTCGCTTACAGCATCGTCGCCGTATAGGTCACGCGGCTGTTATTGGTGTTGACACCACCGTAGGTACCGGCCGCCACCGTCGAGGAGTTGGAGTAGGTATAGGTCCACTTGGCATCCATCGAAACCACCCCGTTCGTCGCGGGGATGGTCTCGGTCGAAGTACCGTTGCTCAGCGCCGGTGCCGGTAGCGCCGTGGTCGAGGTGAGCGTCGTGGGGGTCGTGGTGATTGTCGTGAACGGAATATAGGCCGGCGTGCTGGCGCCGTTGCTGAGGCCGTTGGCGTTCGCCGAGGCCGTCAGCGTGATGCTTCCGCCATTGCCCACAACGGCCGCGGTCTCGATGCCGGTGCCGGGAGCGGCGCCGATATCGCCTCCGGTGCCCGCTACCACGGCGGGAGTGCCCACCTGAGCCGCGGTCGGGGAAAACGTGATGAGATCGACGGTGGAGACCGTGGTCAGCGATCCAGTCGTATAACTGGACCCGGTGCCGACGCGCAAATAGAGAATCTGCGGGATGACGACCGAGAAATCCACCTGCGCCGCCGCGGTGAGAGTACCCGTGCCCGTCGTATAGGTCGAGGCAGCCGAGGCGATGAGCGGAAGCGTCAATGCCGCCGTGCCCAACAAAGTTTTCAATGCAATCGAGATGTTCATTAACTGCTTCCTGTGCTGTGTGACGATTGTCGGGCGCTTGAAAAAGGGACGGCGGAGCCGTCCCCACGCTCGGGTTGCTACCCGCGAACCCAGTGCGTGGCGGCGATATTAGGGGATTACCTTAATGGCACGGTGACCCAGGTCGCAGTTCGACGCGGCTATCGTCAAGTTCGGGAAATGCCGGCCGATAACTGCTTCTTTTTGTGCACCAGTTCGCACCGTCGAATAGATGTGTTATCCCACGGGCGATAAATTTTCCCCGCGGGCGCGGGAATCGGCGGCCGATTTTTCCTTTACGGCATGGAGACGGTGCAGATCGTCCGTCTCGAGTCGCCGATCACGCCGGCGTGAGCACTGATTGTAGGCGGGCGACTGCTGCGAAGCGCACACGCCGTATCCTGCACGATGTTCCTTCGCGCCCCTGAACTCAGGATGATGTCGCTACGAGCGTCGTCGGACCCACGAGCGGTCGCCGCCAGCGATACCGTGTGGCCGTTGCTGCCGATAGCCACCGACGGCGCGCTCCGACCCGGGTCAGCGCTCCTGTCCAAGGCCAAGGAAAGAACCTTCGGAATGATGATTCTGAAATCTACGTGCGCAGTGGCGGCCGCGGTGTGGCGCGCCGCTGCCGTTTGCATCTGCGAGTCGGCATCTGCCAACATCGGTGCCGCCAATATTGCCGCCGCGAACATCGCGACGCCTATCATCCTGAACGACGCGGGGCATCTCATGATCGGGTTCCTTCAAATGCATCGCACGGTGGATCGAGGCTCGCGTGGCCCCCGGCGGGCGCACAACGGAAGATATCGGCCGGAACAGCGCTGATTAAATACCAGATTTGCGATCTGCGTCACAGTGCCGATCAGATCGCGCGGCAAGCCGGAATGGCTGGCAAGGATGCCTGATGAGGCGTCGGATCTAGACGAAGTTCTCCGTATCGATTTCGGCTTGCGTGGCAGCGTTGTAGCGGTCGCCGGCGATACTGCGCCGGTTGATGAGCGCATCCACGCGGGCGGCGACCTCGGGCGACAATTCAATCTGCGCCGCTGCCAAGTTCTCCTCGAGGTGCGCGAGGCTGGTGGTGCCCGGAATCGCGAGCACATGGGGGCCGCGCGTCAACACCCAAGCGAGGGCCAACTGCGCCATCGACACGCCCGCCTCGCCCGCGAGCGCACCGTAATCCTTCAACAATCTGAGATTGGCGGCATTATTGCCGGATGCGAAGCGCGGCATGGAACGGCGGATGTCTTTCGCATCGAGCATTTCCACGTCCGGCAAGGCACCGGTCAAGAAGCCGCGCGCCAACGGACTGAAGGCGACGAATGCGGCGCCGATTTCGCGGCATATGTCGAGCACGGCAATTTCAGGATTGCGCGTGCAGAGGGAATATTCGCTCTGTACCGCGGCAATCGGGTGCACTGCGCGCGCGCGCTTCAAGGTATCGCCGGACACTTCCGACAAGCCGATCGCGCGTATCTTCCCTTGGCGTTTGAGCTCCGCCAGCGCGCCCACGCTGTCCTCGATGGGCACCGTCTTATCCCACCGATGCAGATAATAGAGATCGATGACCTCCGTCCGCAGCCTGCGCAACGAGTCCTCACATGTCTGCTGCAAGGTTGCGGGCCGGCCGTCGATGACGCGTCGCATCCCGGTATCAAATTTGACCCCTTGAATGCCGCACTTGCTGGCCAGCGTGAATTGCGTACGAAACGGCCCCAGCGTACGTCCGACCAATTCCTCATTGGCGCCAAAGCCGTAGAGGGCCGCCGTATCGAAGTGGGTGACACCCAGATCCAGCGCGCGCAACAGAATCTGAGTTGCCACGTCGGCCGAGGGCGGCACGCCGTAAGCGTGACTCAAGTTCATGCAGCCGAGTCCGATCGCGGAAACCGCAAAAGAACCCAAAGGGCGCTGCGCGAGCGACGCTGCCCCGATACCGAGTAGATTTTTTTGCATGAAGCTTGAGCCGCGTCACGATCCGTGGGTTGTCTATACTAGATCCGGAACCGTTCACGGGTCGATGGCTGTTCGGCCGCAATCGGACGAGCTGTTTTAGAGTTATCATCCTGAGCCCGCGATTGCCACGAGAGAGAAGCCGACATGAGTAGCAAGCCCCCCCGGCGTGTGATTCCGCTGACCGTGGAGCGAGAGTCGAGTTTAAGCGCGGCGGAGGAGTCGGCGGTGGTGGAGGTGTGCGGGCGGTTGGCGGGGTTGGGCGGGGCGTTGCTGCCGATTTTGCACGGCGTGCAGCGCGCGCTGGGGTGGGTGCCGCCGGCGGCGGTGCCGGTGATTGCGCGGCAGCTGAACCTATCGGTGGCCGAAGTGCACGGGGTGGTGAGTTTTTACCATTATTTTCGCACCACGCGCGGCGGCCGGCATGTGGTGCATGTGTGCCGCGCGGAGGCGTGTCAAGCGGTCGGCGGGCGGGGGCTCGAGGCGCATGCGAAGCGGGTGCTGGGGGTTGAGTTTCACGGCACCACGGCGGACGGCGCGATCCGCCTGGAGCCGGTGTACTGCCTGGGCAACTGCGCGCTGGGACCCGCGCTGATGATCGATGAGCAGTTGCAGGGGCGCGTCACGGCGGCGCGGTTCGATGAGCTGATGCAAGGCTGCCGGGCGGCGGCGCCGGGAGCCGGTTCGTGAGCGCGGCGGCGCCGGTCAAGGTGTACGTGCCGCGCGATGCGGCGGCGCTGTCGGTGGGGGCGCAGGCCACGGCGCAGGCGATCGTGGCCGAAGCGCAGCGCCGCGGCGTACCGCTCGAGCTGATCCGCAACGGCTCGCGCGGCTTATTGTCGTTCGAACCGTTGGTCGAAGTGGCCACGCCGGCGGGACGGGTGGCGTATGGGCCGGTGACGGCATCCGCGGTGGCGGAGCTGTTCGAGGCGGGTTTTTTGCACGGCCGGCCGCATCCGCTGGCGCATGGGCGCACCGAGGAGATGGGGTACCTGAAGACCCAGGAGCGTCTCACCTTTGCGCGGGTGGGGATTACCGATCCGCGCAGTCTGGCCGATTATCTGGCGCACGGCGGCTACCGCGGCCTGCGCGCGGCGCTGGCGCTGGCGCCGGAGGCGATCGTTGAGGCGGTGACGGCCTCGGGGCTGCGCGGTCGCGGCGGCGCGGCGTTTCCGGCCGGCCTCAAGTGGCGCACGGTGGTGGGCGCGCCGGGCGCGCAGAAGTACATCGTGTGCAATGCCGATGAGGGCGATTCGGGCACGTTCTCGGATCGCATGCTGATGGAAGGCGATCCGTTCGTGCTGCTCGAGGGGATGACCATTGCGGGGCTCGCGTGCGGCGCGACGCGCGGCTACATTTATCTGCGCTGGGAGTATCCGCACGCGCTCGAGGCGCTCGAGGCGGCGATCGGCGCGGCGCGCGCGGCGCACTATCTGGGGGAGGACATTCAGGGCAGCGGGCAGAGCTTTGAGCTCGAGGTGCGCGTCGGGGCCGGGGCGTACATCTGCGGCGAGGAGACCGCGCTCTTGGAGTCCTTGGAGGGCAAGCGCGGGCAGGTGCGCTTCAAGCCGCCGCTGCCGGCGCTCCAGGGGCTGTTCGGTCAGCCGACGGTCATCAACAACGTCATTACCTTCGCCTCGGTGCCGATCATTTTGGAGCAGGGCGCCGCGTACTATCAGCACTTCGGCATGGGCCGCTCGCGCGGCACGCTGCCGCTGCAGCTGGCCGGCAACATCAAGCGCGGCGGGCTGGTGGAGAAGGCCTTCGGCGTGACGTTGCGCGAGTTGCTGTACGACTACGGCGGCGGCTCTTTGAGCGGCCGGCCGATTCGCGCCGTGCAGGTGGGCGGCCCGTTGGGGGCGTATCTGCCCGAGTCGCAGTTCGACACGCCGGTCGACTACGAGGCGTTTGCCGCGATCGGCGGCATGCTCGGGCACGGCGGTCTGGTGGTGTTCGATGACTCGGTCGACCTGGCCGCCCAAGCGCGCTATGCGCTGCAGTTCTGCGCCCTCGAGTCGTGCGGCAAGTGCACGCCGTGCCGCCTCGGCTCGACCCGCGGGGTGGAGGTGCTCGAGCGGCTGCTGGCGGGCGAGAATGCGCCGCGGCAAGAGGCGCTGCTACGGGATTTGTGCGAGACTTTGACCTACGGCTCGTTGTGCGCGCTCGGCGGCTTGACGCCCTACCCGGTGCTCTCGGCCTTGAACCATTTTCCCGAGGATTTTGTCAAACCGGTACGCCCCAGCGTGTCCGCCTAAGCCGTTATAATTGGCGGCACGGCGCCGCGTCTGGCTGCAGAGGATGTTTCATGCAATCGATCGTCGAGCAAGATTTGGGCACCCCGGCGCGGGTGGGCACGCCCCTCGTCACGCTGCGCATCGACGGGCAGCCGGTCACGGTGCCGGAGGGCACCTCGGTGCTGCGCGCCGCGGCGCTGCTGGGGCAGAAGATCCCGAAGCTGTGCGCCACCGAGCAGTTGGAGGCGTTCGGCTCGTGCCGCCTGTGCCTGGTGCAGATCGAGGGCATGAAGGGCCTGCCCGCCTCGTGCACCACGCCGGTGGCCGAGGGCATGCAGGTGAGCACCCAGAATGCGCAGCTCGCCCGCGTGCGCCGCGGCGTGATGGAGCTGTACATCTCCGATCACCCCTTGGACTGTCTGACCTGTCCGGCGAACGGCCACTGCGAGCTGCAGGACATGGCCGGCGTGGTGGGCCTGCGCGAGGTGCGCTACGGCTACGCGGGGGCCAATCACTTGAGTGCCGCGAAGGACACCAGTAATCCGTACTTTACCTTCGATCCGGCCAAGTGCATCGTCTGTTCGCGCTGCGTGCGCGCCTGCGATGAGCAGCAGGGCACGCTCGCCCTGACCATCCAGGGCCGCGGCTTCGACTCGAAGGTGGCGGCCAGCCAGGACGTGCCGTTCATGGACTCCGAGTGCGTCTCCTGCGGCGCCTGCGTGCAGGCCTGCCCCACCGCCACGCTCTCGGAGAACACGCTGATCGAGCGCGGCCAGGCCGAGCACAGTGTGGTGACGACCTGCGCGTACTGCGGCGTGGGCTGCTCGTTTCGCGCCGAGATGCAGGGCGAGAGCGTGGTGCGCATGGTGCCGAACAAGGACGGGCAGGCCAATCATGGGCACAGTTGCGTCAAGGGACGCTTTGCCATCGGCTACGCCACGCACCCGGACCGGATTGTAAAGCCGATGCTCCGCGCCCGCATTTCCGACCCCTGGCGCGAGGTGTCCTGGGAGGAGGCGATCGGCTATGCGGCCCGGGAGCTTAAGCGCATTCAAGCGCAGTACGGCCGCAACTCGATCGGCGGCATCACCTCCTCGCGCTGCACCAACGAGGAGACCTATCTGGTGCAAAAGCTGGTGCGCGCCGGCTTCGGCAACAACAACGTCGACACCTGCGCGCGGGTCTGTCATTCGCCCACCGGCTACGGTCTGAAGCAGACCCTGGGCGAGTCGGCCGGCACCCAGAACTTCGACTCGGTGATGCAGGCCGATGTGATCTTCGTGATCGGCGCCAACCCCACCGACGGCCATCCGGTGTTCGCCTCGCAGATGAAGCGGCGCTTGCGCCAGGGGGCCCAGCTGATCGTCGCCGACCCGCGCACCATCGACCTGGTGCGCTCGCCGCACATCGCCGCCGCGCAGCACTTGAAGCTCAAGCCCGGCACCAATGTGGCGCTCATCAACAGTTTGGCCCACGTCATCGTCAGCGAGGGGTGGGTCAACGAGGCGTTCGTCAAGCAGCGCTGCGACCTGGAGTCCTTCGCCCAGTGGCGCGCCTTCATCGCCCAGCCCGAGAACTCCCCCGAGGCGCTGCAGCCGATCACCGGCGTGCCGGCGGCGAGCGTGCGCGCCGCGGCGCGCCTCTACGCCACCGGCGGCAACGGCGCCATCTACTACGGCTTAGGCGTCACCGAGCATGCCCAAGGCTCGACCATGGTCATGGGCATCGCCAACCTCGCCATGGCCACCGGCAACTTGGGCCGCGAGGGGGTGGGCGTGAACCCGCTGCGCGGTCAGAACAACGTGCAGGGCTCCTGCGACATGGGCTCCTTCCCGCACGAGTTCCCCGGCTACCGGCACGTCTCCAATGTGCAGGTCCGAGAACTCTTCGAGGGCGCCTGGGGCGTGCCCCTGCAGAGCGAGCCGGGCTTGCGCATTCCGAACATGTTCGAGGCCGCGCTCGATGGCGAGTTCAAGGGCCTGTACATCGAGGGCGAGGACATCGCCCAATCGGACCCGAACACCCAGCATGTCACCGCCGCGCTCGAGTCGATGGAGTGCATCATCGTGCAGGATCTGTTCTTGAACGAGTCGGCGAAGTTCGCCCACGTGTTCCTGCCCGGCTCCTCGTTCCTGGAAAAGGACGGCACCTTCACCAATGCCGAGCGGCGCATCTCGCGCGTGCGCAAGGTCATGCAGCCCAAGGCCGGCTACGCCGATTGGCAGATCACGCAGCTGCTCGCCAATGCCGTAGGCTATCCGATGCACTACACGCACCCCGCCGAGATCATGGAGGAGATCGCGCGCCTGACCCCCACCTTCAGCGGCGTGAGCTTCGCGCGCCTCGAGGCACTCGGCAGCATCCAGTGGCCCTGCAACGCGCAGCACCCGCAAGGCACCCCGACCATGCACGTCGAGGAGTTCGTGCGCGGCAAGGGCCGCTTCCTCATCACCGCGTACGTGCCCACCAGCGAGCGCGTCAATCCCCGCTACCCGCTGCTCTTGACCACCGGGCGCATCCTCTCCCAGTACAACGTCGGCGCCCAGACGCGGCGCACCGAGAACAACCGCTGGCACGCCGAGGATCGCCTCGAAATCCATCCGCACGATGCCGAAGAGCGCGGCATCGCCGAGGGCGACTGGGTCGGCATCGCCAGCCGCGCCGGCGATACCGTGCTGCGCGCCCGCGTCACCGAGCGCGTCCAGCCCGGCGTCCTCTACACCACCTTCCACTTCCCCGAATCGGGCGCCAACGTCATCACCACCGAGAACTCCGACTGGGCCACCAACTGCCCCGAGTACAAGGTCACCGCCGTCCAGGCCACCCGCGTCAGCCAGCCCTCCGAATGGCAAAAACGCTTCCGCGAGTTCTCCGACGTCCAGGAAGATCTCCTCAAGCACGCCGCCTCGGCCCCGAAGTGACAAAAGGCGCGACCATGAGCAGCGACGCACACCACCTGGCGCAGATGGCCAACGATATCGGTAACTTTTTTCGCGCACAGTCCAAGCGCGAAGATGCCGTTGCCGGCATCGTCAATCACATTTCCAGCTTTTGGACGCGCCGCATGCGCGACAAGCTGATCGCGGAGATGCAGAAGGGCGACGTTGGTCTCGATGAGCTGCCTCTCGAGGCACTACACCGACTCGCGGTACAGTCCGCCCCCGTACCCAATCACTCCTCCGGAGGCGACGCGGGTTAAATTGATCGCCACGGCCGTCTCCTATGCCAAAGATAACTAGACGATTTTTTTTGCTCTCGACTGCCGCGCTGCCGATCGGATGCAGCATCAGCCGACGCCAGCCTGAGCTGACCACGCCCTCCCCCACGGTCCGTCAACCGGTAGTGGGTCAATCTTGGCGGTATTCAAAGCATGATCTCTTTACCGGCGCGCTGGTAGACATTCAGGACGAGCAAATCGCATCCGTGGACCGCACGGTAGAAATCAATTCTCGCACCGAGAGCGAGAAGGACGAACCTGCAGCGCGCACCGGAAGCTTGAACTGGATACGCAAATACTTCGACCACCCCCGAACCGGCGGCCCGTTACCCAGCGAAGTACAGGACCCTTGGGGCATGGTGTTGGTGGACCCGCACTGGAGCCAGGTGCAAGTGTACGAAACGCCCATCCCCCTGTGGCCGACTCAGCTTCAACCGGGTTGGCAAACACACATCAAATCGAAATACAGAACCTCCGACGAGGCCGGGCTGCCATGGGCGCAAACCATGAAGGCCGAGGCGTGGGAATCCATCACGGTGCCGGCCGGCCAATTTAAGGCGCTGCGATACATTAACGACATTAATTTCACGAGCAGCGATCTTTCCCGCGCCAACTCCGTGCGACGCGAAACCATCTGGTTCGCTCCGGAAATCGGGCGCTGGGTCGCACGAGAAAGTCGCGGCACCTACTACTTCGATGAGTCCGTTGCGGACGACCAATACAATGAGAGCAGTTACCGCTGGGAATTGCTGGGATTCACCTAGGAGCCTGTCTGAGTAATCTACGTGAGCCGCGTTGGCAGGAGGAGGGAGCGGATGCAAGGCGCGTGGCGCGGCCCAAGTTAAGCACTATGGGCAAGCCACGCAACGCCGCAGACGCCCCTCCTCCTGCCAACCCTTCGGGAGCGGGCAGATTTCCCCTCACTCGTCGTTGTCGCCTCCTCATTGGGCCTGGACCCAACTGCGTCGGCTCCGCCTCGATTGAGGGGAAATCTGCCGCGCTCGCGGCCACG
>Ga0209517_10006211_pt1 | contig 14844 bp, 14 predicted proteins | sample PeaSoiMetSII2010_FD_187695 | JGI IMG/M metagenome (GOLD analysis project Ga0209517, IMG submission 187695) | Peat soil microbial communities from Weissenstadt, Germany - SII-2010 (SPAdes) (version 2) | ecosystem: Environmental > Terrestrial > Soil > Wetlands > Peat | place: Germany... | reverse complement strand
GCTGGCGATGCCAAAGCTGGCTGAGTCGGCCAAACCTGCCTGAACGGCCTGGGCGGCAGATGAACTGGAGTGGGCGCCGAGCTCGAGCGCAAGCCAGCGATAGGCTGTGGCGAGTTCGAGCGGAGTAACGGCGATGCCGTCTACGCCGAGTAGCGCCAGACTCGATTCGTCTGGGGTTTGGGGGGCGCGCAAAACAGCGCTTGCTTCAGCGGGAGCGAGGCCGGTCTGGCTCAGCAGTCCGGTGGGGGCGAGCAGGCGGCGGAGTTCGCCGGGGGCAAGCGTGCGGGCGACGGTCGCGAAGTAGGTGTTGCAGGACCAGGCAAGGGCCTGACGTGCGTCCATGGGATCGGCGGGGGGATGGGAGCAGGCGAGGGAGCGGCCGGCGATGCGCAGGTTGCGAGTGCAGGCGATGCGGCGCGCGGGGTCCCAGCGGCCGGAGGCGACCATGCCATAAAGGACGAGCGGCTTGAGCGTGGACCCTGGAGCGGCGAGGGTGCGGGCGGCTTCGCTCAGGTGCATCGAGGCAAGCAGGCGGCCGGTGGCGATGTCGACGACAACGATGCGGGCCTGCGGCGACCCCTTGGCCGCGGCGGCAACGGCGGGGCCCCAAGTGGGCGCGGGCTGCGACAGACAGGCGGCGGCCCCGGCCAGAAGGACAAGAACCGCGCACCTGAACCGTTGAACGACCACTCCACGAGTATCCAACATTCCGGCAGGGATCGCGGTGGGGAGTGCAATAGAGAATACGCTGGGGCTGTATTTGCATCGAACACAAGCAGGGAGACACGGGGGATCGATGAAAGTTCTGATCTTTGGCGCGACGGGGATGGTGGGGCAGGGGGTGCTGCTGGAGTGCCTGCGGGACCAGGAGGTCGAACTGGCAGTGACCATCGGGCGGACGGCGACTGGCGTCAAGGATGCGAAGCTGCGCGAGATTGTGCACAACGATCTGGCGAACTACGCAGGCATGGAGGAGACGCTGACGGGCTTCGATGCATGCTTCTTCTGCCTGGGCGTGTCTTCGAGCGGAATGAAGGAGGCGGACTACACGCGCGTGACGTACGACTTCACGCTGGCGGCGGCGGAGACGCTGAGCCGCGTCAACCCTGGAATGAAGTTCATCTATGTCTCGGGCGCGGGAACCGACAGCTCGGAGAAGGGGCGCGCGATGTGGGCGCGTGTGAAGGGCCGTGTGGAGAATGCGCTGCTCAGGCTGCCGCTCAGCGCGTACATGCTTCGCCCCGGCTTCATCCAGCCCATGGACGGAATTCAGTCGAAGACGCCGTCGTACCGGGTGTTTTACAGCATCATGGGACCGCTGCTGCCGCTGCTGCGCCGGGCGCTGCCCAACCAGGTGACCTCGACGCGGGAGATTGGCCGCGCCGTGCTGGCCGTGGCGAAGGGCGGATACGAGAAGCGCATTCTGGAGATGAGGGACATTCGGGCGGTGGCAGGCGCCTGAGCCAATTGGAGAGACACCACCCCGCCGCTGACAGCCCGGCAGCGCGCGTGCGCAGTCTCTTTGCATGCGATTGGATTCGCGGACCGAAATCCGGGGTATCATGGGCGGGACACCAAGCCTTGCCTGCCCGCGCTGCATTCTGTTGCTTCATTGCGGTCGTGAGCATCCCCCGCGGGAGTTCTCCTTTTCGCATTGCAGGCTCTGTCCGTGCCGGCCGGGGTCGAGATGACCCCTCAGGCTGCTTTGAACGTGGAGGTACACCATGAACCAATGGAAAGACTCCGTTCTATTTACCGACCCCAAAGACCGCTGGCGAATCGCGGGCCTTCTTCTTTCTGGATTGGGAGTGACCCTGGGCCTGTTCGCCCTCCCGTCCAACCCGGGCCAGGTTGCGGCCTGGTACCTGGTGCTGGTTGGCGCATTGCTCACCACGGAAGCCTTGTTCATCGGCAAGCCTCCCGAGCCGCCGTTCCCGGCGGCCGTCGTAACCGCCGCTTCGAACGATGCCCCTCTCAAACCGGATCAAATCCGTCAAAACGAGGAAGAACAGATCCGCTACAGCAAGGAGAAGGAAAGGTACGAAAAGGAGCTGCGTCGATTTGCGCGGGGGCAGCTTCGGCGGAACGTCGTCCAGATAGCGCTGCTGGTTGTCTGGGCGGTTTACCTCGTTGTGGCCGGTACCAACGGCTGGCCGCCTCTGCGCCCGGTTCCGCGCGTCGATGCAGACGCCTTGCAGAGAATCGACGGAGACCTGCAGAGGATCGAAGGGGAGCTCAAAGCCTGGCTTGGCGCGCCGGGCCGGAAGGATGGAGGGGACGGAACGACAGCCCAATTGCCCCGCGAACTCACCGATGCGCTGATCGCCGCCCTGAAAGCGCACTCCGATGCCGGCGGCGGCTTTCCCTGGGGCACTTCGATCACGATCATTCTGATTGTTGCAGTACTGGCGGTGGTCCTTGGGCTTTCCATGAAGCACCCATCCGCCGCTCCAGCCCTTGGGGCGGCGGGAGTTGCGGCGGCAGCCATCTCCAACGCCGATCATCTCTCCAGGCTGAGCCCGCCCATGTTCTGGGCTGTGCTTGTGTTCTTTCTGCTGGCCACCCTCGTGCTGCTTGTTGTTTGCGGCAAGCACCTGCTCGGAAACGGGACTGGGGGCGGAAACATCGAGGAGCGCCCCCTGGTGATCGCGTTTTCCTGCCTGCTGTTGCTGTGGGTGGTCGTGGTGGTGGCGTTCCACGCGCAGGCGCCTGCTCCGGGGCCGGGGCCGGGCCCAAACACCAATCAAAAGGAGGAAAAGGAGAGCACCAAATACACAATATTGCCATCGCCCACATTCGATCAGGGCTTTCCCAAGGTTCTCAACCCGGGGGATGGAGCGGATCTTGGGATGGACGAACGCAAGGTTCAAGCGATGCTGACCGGCCTTTCAGCCGCGAACGTGAATCCAGGGGACAGGTTGCTTCTGTTGGGCTCCGCCGATTGCACGGGCTATTCGCGGAACAGCCGCGATAGCAATCAGGCCCTGGCCATGAGACGCGCCGTCGCCATTCAGAATCGGCTGCAGGGCGTCCACAATCTGGATCAACAGAATATCTCTCCCGAACCCCTTCCCGTGTACGGCAGTTGCAAGGAATCCGAGGAGCACCGGACGGTGATTCCGATCCTCATCCAGTTGAAGGCCGCAGGTCACTGAGCCGTCTTCAATCTGGGTGGCGGCGGTGATGCCATCGGCCATGCTAGAGTGGGATTCCACGGAGGAGTGTGAGCGATGGCGGCTGGATTGCAGCTCCCGGGGAATGGCGAAACCATCGACCTGCAGCAGCAGGTGGCGCGGTTGCAGGCGCTGCTTGAGGCTTCGCGGCAGGTTCACTCGACGATTCGCGAAGAGGAAGTGCTGGAGCAGGTGCTGCGCATTGTGGTGCGCGAGCTGGAGATGGCCGGTGCATCGTTTGCGGGTACGGGCCTGTTTTACGGCGACGAGCCCGCGGTCGACGCAGATGGAGTCCTGCTCTATCCGCTGCCCAGTTTTCCCTTGAGTGACCGGGACGGCAAGCGCATGACGGCACTGGTGGTCGTGCCTCCGGATGGGCGGGAGCTGACGCTCTATGAGGCGGACTTTCTTGAGGGGCTTTCGCTGCAGGCCGCCGTGGCCCTTGAGAATGCGCGCAACCACAAGCGCAACGTGGCTTTTGCCCGCGTACAGCAGGACCTGGACGCTGCCCGCCAGATTCAGCGCTCGCTGCTTCCGCAAAGGCTGCCGGAGATTGCCGGCTACTCGCTGGGCTTCCGTTCGGCCACCTGCTATGAGGTGGGCGGAGACTACCTGGACATTGTGGAGCAGCCCGACGGCAGCCTGCTGATGGCTGTTGCCGATGTGGCCGGCAAGGGACTGGCATCGGCGATTGTGTCCATGAGCTTCCGCTCCGCGTTCCGGGCCATGGCGGTGACCGGGATGCCGCTGGACGACCTGGCCAAGCAGATGAACCAGCACCACTGGGCCGAGGGCGAAGAGTCGCGGCGCCGCTATGTGACGGCGATCTTCCTCAGGTTGCATCCCGAGGCGGGCGAGGTGGAGGTGGTCAACGCCGGGCACAATCCGGGATTCCTGGTTGAGCCGGGCGGTCCGCCGCACCAGTTCAATGCCGCGGGAACGCCGCTGGGGCTGCTGCCGGGGATGAGCTACTCGACCGAAAGGCATGGATTCAAGCCGGGATCGCGTCTGCTTTTCTATACCGACGGACTCACCGAGGTATTCAAGGGAGATGAGGAATTTGGGCCGGAACGTCTTTTAGAAGAATTTTCCAAGTGCCCGTCCCAGAATGCGGATGGTATCCTCGATGCATTGTGGGCGACCCTGAAAGAATTCTCCGCAGGCGGGCCACAGGCTGATGACATGACTGCACTGGCGTTGTGCCGGTGGAGGAGCAATCCGGAGATGCCGGCATGAGCGAAAGTAAAACCACGAACGTTGAGGTCCGGCTGCCCTCGCGGATGGGCTTTGAGAAGGTGGCCATGAGCACGGCTGCCTCGGTGGCCAAGCTGATGGGCTTCCGCGATGACCGGGTCGAGGACCTGAAGACGGCAGTGGCCGAAGCCTGCATCAATGCCATCGAGCACGGCAACCGGCTGAATGAGAAACTATCCGTGGGCGTAATCCTTTCGGCCGGGGTCGACTCCCTTGAAGTAAAAGTCATCGACGACGGCAAGGGCATGAAGACCCAGCCTGCGAAGCCCGACATTGACCGCAAAATGCATGGCCAGGAAGATCCCCGCGGCATGGGCATGTTCCTGATTCAGGCGCTGGTGGACGAAGCCGAGTGGGTGGCCGGCTCCAACGGCAAGAGCAGCTATGTCCGGCTGGTAATTCGGCTCGATAAAGACCAGGCATAACCAAAAATAAGATACGGAGATCATCGATCGTGCAGAGCGAAACCAAGTCGCATGTTGACCAGCTCACTTCCCCGGCCGGCCACGCGGTAACCGTCCTCCGCTTCGAGGGAGACATTGCCAGCACCTCAAAGGAGGCCGTCCTGGGAACATACCAGGCGCTTCCCAAAACCAGCGTCAAGCTGATCCTGCTGGATTTCACCAAGGTGGATTACATCAACTCCAGCGGCATAGCGCTGGTGATCCAATTGCTGATCGAGGCTGCGAACGCCGAACAGAAGGTGTACGCCTTCGGGCTTTCGGCGCACTTCACCAAGGTCTTCACCATGGTGGGCATCACCAAGTATGCCGGCCTGTTCCCCACCCAGGCCGGGGCGCTGGCCGCGCTGTAGGCGAGGGCAGGATTGGAAGCCTCTTCCGGGCCAGACGCACCCCACGCTGCCGGGAACCTGCGCATTCTTGCTCTCGTAGTTGGTTGCATCCCGAAGGTCCTCCAATGCAGGCAATCGTCTATCACCACTACGGCCCGCCAGACGTTCTTGAGTGCCGGGAGATTGAGAAGCCCAGGCCCGGCGCGGGAGAGGTTCTGGTCCGCGTGCATCATGCTGCGGTCAACCCCTACGACTGGCACTTCTTGCGCGGCACGCCGGCGTTCATCCGCATGTTCACCGGATTGCGTGCGCCGAAGTCCCCGCGTCTTGGCGCGGACGCCGCCGGCGTGGTGGAAGCGGTTGGGCCCGGAACCGGACGCCTCAAACCCGGGGACAAGGTCTTTGGGGTTTTGAAAGGCGCCTTCGCGGAGTACGCCTGCGGCAAGGAATCCGATCTGGCTCTCATGCCGCCCGATCTCACCTTTGCGCAGGCGGCATCGGTTCCGATCGCCGGCATTACCGCGTTGCAGGGCCTCCGGGATAGCGGCAGCGTGAAGGCCGGGCAGACGGTTTTGATCAACGGCGCGGCCGGCGGCGTGGGCACGTTCGCCGTGCAGATTGCAAAGGCGCTTGGCGCCACCGTGACCGGCGTCTGCAGCACTCGGAACGAGGAGATGGTCAGTTCTCTTGGCGCCGATCATGTGATCGACTACACGCGGGAGGACTTCACACGCACTGGCAGCCGCTTCGACGTGATCTTCGACCTGGTTGGGAACCACCCGTTGAGCACGATGCGGCGTGCGCTCAACCCTCGCGGCGTCTTCGTGGGGTGCGGCGGCGGCGGACCCGGCGAATCGTCGCGCAAGCTGTTGGCGGCGATGCTGGGCCGGGCCATCGCGGCCCCGTTCTCGCGCCAGAAGCTCACCGGAGTGTTCGCAAAGATCAACACCGATGACCTGAATGTGCTTGCCCGGATGCTCGCGTCCGGAGCGGTCAAGCCCGTACTCGACCGCAGCTACCCGCTGCGCGAGACTGCCGAGGCCATCCGCTACGTCGAGGGATGCCACGCGCGGGGCAAGGTGACCATAGCTGTCGCGTAGTTGGCGCACCGCGTATCATGTCGGCATGAACCTTGAAGCAATTCAGGCGGCACTTTCCGAGGCCGGCCTCGACGGCTGGCTGTTCTACGACCACCATCACCGCGACCCCATCGCCGCGCACATCCTGGGCCTGGACCCCAAGGCGCACATCACGCGCCGCTGGTACTACTTTGTCCCGGCCGAGTGCGAGCCGCGCAAGCTGGTGCATCGCATCGAACAGGGCCGCCTGGACTCGCTGCCCGGAGCCAAAGGCCTCTACTCAAGCTGGCAGGAGCTCGCCGCGGGCCTCGAGGCCATGCTCTTCGATGCGCGCCGCATCGCCATGCAGTACTCCCCCGACAACGCCATCATGTACATCTCCATGGTGGACGCCGGCACGGTGGAGTTTCTGCGCGGCCTGGGCAAGCAGATCGTCAGCTCGGCCGATCTGGTGAGCCAGTTCGAAGCGGTTCTGAGCGAGGAGCAGATCTTCAGCCATGGTGTGGCGCAGGAGGCCATCGATCGCATCCTGGCCGAGGCCTGGCAGGAGATGGGACGGCGCCTACGGCCTCCTTCGGGCGGCTCCGGCATACTGGCGGAGTTCGACATGGTGCAATGGCTCAGCGAGGCCATGCGGCGCGAAGGACTGGTTTGGGAGAACGGCCCCAACGTGAGCGCCAACGCCAACAGCTCCGACTCCCACTACGAGCCGACGGCGGAGAAATCGGCGCCCATCTGCGAAGGCGATTTTGTGCTCATCGACATCTGGGGCCGGCTGGAGAAACCGGACAGCGTCTACTACGACATTACCTGGACCGGCGTGGTGGGCCGCGAACCGACCGAGCGGGAGCAGCATGTCTTCGAGACGGTGCGCATCGCGCGCGACGCGGCCATTGCGGCCGTGGAGCAGGCCTTTGCCACGGGACGGCCGATCTGCGGGTACGAGGCCGACGACGCGGCGCGCGCGGTCATCAAGGCGGCCGGCTTCGGCGAGTTCTTTACCCATCGCACCGGCCACAACATCGCGCAGGAGATTCACGGCCCCGGTGCGCACCTTGACAACCTGGAGACTCACGACGAGCGGCGCATCCTGCCCAATACCTGCTTCTCCGTCGAGCCGGGCATCTACCTGCCGGAGTTCGGCGTGCGCAGCGAGATCGATATGCTCACCGCGCCAGCCAAGGCCTGGGTCACCGGGGCCATCCAGCGGGAGCTGGTGAGGATTTAGGGATCAGTCAGAGCTTCAGACCGATCCGCTTCACACTCTTCAATAGCGTTTTCCAGAAATGCCGTCCCATGAATTGAGCGCGAAGCTTGATCGTAGGCTCGTGCGTTTCTGACCCCTGATCCCTGACCCCTGATCCCTGCCCCCTGCTCCAATACGATATAGTCAAGAAGGAATGGCAACTACCCAGGACAAGAAGACTGAGGCGGGCAGCGGCTTTGTGTATCTGCCGCTTATCGTAGGTTGGCTGGTGCCCGGAGCCGGGCATTTTCTGCTGCGCAAGTGGGGCCGGGGGGCGCTGCTTGCGGCATCCATCCTGGGCATGTTCTCCATCGGCATCGCCATGCAGGGCAAGCTCTACGCCGGCGCCCACGACATTCTCGACTTTCTGGGTCTGGCCGGGGACCTGGGCAACGGATTGCTCTATGTGGTGAGCCGGGCAGCGGGCTGGGGCGCAGACCAGGTGACGGTCACCACCGGTGACTACGGCACGCGCTTTCTTGTGGTCGCGGGCCTGCTCAACGTGATTGCCGCCGTGGACGCGCACAATCTGCGCACCGGGAGGAAAGCCTAGTGTTCAGGCCCTCTCATTTTGCCGCGGTGGTGCTGTTCGCGCTGTTTGCTTCGGTGGTCTTCGGCATTACCATGCGGGAGACACCGCGGCGCATGGTTCGCTACGGGCTCTACTGCTTTGTGCTGTTTGTGGGCTCGGCGATCGTGTTGAGCTGGCTGATGTTCCTGATCGCACGGTAGGCGGTAGGATCGACTCAATCCCGGCGGCGAGGATCCGTGGTTTCCAATCCTTTGTGCGACGGGAAGATGTAGCGTGGCCGATCGGGGTTCTTGCTTTCCCAGGGCTCAAGAGCGAGACCTGCGGCGCCCCGCACCAAGCGCATAGCCTTCCACGGTTGTTGAGGATCGATAAATGAAGAGAGGACTGCAGTCACTATCTCAACAGCAGTTCAGACGCCCAGACCCAAATGCTAGCCCGGATTTCCAAGATCGATGGAGGTTCCAGGAGATGCGAACCACACTGAAACAGGCCGTCAAGTCTTCGCCTGTGCTGACATGGATGGCTTGGCCGATATACCGCGCGTATCTCATCCATAAGAGCCTCCATCCATCGAAAGGGCGGATTCCAACCTTTTCAGAAAACACCCGGCTGGCTCCGGTGAAACTGAAGACGTTTGAAGACTACGAAGCATGGTCACAGAAGTTTGCCGCTGAGCGGCAGGAACAGAAGGAGATCGAGATGTCTCTTTCGCCTCTGGAACCCCGGCCTTTTTCAATCCGCGGAACCTGTGCCCTTTGCGGCCTTGAAACAACGTTCAGCGCCAATTTCGATTACTCGAAGAAAGGGGCGGACGGGCAGTTAGCGCCCAATCTCCGCGAACATCTTGCTTGCGCGCATTGCGGCCTCAAGAACAGAATCCGGTCGGCGCTTCATCTGTTTGTGCAGGAGTTCGAGCCAGGGGCTGACCAGGAGATCTATATAACGGAGCAGCTGGGACCCGCCTACCGCTGGCTCAAGGGAAGGTACTCCGCTGTGTCGGGCAGCGAATACATTCCCGAGAGCGGGCCATTTGGGACCTCGCCGCGTGGGATCCGGAACGAGGATCTGGGCAGGTTAACATGGTCCAGCGATCGTTTCGACTTCATGTTGAGTTTCGATGTTTTGGAACACGTTCCAGATGCGAATGCCTGCTTCTCGGAGATATCCCGTTGCCTCAGGAAGGGCGGAAGGCTTCTGTTTACGGCACCTTTCAGTCTCGATCTTCGAGAAACGCAGGTGAGGGCTACGGCGGACAGCAGCGGCAAGATCACGCATTTGATGGAACCCGAATATCACGGAGGCAATATGTCCGACGCGTCCAAGGGGACACTTTGCTTTCGCTATTTTGGATGGGATACGATTCGGCAATTGCAAAGGGCCGGCTTTTGCGATGCCGAGGCGTGGCTCTTCTGGTCGAGAGAACTTGGCTATCTCGGCGGTACGCAAATCGCAATCGCGGCCCGCAGGAAGTAGATCGTGCCGCTTGGGTTGCCCTGTGCCAATGCGCGCAACCCAGGGCCCATTCAGTCTTCCAAAACGAGCTCTCCGAGCTTCCCGCTATTCCTCAAGCAACGGTGCGGCGCTGCCACACGGCGGCATCGAAGGTGTGCGTGTAGGTGTAGCCCTCGGAGAGATAGAGATCGATCGCCGGGGTATTGGACTCGGTGACCGTAAGGGAGATCTCGTTGGCCCCGTGGCGCATGAAGTGAAACGCGGCCACGGAGAGCAGCATGCGCGCCAGGCCATGGCGGCGGTAGCCGGGATGGACGCAGAGCTGGGTGATGTGGCCGCTCTGCTGGCTGACGCGCGAGCCCAGCACCAGGGCTACCAGTTGGCGGCTGGCGCGGTTGACCACCACGTGCGAAACCTGGGGGGAAAAGACGCCGCAGCCCGAGTAGCGGACGATGTTGTTGAGAAAGCGCTGCGACCCGTGCACGGAGCGGTACTGGTCGTTGATTACGCTGTCGGGGTGGTCGCTATAGGCTTCGGAGATCAACTGCCCCGCGGTGGCCAGGTCGTCGTCGCGCCAGGCGCGCATCTCCAGGCCGCGCGGCAACTCCACACGCGGCTGGTTCCACAGGCCGTAAAGCGGCTGGACCATGAAAAGGCGGCGAAAGAGCTGGAAACCTGCCGCTTGAAAGACGCCGGAATGAACGCCTGAGGGGTGCAGCAGCAGCTGCGACTCCACGCGATCTACGTGCGGAGTGTTCAGCAGCGTCTCAAAGAGGTGTTTAAGCAGGGTCTGCTCGATCTCCTGGGCCGACAGCGGCAGGGCACGCTCGGCAAACGGCGCGGAGCCCGGCGCGAATTCGAAGCCGGACGTCTGGCCGTTGAGGGCAAACACATCGCCGATCACAGCCTTGGTCTCTTCGTAGACGCAGAAGGCGTAGCCGGTCACCTGGCCGGCCTCGACGGCTGCGTAACCGGGAAGCATGTGGCTGTCGAGATACTGCATCAGCAGCTTGGACGAGGTGCGATAGTCCCAGTGCAGCCGCTGGCGCCAGATCTCGCCCTCGGCATCGAGCACAGGCCGCAGTAGCGGCGCCGCGAAATGCCGCAGGTCGAGAATCTCGATGGTTACACCGGTTGCCATGCATCTCCCTGGATGTTGGACTGCTGAGACTGGGGACTGAAAGCTTTCCGTACGCTGCCGGCGAAAGCTGCGGAATTAAAGCAATAGTTTGCAATCCTTGTCTACCCTGCCGGGGTCGCACCCGGTACAGGTTGAAATTCAGCTTATCAGAATCGGTTTCCGGCCTCCCTGTGCGTTGTTTCCACCGCGCGCGGAAGCAATGCCGCTCACCGGCTGCCAACCATGTAGACCACCAGTCCCTGCTCCGGCCAGGTGAAGAGCTGTTCATAGGGCCGGCCCTCCAGGTACTCCTCCAGAGCGGCCGGCGTGTGCAGGTCCACGCCGTTTCGGCCGGTCACCCGCACCACCAGCAGATGTTGGCCGTCCGGCACGCCGTCCTCCTCGTAGTTGATGACCTCGCGGTTGCGGTAGAACGAGAGCCCGTATTCGACGTCGCGGCGGACGCGGAAGACGGCGACTGTCGCATCGGCGGGAGCCAGCGTGGCCAGCCGATCGGCCAGCGGGCGCGCGGAGTAGGCGCGGTCGAGCAGGTGAATCACGCGCTTGGTCGCTCCAACCTCGGGAATTCCGAAGAACGGGCCTACGCCGTAAAGAAACAGCACCGGGACCACCAGAATGCACGAGGTGACGAGGCGAAGCCGGGCCACGCCGTAGGCTTTGACCACGATGAGGATGAGCAGGGCAGCGCCCGCGGCAGCCAGCGCGGAGATGGCAAGAGCATGCGGAGGCGGCAGCTTGGCGCCATGCGACACGAACCAGGGCAGCAGCAGCGCGAACATGGTCATGACCCCGCACAGCACCGCGTGACCCAGCAGCACCCAGCGGTTCAGCCCCGGCTGGCGGCGGCGGTAGAGGTAGTCCCCGGTAAGAATGGCGATCGGTGGAATGGAGGGCAGGATATAACCCGGCAGCTTGGACTGCGAAAAAGAGAAGAAGACGATGGGAATCAACGCCCAGAGAACCAGAAACTCAGGAAACGCGTCGCCGGGGCGGTTGGGAGCGCGGCGGCGCGGGTTCAGGCGGCGCAAACGCCACTCCGCCACCGACGTCAGAATTCCATCTGCCAGGGCGCGGATGGCCACCACCGTCCAGGGCATCATAGCCAGCACCGCCACCACGATGTAGTACCAGAAAGGCTGCACGTGCTGATAGCGGTCGGTGGCGAAGCGCTCCAGGTTATGTTCCAGAAAGAACTCGCGGAAGAAGGTGGGGTTCTGATGCTGGACGGCGATGAACCACGGCAGCACCATGGCCAGGTAGAGCGCCACACCCGGCCACCAGAAGGAGCGGCGGACGATGGACCACTCGCGGCGCAGGAAGGCAAAGGCAATGACGATTACGGCGGCCAGAAACGGCGCCACCGGGCCTTTCGCGAGGGTGGCCACGCCGGTAAAGAAGTAGATGTCGAAGAGCCAGAACTTCGAGCCGGTCTCGTACCAGGCGTACCAGCCGAGCAGCCCGATGGCCAGCGGCGCGGCCATCTGCATGTCTGTGGATGCGCCCCGGGAGAAGCCGATAATCCCCGCGCAGGCCACCGTAATCAGCGCGGCGTCCAGGTGTCCGCCAGGCCGGAAGCGCCTCATGTGCAGGTAGATAAGCCCCACCATGATGAAGGCAAAGCTGGTCGAGGGCAGGCGCGCGCTCCAGTCGTGCACGCCGAAGTCCTGGAACGTGAACATGGCCCGCCAGTAGTAGAGGGCTGGCTTCTCCAGCCACGGATGGCCGTAAAGATAGGGAGTCACGCAGGCGCTGAGCCGCCCGGCGAGGGTATGCGCCGAGTCGAACCGCACCAGCATTTCATGGGCGATCTGCGCGTAGCGGGGCTCGTCGGCGCCCACCAGGCCCAGGCCGTCGCCGCCCAGCGCGGGCGTCAACCCGTAGGCAAGAAAGAAGATAGCGAACGCCAGAAAAACGGCGGCCTCGCACACGGTGGACCAACGGGGCAGTCGCCCGCGCCCGCGTTGCGGAAGGTCCGGAGCAGATGGTTCCAGTGCATTCTCCACTTCGAGTGGCTCTCCAATTCCGGCATTTCCATAGCGGTCGCGCGTCGCCTCTCCCGCACGAACCCGCTATGCCGGCAAGGATCGGGATGGGGGGGAGCCCGCCTGCCGGTCGCGCTCCGCGCCTCAAATCCAAACGCGGAGGTGTTGCTCGGTTTCGACAGGGTCAAGGCTAACAGATTCGGCCGCAATCTCAAGGGCTCCCGGGTCTGGAACCGCTCAAACCAGCCACGCTTTCGCGCAATCGGACGAAAATTTCGTCGAGCGCACGGCTACTTCGCGGGCGACTCTTCTTCCGCCCGCGGGTTCAGGCCGGCCGGCGGCTCCGCCTTTGCAGCCGCGGGCTCCTGCGCCGCGGGGAACTTGTTCCGCTTGCGCGACCGGTCCATCAGCTCCTCGATGCGCGCCTGGAACCGCCCCGAGCGGTCGGCGAGGAATGTCAGCTCCGGCACATGGCGCACTCCCATGCGCTCCTTCAACTCAAAGCGAATGTGGCCCTTGGCCGCTTCCAGCCCGGCCATGGTGTCCTTTTCCTCCTGCGCAATGTCTTTCACGGCACTGTCGACGGCCACATACACCCGCGCCGATTTCCCGCCGGGATTCAGGGCCACTTCGCTCACGTAGCAGTTGCCGATGCGCGGGTCGGAGAGCTCTCCCTCGATCATGGTTGAAATCTCCAGCCGCAGCGTCTCCGCCACCCGGTCCTGATGATGCTTGCGCGCCCTGTTCTCCGCCATGGCCCGTCTCTCCCGCTATAAGGTAAACGTTTAAGCATAGCAGAGAGCAGCCGGCAGGCACAGGAATCGAAGCACTGGGCGGTGGGCCGACGCATCTCGATTCTTTGAGCGGTACGGGCTTTGGCCCATCCGTCAAAGGCAAGAAAAGAAAGGGGCTTTACAGGCTGCGGAAAAACTCCCTCCGGCGGGGATTCGGGAGGATTTGTGCCAGGGCACGACTTCAATAGCCTGCCTTGAGCGAAGTCGAAGGGTGCCGCAAATAGCTGAGAACAAAAGAGGGCTTTAGCCCCTGCGGTATGCCGGGTGCCCCAGTGCCTGTCCTGAGCTTGTCGAAGGATCTCGATTTTGAGACCTGGGAAATCACCGGCCCCAACCGAATCCGGACCGGGCCGTACGGCCTGGCAGGCCGGGGTTTCACAGGCCGCGGAGAAACCGGATTCGGAGGGAGGCCGGGGTTTCAACCCCGGCGCAAACTCATCCACTAAACCTTGAAAGATCGTGTACGCGGCGCAAGCCGCGTACAAGCCCCGCCACCCAGCCCCATGCTTCCGACAAGCCGACATATCAGGACTAATCAGTTCTCATTGAGTGACCCGGCGATACGCGCTCGCCGAGATTGCCCATGGGCCCAGTTTCAATGGCCTGCACGTCCGGGCACCCTCCCAATCACTCCAGGAACGGATCCCTCAGTTCAGGAACTCGCTCCAGAGGTTCTGATGAGACCCGTTGGATTTGCTCCTCGATGGCCTGGCTGGTCCCGGGATCCCCTGGAACACGGTTGAGCGCCTCGGAATAGGCTTTCAAGGCATCTTCGCGGGCACCGCGCTTCAGTAAGAGATTTCCCAGTTCGATGTAGACAAAAAACGGGCTCGGATCGAGGCGGATGGACTGCCTCAGCAATCGCTCTCCACCCGGGAGATCCGGAGTTTCCGAGTAGATCCTTTCGATGGCCTCGCCAAAGACGATTTGCGCAAGAATGCTTCCACAGGCGCAGTGACCGCGGAAGATGAGGAGGTTTCCGAATCGGGCGTCGGGAACCCGGTCGCGGAGGGACGCGGTACCCCAGAAGGGCATTTTGGCAAGGAGACGGGCATTGACCATGACCGTTCCCGAGAAGTCGGCGGACTCAATCCGGCTCTCGTCCCGCTGGAAATCGCGTCCCAGCCAATCGACTTTCAGCGCCGTATACCTGGCAACTTCAGGACCAATAGTATAGGCGAACAAAGGGATCTCGCCGGCGGGTTCAAGAACGTTGTGGAGTTGGAAGAGATGGAAGAAGCGCAGTTTGGGGCACTTCATCTGACAACGCTGCCGTTTCTGGGCGAACATGGCGATCTCGATATTCGAACCAAGCTGGCATACCTTATCCGGGTGAACGGTCACTCGCTCTTATTCGCCGCCGATTCCTGCAATATCTGTCCGGAAATGTATAAGCAT
>Ga0209517_10006210_pt1 | contig 14845 bp, 11 predicted proteins | sample PeaSoiMetSII2010_FD_187695 | JGI IMG/M metagenome (GOLD analysis project Ga0209517, IMG submission 187695) | Peat soil microbial communities from Weissenstadt, Germany - SII-2010 (SPAdes) (version 2) | ecosystem: Environmental > Terrestrial > Soil > Wetlands > Peat | place: Germany... | reverse complement strand
AAAAGCCCGCGTTACTAAATAGGACAAGAGTGCAGCGCATTCCATCAAGGGCCAGAGCATTAGCTCACACAAAGGCCGGATACATTCGCGCAGACCTACAACGTCATTCTCATTTTTCGCTTGCAAAACGGCGGCGGACCATACATTCCCAATTGGCGACAATACGACAAGTACCAAATTAGGAATTGAAGCGAACGGTATTCACTCAGCCTTTCTGAACAGTCCGCGCAACTTCAGTGAGAATCGAATATCACAAAATGATTCGCATAGCTGATAAAGACGCTCTTGAAAAGGGCCGTCGGAAGCAGCCCATCCATGCCGTTCCTGCCCATCTGGTTTTCCGCATTGATTGGGGTCAGAAACGCAATCTGGCGCGTCATGTGCTGGCCGATCTCTACGTGCTGGCTGGGCATGCTCGCAAATAGCGGCGCTGCGCCCCTGCCAGCCACGTTGCCCCGCTGCGCATGGTTGCGCTGCAACCACCACGGAGTATCGAGCTGGTTCACAAACAGCATCGCGACATTGCTGCCCGAATCAATCTCGAGAATCGTTCCCCTTTTCCCATCCCCCTGCGTGTGGACAGTCACCAGAATCGGCGCTGCGTAGGCCAGATCCCCGCCAGGTTCTGCCTGCTCAATCACGGGAACCCGCTCGCCCTGCATCTCCTTCTCGAGCCCCTTCGTCGCGTCAAGACAAATCATCTTGTGACTGTAATCAATCAGCAGGTCGAAGCGGCCAAGGAAGTTCTCGCCGAGAATCCCGCGCAAACCGGGGTTGACCGCTTGAATCTGATTCAGTCCCTGCACTGCGATCGGCAGATCCCGCACCGCCTCCGGCCCGGCCTCAACCAATTCGGGCTTTACGCGGTCGGCGCCAGCGTAGTTGAGTACGGAGAGCACGCCGATCGAACCTTGCGCCTTGAGCTTCAGCTCGCCCGCGAGTCTTGGGTCCATGATCGTCACCTGCGCTCCCGTATCCACCATGAAGTCGTAAGGGCCGGAGTGATTTATCGATACGGAGATTGCGATTTGGGAACCCGCAAGAAAGTGAAACGGGATTGCCGTCGAGTTCGCCGGGCACTGTGCCGTACGAGCGAGGACGATTGAAGGAGTGAGGAGCAGGAGGAAGGAGAAAAGCCGTTTGCGATCGATCATCGAAGTTCACCTCAGCCGTTGTGGCTGGGTGAACTCTCAGGCCGTGCCTATGCATTGTCGTGATCGCCGGCCAATGCTTTTCTACTTGGTCGATGAAGCTTTTCTGAGGGCCGATGATGGAAAGATGATGAGGCGCAAGTTCTTTCTTTGTAGGCTGTTCTGAGATAGCGCAGGCGAGCGCGAGCAGCATGGCACAGGCCAAGTTGTCGCGGCTGCTGTCACCAACGGGTGTATGATTCCAACCGAAGTAGATACGCTGGCTTTCTGCCAACCATAGAGCCGATAGATTCCAGCAACGGGAGGAATCTATGACGCTACAAACCTCCTTCACCTTCCGCTTCGCAGATGTTGAGGTTCGCGAACCTGAATTGCGGGTGACCCGGTCAGGAGAGCCTTTGGCCATTGAGCCCAAGGCTTTCCGCGTCCTCATCTATCTCTTGCGCCACGCCGGCCGTTTGGTCCCTAAGGAAGAACTCCTCACCGCCGTCTGGGGCGACACTGCGGTCACCGATAACTCTCTTACCCGCGCTATCGCACTGCTGCGCCGGCTGCTCGAGGACGATCCGCACCAGCCGCGATTCATTGAGACGGTGTCGACGGCGGGGTACAGGTTCATCTGTCCCGTTGAGACCGGATCGACTGAAGTGACGGGAAGCAACTCAAGCGCGTCCGCATTGACAAAAGCCGAGGCCGCCGAACCGCGAAGCAAGGAACAACGCCCACGAAAGATGCTATGGATTGCGCTTGCAGCGACCGGCGTTGTGCTCGCCGGCGCAGCAGGATTGACGTGGTACGCGCTCCGCCCGCTGCCAACGCTCCGGATCGCCTCGTACACGCAAATCGCAAGCACCGGTCAAAAGACTGTAATAGCCGGAACGGATGGAACCAGCCTCTACCTCGACCTTTACCTGCCTAACGGCACTGCAGTGGTTCCAGTTTCCGGTGGACGGGTGACTCCGCTTTCGATCGACCTCCCCACATCAAAGGATTCTCCCAATGACTCCCCTGTGATATTCGATGTGTCTCCGGATGGGTCCAAGCTCTTGGTCGGGGGCAATGTGGATCCCGCCCTAGGGCGGAAACTGTGGATCGTTGACGCTCACGGAGGAGGAGCGCGTTATCTGGCACAGAGCTACGCTGCAATCTGGCCCCCCAAATGGCAGAACGGTGTTGTACTCCACCGTGCACGGTGACCTGTACACCATTCCCAGCGACGGCGGAGAGCCCCGCCTTTTGCTTGCCTCGCCGGCGCAGCCTGGAGCGCCGCTTGCAGTGTACAGCCTAGCCTGGTCACCGGATGGAAACAGGATCCGATTTGTTCGCAATTACCGATACTGGGAGATGTCGGCAGACGGAAAGAATCCGCATGAGATTCTGCCCAACTGGCACGCCGCCAACCCCAAATACGCCATGGGGGGTGGACATTGGACACCGGACGGGGACTTTTTCTTGTTTTACGCGGGAATGGGAATGTTTTCTCAGAATCTCGCTGTCGCCAGGCAGCTATGGGCTGTGGATGAGCGCCGAAGCTGGCCTCATCGCGCCAATCCTGAACCGGTCGAGTTAACCATTGGAGCGACAATCTGGGGCACATTTGTTTTCTCAAGGGATGGGAAGACCGTCTATTACACGGGGATAACTCCAAAAGGCGAACTCGTCAAGTATGACGCCAAAGCAAGAGAGCTTGTGCTTTACCTGGGAGGGATCTCAGCCGAATTTGTCAACTTTTCCAGAGACGGAAAATACCTGCTCTACGTCAGCTTTCCCGACGGAACGATGTGGCGTGCCAATCGCGACGGAAGCGGCCTGCAACAACTAACCGATCCGTCATTTTACCCATCGATGCCAGAGTGGTCTCCCGATGGCACGCAGATCGTGTTCTCTACGTACTCGCCATCCCATCAGGGTGAGATGTACACCATCTCCAGTCAGGGCGGCATGCCAAAGCGTCTGCTACCGGAAGACAAAAACTGGAACCGAGTTCCAAACTGGTCGCCTGACGGGAAGAGGATTGTCTTCGACCAATCCCCAGCTGGGGCCGGGCATGGGATATATCAAGGAGACAAAGGCCGGGTATTGGACCTGGATACCGGAAAAGTCACCGACCTTCCACCGTGTCCCAAACCTTGCTACTGGCCGCGATGGTCGCCCGATGGCCGTTACATCCTCAAACTGGCGGTTGATCACAAGAATATGTTGCTGCTCAATCTTCGAACGAACCAATGGTCTCAACTCGACTCAGAGCTCGGCGCAATCGAATTTCCTCTCTGGTCGCACGATGGCCACTCAATCTACTTTCAGGACAACGATTTTGCCGGCGCACTCAGAAGCACGGACCCCGGGATCTATCGAGTCCCGGTAACTGGCGGAAGGGCTGAAAAGGTCGTCGACCTGAAAGGCTTTAAAGGCACCGGATCCCTGGCTGTTGGTTGGTCAGATCTCGACCCGGACGACACGCCGCTCCTGTTGCGCGATGTTGGCACCTACGACATCTACGCGCTTGCGCTCGAACGGAAGTAGTTCAGAACGAGGCATTGATTGCGTACGAGGCGGAAGGTCAGTTAGCCGCTTATCCGCGCATGGCCAAACATCTTTAATGGTCGCTCCTTTAGAGCCGCAGCCGTGGTTGTATCACCGGCCACCCGGACAGAACCCGATGGTTGGCCTGCATTTCAAGCCAAACCTTGCGGGTAGACGACCTTTCGATTCCTATTCCCCCGGTTCCGGGAAGCGCCCGAACCACGCTGCTTTGCCGATGATGTGGCCCTCTATCGCTTTCAACAAATCGTCACGAGTTGGAGTGACCGGGAAATTCAGCTTTGTATCCAGAGCATAGAATTCAAAAACATAATGATGAAATGGTCCAGGTCCAGCGCCAGGTCCAAAGTATGCTGGAGGGTTTCCGCGCTGGGTAGCAATGCCCGGACCGTTCTGCGTGCCATCAGGAAGTGTGCCCGGACCCAATCCCTCGGGTAATCCATTTGCAGTGCCGGGGATGTTATATGCCGACCAGTGCAAAGTGTCGGTGGTGCCTTTCGTCGTGGAATTCTGAACGTCATGGAGGATCACGGCGTAACTTTGAAGATTGGCCGGCGCAGTCCCCGGATTTGTCCCTAGATTCCAGTGAAACTCGAATGCAGGAGACTTGTTTTCGCCGCGACCGGCATTTCTGAGTGGAATCACCCCGCCATCGGGCCACGCCGTTGAACTAACCCAAAATAGGGGGCGCGGCGCTGCCATAGGTTGGCCTACAGGCGGTGCCTGTGCCATAACTAAAGATACCGACGATAGCGCGATCATTGAGGAAATGGTGCCTCGTTTTGAGAGTCTTGTCTGAAACTTATTTATCAGTTTGAACACGAAATACAGAGGAAGTCTGCGATACATTTGTGCGCCTCCTGATAGCTTCACGATTTAACATGGGCAGCGTTGAAGCACAATATTACTCTTTCCGAGAAATCTTAAGAAGAAGATTCTTGTGAAGCGAATGTGGCCTTAAATACGTGAAGGATGAGCTGTCTCCGCAGCATCGGATGATGATGCGCACTCGACCTGAAAGAATCACCCTTGCGGTCGGTTGACCGTCAATACAGAAATAACTCCAATATGGTGCATTTTCGAGTTACGGAAGGGTTGGCGACCATCCTCCCGGAACCGCGAATCGAGCGCGCTTTGGCTCCTCAGCTGCGGTGCAGTGACTGTTGAAAAGGGAATCGAGAACACTCCGGTAGTGCTCCAGAGCCAAGTTCTTGGCGAGGATCATGTTGGTGCTGTGGATGCCAGGGCCGTGGTAGGGGTTGCGGTGTACCTTGCCGAATGTTCCGATTGTTTCTGCAGTGAAGCTGCTCGAGCTAAACCAGGTGTCATCGCCAGAGGAATTCCGGATACGCGGATTCTGACGCGCCAGAGCAGCAATCTGATTGAGAACGTCCGGACACGTGTAGAAGCTCATCGCGCCATCTCACCAGACGGACCATGATGCTGTGCCGGCATACATCAGTGCAGAAGTCCTTGAGGAATTACTGAATTGGCGGGCCTCATAATTCCGTAGGATTGCTCGCTCTGCATCTAGCGCTGTTTCGGAGGACGTCACAGAATACTATTACTGGGACTCTGTTTGGGGCGACTCCTTCGAGCCGCCCCATCCCAGATGTAGTTTTCAACATCTTAGAACTTCAACTTCAGGCTCGACTGGACAACGCGTCCATTCACGGCTGCACCCTCGAAGTTGCCATAGGGGCTGTTGGGTTGTCCGACGGTTTCCCAAATTGTGCCGAACAGGCCTGATGACAAGCTTCCTGTCGGCCGATCGAAATTCGGATGGTTGAGGAAGTTGTATGCCTGTGCGCCCAACGTCAGCACCAAGCCCTTTTCCGTGAGTTTGAAGTTCTTTTCAAGGGCCATATCCATATCGAAGTAGCCTGGCCCACGGAAACTGTTACGCCGCGTGTTGTATCCACCGCCCCACGTGGTTTGAGCGGAGCCTGGGCTGATTGCCTTCAGGAATTGGCTGCTCTTAAGACAGGGAGAGGTTGTCGACGGCCTGCCGCAACTACCGGTGCCCGGTGTAGTCATGATTGCCAGGGCGCGGCCGTTGGCTGCATTGCTCAACATGGACGACGTGACTGACGTGTAGTAAACACTGAACGGAGTGCCGGTTGTATTTAGCAATAATCCTGACCAGATCCAGTCGCCCACCATCATATCGAGAGCTTTGTTATCCGCACGGAACGGGAACTCCCAGTAGTAATTGGCAGTGAACAGGTCACGCACATCTTGGTCCGCGCTTGCATAGTTGTACTTTTGCGGATTGTACGGATCGATCACCACGGTGAACGAGGGATTGGCCAGTGCGTTGAGCGGCTCAATTCCGCCTTCGTACAGGTCGTCGAGAGTATGGCTCCATGTGTAGTTAAAGCTACCGGTGAAGCTCTTTGTCATTCTCCGTGTTGCGGTGAATGTCAAACCGGCATAGTTTGCAATGCCGCTGTTTGCTTCCTCCCGGATGTTGGCAAACCTGGTATCCACTGCCGCCGTCGGCAGATTCTCGAATCCATTGGGGCACTTGGTTGTTGTGCAATAAGCGTTGAGGGTTCGGTTCTGGAGGAACAGATCGTAACCGTGGTTACCAACGTAGTTCAGTGACAGCGCCGTCTTCTCACCAAAGGAACGTTCGACTTCGAGATTCCACTTCACGTACTTGGGATTACTGATATTACTCCCAAACGTCACGAGGTTGGGGGCCGAGAAGCTGGGAAGTGCAGCCTTGATCGACGTGTACGTGCCTCCAGACGAATACGCGTTTTGCAATGCAGTGTTACTGGCAGACGCTTGGGCCCAGACGTTGCCCGACGCATCCGGCGAAATTGGCCCGGAGGTAATGGTGTACGAGGCGACATTCGGCATGTTCACGATGCCGCGGCTTCCCAGGAGTCCAGGATACAAATCGGAGAAAAGACCCACTCCGCCGCGGATGACGGTCTTTTCGCCTACAGGCGTCCAGTCAAAACCGGCGCGCCGGGCCCCAGACCGCGGATTCGAGGTTCGGAAACGCGGTGCTGACGGCTTTGATGGAGGCGTTATACGGCGTTGTTGCGCCGTGATCCATCGCTCCGAAGTTAGTTGTTGGACGCGAGAAGCAGGTCTTCTCACATACTTCATCGGAGTTGCGATCCAAGCGCAGACCCACTGTCAACTTTAGACTCTTGTTCACGCGCCACTCGTCCTGCACATATAGGCCGAGAGAGTAGTACGCCACGGGCACCTCAGGAGTCTTGGAAAAGACCTGCGTAAAGGTGCCGCCATCCATCAGCCCATTCGCGAACGAAGTCATGCTGGCACTGGTTGCCAGGCCGGTTAAGCCGCTACTGCCGCTGAAATCGGTAATATCGTTACGGCGATAGTTCATTCCGAACTTGATGCCGTGCCTTCCTTTTGTCCAGGTAAAGTCATCTACAAACTGGTACTGGGTGACATTCCGACCCTGGGGGTAGCCCGAGAAATTGCCGAGGCCATAAAACAACCCGTCGGTGAAGCCTAACGACGTCGGGAATACGGCTGTCGCGCTGCTGAAATTTGGTGGTCCGAACTTTGCACTGTAGTAAAGGCCTGAGGCAATGAACTGGTTCACCATGTTGCTGTTCAGAAGGTGGATCCAGTTCATCTGGCCTTCGTCTTGGGGCTGAATGCTGTTCGCGCTGAAGGCGCTGTTTATTGGATCGGTGCTGGTGGCTTGCAGGCCGCGATCGCCTTTATAACGGAGGTTGAGTTTATCTGCCGAGGTCAGGTTGAAGTCAACGCGAATTGTTTGCAAGCGTTCGGTATTGAGGTTGTTTGTCGTGTCTTGGAAACCGAGGGCGCAAGCAGTGCCGACAGAAATTCCTTTGACACTGCTGCTGATTGGGTTGCCATTGGCGTCGGTGTTGTAGATGTCACCGCAACCGAGCGAAGAGTCAGTCGCCGCGGTGACAGGTGTAGCACGACTGTATGCGGGCGCCTTGTTATAAACGCTGAACGCCTTGGTGTAGAAATTGACCGAGGCAGGGCTGGCCGTATTCAGGTTGGCCAGAACAGCGTTCTCAAACTGCATGCTCGGGATGTAGACGGGGCCTCCGGACGGCAATACGTACCGAATGCCCTCGTTGTCGTAAAAGAAGAAAATCTTGTTCTTTGCGATGAATCCGCCCAGTGAGCCCGCCCACTGATTGCTGACGGCATGCGGACGAGGGGTGATGGGGCTCGTCGTTTTGTTAAACCAGTCATTCACGTTCAGAATCGCCCCGTTCCATAGCCAGCTGGCATTGCCATGGAAAGAGTTGCTGCCAGACTTGGTGGTGAAGTTCAAGTTCGACCCGGCCATCCGACCATATTGCGCGGTGTAGCCGTTCGTAACAACTGTTGCCTCCTGCACCTCGTTTGACCCCAGCAGCATATTGCTTGCGCCCGAGTTATTGAGGTTCAAGTAAGCATCGTTGTAGTCGTTTCCGTTGATCGTATACAGATTCGACATCCCACCGATGCCATTGGAGGTGAAGTTGCCGTAGCCTGCCCCGGTACTTAGGACGACTCCGGGAGTCGTGAGCGCATAGTTGGTGAGATCGCCACCAGAATTGGGCAGCAGTTCAACCTGCCTGGAATCCAGTGTTTCAGCCAAATTCGCGCTCTCTGTGTGGATCAGCTCGGCCTCCGCATCCACCTGAATCGTTACTGTCCTTCCAGAGACACCGAGATGAATGTTCGCTGGGGTTACTTGCCCGAGACTCGCAACTACGTCGCGCGTGACCGTTCCAAAGCCTGGTGCAGACACCGTGACTTTATAAACTGCAGGCCGCAGCAGAGGAAAACGGTACATGCCCGAAGCGCTCGTGGTCGTGGCCATCTTCAGGCCCAATTCTCCGCTGGTCAGCAAAACAGTTGCATTCGGTAAGACCGCACCTGTCGTATCAAAGACCGTTCCAGTGATTTCGCCCGATACGATGTTCTGCGCCACAGTGCTGCCTGGCAGAAACAGGCTGACGATTGTCAATAGACCGATGAGCAAACTCAAGCGTAGGACTGTGCTGTGTAAGCGGATTAATCGCATGGTGGCTCCTCCAAACTCGGTCTGAACCGGTAAGCCCTCGCGGGCAACTTCCCGATCCAGCTATGCGTTTTCGGAGGCTCGATGGGGAGGGCAAGTCCGATCCCGCACGTTGATTCCAACCAACCGGAATCACGAGGGCCCACGAACCACGCGTGTGAAATTGCGCCCCCGCGGGCATAATCCCACTTAACGCGACCTCAAGTCAGTGCAGGGAGTTTCCGCCCTCCATAATAGCCCCACTGTCAAGAGTGGCCGATCAAACGCCAAGAATCCAATCCTGGATGAGCCGTCCAGATGTACACGATTCAATCCGTACTTATGCGCGACTTCACCGCGGCTCGAACATCACGAAGTGGTCTACGCAGCTGATGAAGACCCGATTGAAGAGGGTCGTTGGGAGCAGTCCATCTTCTGCGCCCTTGGCCATCCCGCGTCCCACGATGATCGGGGTTAGAAAAGCAATCTGGCGGGTCATGTGTGAACCGATCCTCACGTCCTGGCTGGTCATGGCTGCAAACATAGGCGCACCGCCGTTACCGGCCACGGCGCTCTGACGCGCACGGCTGCGTTGCTGCCATGACAGTGGTTCGAGGCGGTTTTCAAAGAGTATCGGGGCACTGCTCCCAGAATCGATCCTGAGGATCGTGCCTTTCTTTCCATCTCCCGGCACATGCACGGTCACCAGGACCGGCAGCGTGTAGCCAAGGTCGCCTTCCTGTTCTGTCTGCTCAATCACGGGAACCTTCTCGCCCTGCATTTCCTTCTGCATTTCCTTTGACTGGTCCAAGCAGATCAACTTCCGGCCGTAGTCAATCAGCAAGTCAAAGCGGCCAAGGAAGTTCTCGCCTAGGATTCCCCTTAGCTTGGGGTTCAGCGCCTGGACCTGATTCAGTCCCTGCACAGCGACCACCAGGTCCCGCACCGCCACCGGCCCGGCTTCAACCAGTTCCGGTTTCACGAGTTCGGCTTGTGCGTAGTTGGTCACGAAGGCCATGCTGATCGAGCCCTGCGGCTGGAGCTTCAATTCGGCTGCGAGTTTCGGATCCATGACGGTGATCTCCGAACCCGTATCAACCATGAAGTCGAACGGGCCGGAATGATTAATGGAGATGGAGATTGCTATTTGAGAGCCCTCCAGAGCGTGGTAACGCAGAGTTGCCGAATTTGCTGGGCACTGGGCCGCTTCTCCAATAACGGTGGGAGGGGTCAGAAGCAACAGAATGAAGGGGAAAAGCTGTTTGCGATCGAGCATCGGAGTTCACCTCAGCCGTTGTGGATGGGTAAACTCTGTTTCCGTGTGACTGCGAGGTTATGATCTGCAGAAGCCTGGACCGTCATCGTCAGCGCGGCGATCGCGGTTGTCGCGATGAACAGCGGCGAGCTGCTGATTTTTGAGCGCAGATTCGCATTGATCTGCATGACGTCCCCTTTCAGATTTGCGTCGAATCTCGGCGAGCGGGATATGAACTCCGCTCGCTATGTTGGGGACTCTGCGCGCTGAACGCAGTTTTGGCCATTCACTGGAAGTCAAATCGGAGTCAAATTCTCATCACGAATAGAAGTCATTGATAGAAAAGGATTTCGACGGCATCGGAATCTCGGAAGGTTAACGGCGCCATCAATATATGAGCGGTGCTAGAATTCCCGCACAGGGCCGCAGCGGGGTGCGATTGTGGCTACGCCGGTGAGCACGTATGAAACCTGGCGTTTCGGTGTCTTTGAAGTAGACACGCGCAGAGTGGAGTTGCGCCAGAGTGGCTCGCCTGTAAAACTGCGTGAGCAGTCTTTTCTCGTCCTGGTTCATCTGCTCGAACATGCCGGCGAGATCGTCACCCGCGAGGAATTGCGCCGGGTTCTGTGGCCTTCCGATACCTTCGTCGACTACGACCACAGCCTGAATGTGGCGGTCATGAGTCTGCGTGAGGCCCTGGGCGACTCCACCGACATTCCTGTTTATATAGAGACCATCCCCAAGCACGGCTATCGCTTCATCGCTCCTGTAACGATCACTTCGGAGATACGCGACGGGCGCGTCAACCTCCACGTCGAAGCTGAATTGGCTCCGGCACGAGGCACAGACAGCGCAAATCGACCTGCTCGAACACTGGAGAAGAGTCCGACGCGTCGTTGGCCGTTTGGGCGTGCCACGACGGCCATTGGACTGGCTCTCCTTGTCGCAGCGGCGGTCGCCGTGTTCCTTTGGACCCGTCCCTTTTCCGCCCCATCGCCTGCGCTCAACAATGCGTCATCGGATTTCAGGATTGTGCCGATCACGGCAGGCGCCGGAAATGCGGTAAACCCGGTGTTATCGCCTAACGGAGCATGGATCGCCTTTGTTTGGGATGGGCCGGAACGGAAGAGCGACGATGTGTATGTACAAATGGTGGGATCAGACTCCGCACCAGTCCGCCTGACCTCTAATAAGAGCGGTTTTATCTTCGCTCTGGCCTGGTCTCCTGATGGCCGCGAGATTGCATTTACCCATTGCGATGAGAAGAACGATGGCGTCTTTGCCGTGCCCGCGCTCGGAGGCGTTGAGCGCAAACTGTCAGACATTGGCTGTATCGGTTTTGCCGGCCCGGCTTCGCTCGATTGGCTCTCCAATGGCAATGGTATCCTGGTCACTCATCGCTGTTCGGCGGAGAGACGGCCCGGTCTGATCCTCTTCAATCTGTCGACTGGTGAAAAGCGATGCCTGGTACAACCTGGCCCGCCAAACAACTTCAGTGCGATATTTCAGTTTTCGCTCTCGCCTGACGGCAATACGATCGCATTCACCGCCTCAAACAACACTTATCGTCATTGTGAAATCTATACGGTTCCATTCAGTGGTGGTGCACCACATCAGCTCACCTGGGGTGGGCAGAGCTTTTCCAAGATCATGTGGACCCCCAATAGCAAATCAATCGTGTTTGCCTCCACTCGCACGATACTCCCCTCTTTTTTGAGGGTCTCAGCGAGCGGGGGCCCTATTGAACGCGAGATGACGTACCCGGCAATCGGCAGCATGTCGAGCGACGGTCGCCGGTTCGTCTACTCGGAAGTGACCCTTGCGGAAGGTCCGGATATCTGGCGTGCAGAGTTGGCCGCTGCTGGCGGCCCGGTGCTCGACAACAGGAAGCTGATTCAATCGCAATTTGTTGAAGCAGATGCGCGCCCATCCGCGGATGGCAAGCGACTCGCTTGGATTTCAGGTCGAACCGGTGATGAAGAAGTATGGGTCGGCGACAAAACGGGCCGCAGCCCTGTGCAAGTGACTCGCCTCAATCGCAATTCAGGCGCGCCTCGCTGGTCGCCCGACGGCAAATGGATCGTGTTCAACAGTTTTGTCGGGGAGAATCGCCATATCTTTGTTGTTGACCCGGAAGGCAGGGATCTTCATGAAATTACGGATGGCCCTTTTGATGACTACACGCCGAGTTGGTCGCAGGATGGCAAGTCCATCTATTTCGTTTCGAATCGGAGCGGAGTTTGGACAATCTGGAAGCACTCGCTTGCGGATGGCACGGAGGTTCAACTCTCGAAATCAGACGCTGTTAATCCTGTCGAATCGTATGACGGGCGGACAATCTATTTTTCCTGCGGTAACCCATGGGTCGGCATATGGAGCATTCCATCGAGCGGCGGAACAGCGAAGCAGGTCGTGGCGGACAAGCCACAAGCCGGATTTTGGGCATACTGGGCAGTGACTAAAGCTGGCCTGTACTTTGTAAACACAGATGCGGAGCCAAAACCCCGGATTGAATACTATGACTCCGCAACTCGCCGCATCACTCCCGTTCTCGACTTTGCAAAACCAGCGACGCACAATAATTCCATCGACATGAGCGCCACTGCCGATGGCCGAACGATCTACTACACGCAGGCCGACCAGCAGAGCGTGATCAAGATGATGGAGTTTGCGTACTGAAGCGCACTTACGACTCCGCGTTAGAGCAGTCTTGGCGAAATGGCAGACCGTGCGCTCCGCCGTTTGTTACGCCTGAATTACCGGCCTCTATGAGAAGGTCATAAAAGTCAAGGCCGACGTGGCGGCCGTTCTGGATCGAACTTCACAGCGTCGGGCGTGGCGGCGAGTCCTGTCAAGGGCGTCTGGAGGACGTTCATCTTGACCCTTGACAGGGATCGCCGCCACGGGACACTCGAGATAGGAACGGAGCGGAACCGTTCTGGTTCAGCTTCGTTCCTTATTGGAAAAACATCGTTTCCTTGCCTTCCTTCTGACCACTGCCAAGACTGGATCGTTGCATCCACGCTGCCGGGCTTCTATCCGCACTCTGAATGGGCCACCTGGGCCCGGTGCATGTTGGGGTCCGATTTCACTCCCAGGTCCGTCACCGGATGACGGACCTGGGTTGTTAGGGCGCTGCCATCTAACCGACGATCTCAAGCGGACCAGCCGGTAATTCGCAGTCACCCGAACAAGGCGGTGGATGTCGCTCCAACTAGGCCTGGAGAAAAGCCTGTCTTGCACGATCAACAGCAGATCTGAGTTTCTTGACTAAGCTGCAGTTACGTGGGTTATCGGCGCGAACGAGGGGTGGCCCAGAGGCTCATACACCTCTCCGCTGATCCAGAGCCGATGCAGTAAAACCGCGAGTTTTCGTGCCACCGCAACGGTTGCTCGTTTCCTGGCGTTCTTTCCGCCACGCTCACATAGCTTCTTTCCGAATCGTCTTAAATCGGTGTCCGGCCCGAACGGCCCAAGGATGTAGTGCGCGCTTCCCACCAGCAGCTTGCGCAACATCCTGTCGCCCGCCTTGCTGATGCCTAATTGCGGTTGGCTGTCGCCGGAGTCCTCCTGCTTGGGCACCAATCCAAGATACGGACCTACATCGCGGCTCTTAACGAATCGCAGCGGAGTTTCCAGAGTCAGCACGTATGCCAGCGCGGTCACCGGCCCGACTCCCGTCACCTGCCGCAACAACTTCGTGTGCATGTATTTCTCGCTGGCCAGCCGTTCGATTCTCTGATCATAGGATTTGATTTCTTCACTCAGGTTCGCAATCAGACGTAACAACGGTTGTATCGTCTCCCGAATTTGCTGCGGGATCTCCGCTGCCGCTTTCTTGGAGAAGGCATTACTGGAACTGTTCGACACTCTCGTCCCCATCGTCTTCACCAGGCCGCGCACCGCACTGATCAACTTGGTGCGCGACTCCACCAGGGCCTCGCGGGCGCGAAGCACCAGCAGATCCTCTCGCACTTCCGTGCTGCGATGCTGAATCGGATACAGCGATTTCGGATCCACACGCCCCAGCCTGGCCAGCTTGGCGGCATCAATCCGGTCATTCTTGCGCCGGCGTCGCTTCGATCCTTCCATCCGTCGCGCATTGGCAACCAATACTTCATGGCCAAGTCCGGCGATCACTTCCCGCACCCACGCCGAATGCGTCCCTACTTCGATTACCACGCGCGATCGTGCCAGATCTTGAAAGAATTCCGCAATCTCCTGGCGCCGCGTCCTGAACTGACCTTCCGTGAGTGTCTCGCCACCTAATCCCAGGATGCAGTAATTGCTCCACTGGTCCCCAAGATCCACCCCCACCGTCAAACGATCCAGGTTCGGACTCTCTCCATCGGGTACATCCTTGTCCTCTCCTGGCACCGCAACACTCTCTACATCCAGTTGCTTCGTCAGCTGTGCAACCAGTGCCGACATCACCTCTCGCGAGTCACGCCGCGCCGACTTCGCTTTCTTCCCAGATTCTAGCTGCTCCAAAAAACTGCTATGCTTCTTCACGGGTCGACCTCCATCCTTCGGGATTGCACCTCTGAGTGCGTTGATCACCGATAGCTTAATGCTGCCGGGATCGGGGTCGACCTTCTCATCCCATCTATGCGGAAACTACGTTTCTCGGGCTGCGAGGGTCGGGAAAATGCGACCGCAGATCCCTCCACTTCCACACCGCTGCGTTCCGGATTATCGGGATGACAATTGCGTTTCCGCCGGGCCTGAAGGCCCAGTGGATGATGGGCTGGTTTCATGGGCCTGAAGGCCCATGCTCCCTCCGAACGCAGAACGGCCACCCCGAAGGGTGGCCGTTGAGACGAACCGTCAAAGCTGTGTTTTTGGGATCCCACCCGTTCGCAAAAAGCGCGAAAGGAT